>ERZ772954.2730-NODE-2730-length-10777-cov-7.428278_pt1 | contig 10777 bp, 10 predicted proteins | sample MGYA00580684_ERZ772954 | MGnify/ENA primary metagenome ERZ772954 (study PRJEB29015, sample SAMEA2737654) | human gut metagenome | biome: human gut; feature: human-associated habitat; material: faeces | place: China | collected 2012 ...
ATAGGTCATAATCATACTCTCCTTTTGACAAATTGATGCCGTGCGGCAGAAGCTTCTCTCCCCTGCCGCCTTGCATTGACCGGGCCGTGCCGCTCTCTTTTCAGCGCCTTTCCCGGTACTACCACGCACAATTTTATTATAGAGGACGTTGGCCCAATTTGCAAGTCATTTCTGACAAATTTTTCGCAATCTTTTTGCCATTTTCGTTTTTCTGCGCAGGAGCGCAACTTCTCAATTCGGTTTTTTCTGCGGCTCCCGCCGCACCGGCGTGACGGCCCAGATGCAGGCGAAGCCCGCCGCCGCACCCGCGATGGCGAGGATGTGCCGTCCCTGCTCGAATCCCCAGAAATCAGCGATGCAGGGGAACAAAAGGCTTCCCACGCTCTGGCCCAGCGCCAGAAAGCCGTAGTTCACCCCGGCGTGGGGCAGGCCGAATAAATCGGTGGAGAGGGCGGGCAGCACCGCCGCCAGCGCCGAGTAACAGAACGTCAGCCCCGCATACACTGCCACGACGGCCCACCCCCGGGCGAACAGGAACGCCGCCGAAAGCCCCAGCGACACGCCGAAGAGGATGAGGTCGGTGGGGCGGCGGCCGATCTTGTCGCTGAGCAGGGGCATCAGCAGCCGTCCGGCCGCACTGCCCACGCTGCCCAGCACCACGGCCCAGAGGGCGGCGCTCTCGTCCAGCCCCCGCTCCATGCCAAGCTTCAGGATGATGGGGCTGAACAGCAGCACCGCCGGGGTGGAAAAGCAGACCGCTCCGGCGCAGAGCCAGTACTGCCGCGTGCCAAGCATCTGCCGGGGCGAGAGGTCGAGGGGCGGCGCGGCCTTAGTCTTTCCCTGCTGGCTGGGCTGAGGCTTTTCGGGCGGCGGGTCGGTCAGCAATGCACTGCCCGCGAGGCAGACCGGCAGGGTCAGCGCACCCAGCGCCCAGAACGCGCCCCGGATACCCTGCACCGGCCCGAAACCCCGCAGCGCCGTGCGGACAAAGACGGTCAGGAACGCTCCGCTCAACCCCACTGCGCCCCCGATAACGCCGGTGGCGAGGCCCTTCCGACCCTTGTACCACTTCTGGGCACAGGACTGGATGGACGGATAGAGAAAGGCTGTGCCGAGCCCTGCCGGGATGCTGAACACCCCGAAAAAAGCCCTCCCCTTCTCTGCCGGGAGAGCCGCCGCCGCGAAGAATCCGCCGCAGAGCAGACCCGTCCCCCACAAAGCCGCAAAGCGGGGGCCGTGCTTATCCTGCAGAAAGCCGCCGATGACGCACCCGATGCCGAAAAATGCGATGAGCACCCCGAAGGCATAGCCTGCCCCCTGCTCGCTGAGGCCGTATTCCTCCATGACGGGTCTTTGAAACACGCCCCACGCGGCGGGCAGACCTGTCAATACCTGAATGGCCGCGCCCGCCGCCAGGATGGCCCAGGGTCTTGTTTTCTGCATTTCGTGCATCACCTCAGAGAATAGTGTGTCCTTTTCGATTGACAAAAAGACAGTATTCTTTATAATAGATAAGTATTGGATGTTATTTTATTTTTGATATACAGAAAGAGGACTATATTATGAAAACTCAGGCCTTAAAAGGTATGCGCGACCTTCTGCCCAACGAGCAGACCCTGCGCGACTACATCCAGGGCAAGATCCTGGAGACCTACCGTGCGTCCGGCTTTGAGCGCATCTCCACCCCTATGCTGGAGGACATGGAAAATCTGGACAAGTCCGACGGCGGCGACAACCTGAACCTGATCTTCAAGGTGCTCAAGCGCGGCGACAAGCTCACCGCCGCCCTGAACACCGGCGACCCCAAGCAGCTCTCCGACATGGGCCTGCGCTACGACCTCACCCTGCCCCTGAGCCGCTACTATGCCGCTAACAAGGACAAGCTGCCCAGCCCCTTCAAGGTGATCCAGACCGACCGCGTGTTCCGTGCCGAGCGCCCCCAGAAGGGCCGTCTGCGCGAGTTCGTGCAGTGCGACATCGACATTCTGGGCGACAATTCCACCAACGCTGAGGTGGAACTGATCGACGTGACCACCCGCGCTTTGCTGAACATCGGCTTTACCGGCTTCACGGTGAACATCAACGACCGCCGCATCCTGCGCGGCATGCTGGAGAGCATGGGCTTTGCCGCCGATTCGCTGGATTCCGTCTGCATCACCTTTGACAAGATGGACAAGATTGGTGCTGACGGCGTGAAGGCCGAGCTGACCGAAAAGCAGCTGCCGGAAGCCGCCATCAACGCACTGGCCGATTTCATCGCCGCCGGTGAGGTGACGCTGGACGCCGTGGCTGCCCGCTGCGCCGCCCCCGCCATCGCCGATGACCTGAAGTACGTTCTGGCCACCGCCAATGCGCTGGCTGCCGGCCGCTATCAGGTGGCCTACTGCCCCAGCCTGGTGCGCGGTCAGGGCTACTACACCGGCATGGTGTTCGAGATCACCTGCCCGCAGTTCAGCGGTGCCGTGGCCGGCGGCGGCCGCTACGACAACATGGTGGGCAAGTTCCTGGGCACCCAGGTGCCTGCCGTGGGCTTCTCCATCGGTTTCGAGCGCGTGTGCGGCATCCTGCTGGAACAGGGGTATCAGATCCCCGGTGCCAAGCAGAAGATCGCCCTGCTGTACGGCAAGGACGCCGACTTCCCCGCCGTGCTGAGCAAGGCCGCCGCCCTGCGTGACACCTACAACGTCACCGTGCTGCAGCAGGCCAAGAAGCTGGGCAAGCAACTGGGCCAGCTGGAGGCCGCCGGGTTTGCCGGTGCCGCCTTCATGGACAAGGACGAAGTCAAAATTTTTGCACAGCAGTAACCACAAAACGCAGACAGGCCCCCGCACAAAACCGTGCGGGGGCCTGTTTTTTACTTCGTCATCAAATGGTGAACTGCACCACGCAGAAAGCAGCGTAGATGCACAGCAGCGCAATGCCCTGCGGGCGGCTGAGCTTGCCCTTGAGCAGGGCGGGCACCGTCAGCAGCAGCATGACCGCAAACATCACCGGAATATCCATCACCAGCGAGGCGTTCATGCCAGCAATGGTGGAGTTCTGCGGGATGGTAAAGGGAGCCAGCGCGACCGACACGCCGCTCACCAGCACCAGATTGAACACGTTGGCACCGATGACGTTGCCCAGCGACAGCGCCCCGTGGCCCTTGGCCAGCGAGGTGATGGCCGTGACCAGCTCCGGCAGCGAGGTACCCAGTGCCACAAAGGTCAGAGCAATGACCGACTCCGGCACGCCCAGTGCCTGTGCAATGAGGGTGCCGTTGTCCACCAGCAGGTCCGCGCCCACCGCGATGAGCACCGCGCCCACCGCCAGCAGGCCCAGTTCCTTGGCAAAGGAAGTGTTTTCTTCCGGCTCTTCCTCTTCTTCCGGGGCGGGGGCATTCTTCATGGCCATCACGTTGCAGACGATGTAGGCCACGAACATGGCCAGCAGGATGATACCCACCGACCGGGTGAAGGAGCCGGTGGTGTAGGCCACACCGGCATAGAAGGCTGCCGCCACAAAGAAGAACATCACCGGGGTGCGCAGGCTCTTGGGGTCCACCTTGCCCGGCTTGGCCACAATGGGAATGGCCGCAATGAGGGCGGAATTGCAGATGACCGAACCAATGGCGTTGCCGTAGGCGATCTCGCCGTGACCGGTGAGAGCCGAGGTGGTAGACACCATCACCTCCGGCAGGGTGGTGCCGATGGACACCACCGTAGCACCGATGAGCAGCTCCGGCACATGGAAGCGGCGGGCAATGCCGGTGGCACCGTCCACAAACCAGTCACCGCCCTTGATCAGGCACAGCAGGCCTACGATAAACAGCAAAACAGGTATAAGCATGTTTTTCTCCTTTTTGATTGTTCCTTGGCCCGACTCCGGGAACGGGAGTCTCTCAGCCGGGCAAAAAAGAAAAGACTCCTATTACAGGGTACGCATACTACGTCCTTGTAATAAAAGTCTCAAGCATCCGGTGCTACATCGGGCATTTCTGCCGGGTTGTCGCTGCAGCACAGCGTATCATCTCTTGCGGGATATACGCCCTTTACTCCCTTTTATCTTTGCATATTATACCTGTTTCAACGGCAAAGCGCAAGGGGAAACCTGCAAATTTCACCCGGCCTTTTCCACTTTTTTCGCATTGGGATAGATGCGTTCCATGCGGGCATTGTCGAAATGGGCGTCCAGATAGGTCTCCACGGCATTGGCAGCTGGCACCCCGCTGGTGCGGGCGTCGTAACGGGCCAGCGCCAGCGAGCTGGTGACCATGTTCACCGCCATGAACACCGCCAGCAGCACGGTCATCCACGGCCGCACCCGGCTGCGCAGACGGGTCATGCACTTCATGACCACCGGGTAGCCGTAGCGCATCCACACCACGGCCGCCATGCCCCAGAAGAAGCAGTACAGCAGGTTGATGCGCCCGCCCAGATTGAATTTGAACTTGCTGTAATCCCAGAATACCGTGCCAAACAACAGCTCGGTCACGGCGCTGCACACATACTCGTACACGCCGCCCATCACCGTGCCGAACACAAACAGGTAGCGGTCGCTCTTGTCCTGATTCTGGCGCAGCAGCACGGTGGTCAGGGCCAGAGCCAGGCCCCACACCACGCTGAACGGTCCCCATACCAAACTGGAACGGCTCATCCAGACGCCTGCCGTCAGGCGGCAGAACACTGTTTCCACCAGGTCACCCAGAAACGCGCCCACCACGAACAGCCACAGCAGGTCGGCGGCGCTCAGGGGCGTTTCGCCGTTCTGGGCAATGGTCGGTTCCTGCCGGGCCGCCGCCGGGTAGGCCCGCTGGATGCGCTTTTCCACATACAGGGCAATGCGGCGGCGCAGGCCGTCGGAGCTTTCACCCAGCCGCTGGTTCAGCTGTTCCAGCACCGGGTGTTTGGCCGCATAGTGCCCCACCAGCACGGCCGAACCGATCTGGTCCAGCGCTGCCACGATGACCGCCGCCCACACCAGCGGGTGCAGCAGCCAGCTCGGGATGGCCTGGCACAGCCGCAGCAGCAGGCCATTGAGCCACAGCACGCTGGCAGTGCCCAGCACGCCCCACAGCAGCGAATACTGCAGGCAGACATAGCCGTTCAGGTTGAAGCGCTTACCGGAGTAGTCCCACCATTTGCGGCGGTGCAGCCGTTCCAGCAGCTTAGCCGTCAGCCACTCCATGACCGTGGAGGCCAGCGTACAGGCAAAGAAGAGGTACACCGGGTCGCTGCGCAGGTCCGTGAAGCCCACGGCCAGCAGTACCGCCGTGGAGCCGTACACAAAGCAGAAGGGCCCGGCTGCTGCGCCGCGGTTGGCAAAATGCTTGCCCCGCACCGTAGCTACTACCGTCTCCCCTACCCAGCCCGCAAACGAGTAGACCAGGTAAAGGACGCCCAGCGTATAAAAATCGTATTCCATAGCAGTCCTTTCTTCCAAAAGCGTTGGTTTTCCAGCAGTTGTATTGTACCCTTTTTGCCTGCAGAACGCAAGCATGGCAAAGGGGCCGCCCGCAGCGGGTGGCCCCTTTTAGATTTCGTTGTACGATCAGAATTTGCGCCAGGTGTCGGGCAGGAACAGCACCAGCATGGGGAAGATCTCCAACCGGCCTGCCAGCATGTCAAAGATCAGCACCAGCTTGGCCGGGTCTGCAAAACCGCTAAAGTTCTGCATGGGGCCCACCAGCTCCAGGCCCGGGCCGATGTTGTTCAGGGTAGCCGCCACAGCGGTAAAGTTTGTCACCATGTCAAAGCCGTTCAGACTGATGAGCAGGAAGGACCCCACAAAGATGAAGCTGTAGGCCGCCATGAACACGTTGGTGGTACGGATGGTCTCATGGTTCAGCAGCTTGCCGTCCATCCGGGCCGGAGCCACCACCTGCGGGTGCAGAGCCTGCTTGAGCTCCTTGCCCAGCGTCTTGCCCAAAATGAGGATGCGGCTCACCTTGATGCCGCCGCCGGTGCTTCCGGCACAGGCACCAATGAACATCAGCACCAATGCCGTGGGCAAAATCAAGCCACCGGCCGTAACAGCCTTCACAGTATCACATGCTATAAAAGAAGTAGTGCCTGCGCCCATCACAATGTCACCGACAAAGGAGAAGCTGAATGACTGGGTGTAATAACCGAAGATCAGAATACCGATCAAAAAGAACATATCGGCAAAGCGTGTAACGATGAAAGCCTTTTTGGAGGCTGCCACAGCTGCATGCAAGGGATAATAGAATCCGATGAGCAGATAGGAAGACACACCCACAAGCTCCCAAAAAAGATACATCTGGAAAATGTTCGTGGCCACAACCAGTCCGAGCATAGACATGGTGAATAACGACAGGAAGGCATAATAACGCTGAAAACCTTTTTCGCCGTGCATGTATCCAAAGGAATAGATGTGAACCATCAAGCTCACCGTGGATATCACTATCAGCATCATCACCGAGATGGGATCAAGCAAGATGCCCATGTCAAAATGCAAATTACCCAAGGGCAACCATGTAAAATTATAGGGCACCATTGTGGCGTATGTCCCATCGGCACCACGATCTGCTGTAAAATACAGGAAAGCCGTCATATAGGAAAGGACCGTCACGATACCGAGTGAAGTGGTACCGATGAGTCCGGCCAGCTTATGTGACATTTTCATTCCCGCCAAAGCCAACACGACAAATGAGAGCGCAGGAAGAAGAAGTATCAAAAATACATAACTGTAATCCATCATTTTTATAATTTCATGTTTTCAATACTGTTCACCTGATCACTGTGATAGTTGCGGTAAACGTTGATAATAATGGCAATAGCCACAGCTGTCTCGGCAGCACTCACACCGATGGAAAACAGTGTGAAGAAGAACCCTTCAAGTTGTCCCGGGAACAGAATACGGTTGATCACAGCAAAGTTGAGATCAGCTGCATTCAAAATAAGTTCCACGGAAATGAGCATGGCTATCAAATTACGGCGGGTGACGAAACCGAACACGCCGATAAAGAACAAAAGTGCGCTAAGCACCAAATAACATCCTACTGGTATCATTTGTCATCCTCCTTTCTTGCTATCATTATACCCCCAATAATGCAGGCCAGAAGAAATACAGAGATGAACTCGAAAGGAAGTACATACTGATATTTCTCCGAACCTAAAAGGGCTGTACCTATAGTATTCATGGGTATTTCCCCCACAGCAGACTGGGCAGCAAAATCTATAAAACGGTTTTTAAGCAATACCACTACCACCGTGGCCAAGCCGACAAGCGAAACAACAGCACCTCCAAGCACACGACTGCCCTTGAAGCGTTCCACGACTCCTTGAAGAGTCTGCTTGCTAACCAACTGAATGGCAAAGATGTAGACCATCGTGATGCCACCGGCATAGACTGCTATCTGTGCCGTACCAAGAAAGGTGTAGTCAAGCAGAAAATAAATGCCTGCAACACCGAACAGCACGAACAGCAAAAAAGTGGCAGCCCGCATAATCCTTTTAGTCATCACGCACATGACGGCCGAACCTAGAATGACCGCAGCCAAAATGCAAAACATTACTATATTTGCCATCTTTCTATTTTGTTTTGGTGTTAAACTTACCTATCTCCAGCGGAGCTCCACCCTTGATGAGTCCGGGCAACGAACCGCCTTTATAAACCTCCTTGTCAAGATGGAGCACCAACTTACTGCGGTCGAAGACTGCCTGCTCAAAATCGTTGGTAAACTCAATGGCATCAAAATTGCAGGCGTTCACGCAAAGTTGGCAGAACATACAGTCGCCGAGATCGTATTGATAATCTATCAACTGGCGTTTTTTCTTGCCGGTCTCAGGGTCGGCAACCATTTCATGTGTAAGCACAATAGTTCCGTTAGGACATGCCTTCTCACACATCGTACAGGCCACACATCTGTGATTCTCGTTCTCATCACGCTTAAAGACCAGACGGCCACGATGACGAGGACTCAAATGGAGAGTGGTCTTGCGGTTTTCAGGATACTGCTCTGTGCTCTTCGGTGTGAAATACTCTCGCAGAGTGGTTTTCATACCAACAGCGAGCGTCTTCATGGCAGCACCAATCTCACCGAAATATGATTGTTTCTTTTCCATTTCTTTAATCTATTATAAAGTCCAGTCCAATGCTACACAAACGGTAGTGAGAACCAACACAAAGAGCATCAGGGGCATGAGATACTTCCATTCCAGCTTTAATATCTGGTCGACACGCAGACGAGGAAAGGTCCACTTGACCCACATGAGCAACCACACCACAAAGAATGCTTTGCCAAAGAACCAAACAAAACCCGGGATGTGGTTCATCACATTGTCGAAGGCAACGACACCAATATTAAGAGGTGCCCAACCACCGAGGAAAACGGCGGCAGCCAAACCGGAAATAACAAAGAGATTGAGGTATTCAGCAAGATAATAAAAACCGAATCCCATGCCGGAATACTCGGTATGATAACCTGCAGTCAGCTCACTCTCAGCCTCAGCCAAGTCGAAAGGTCCGCGGTTGGCTTCTGCATTACCTGCCACAAGGAACACCAAGAAAGCCAGAATGGCAGGAATATGTCCTTGCACCACCAGCCACTTCCACGGTCCGGTCTGAGCCTCGACAATACCACTCATCTGCATCGTACCGGTAATGGCAACAGCACTGATCAGACAAAGGCCGAGCGACATTTCGTAGGAAATCATCTGCACGGCACCACGCATGGCCGACACTACAGAATACTTGTTGTTGGAACCCCAACCGGCAAGGAAAATACCCAATACGCCAATAGAACTGATAGCCGTCACAAGAAACACCCCCACATTGAAGTCAAGCACGTGCATGCCCTTATTCCAAGGAAGGAACGAGAATGTTCCAACAGAAGCCACAATCACCAGGAAAGGAGCAATGTAGTAAAGCATGTGGTCGGCCTTGTCCACCACAAAGATTTCCTTGATGAGCATCTTCAGTACATCAGCAAACACTTGCAACAAGCCCCAAGGGCCCACGCGCATAGGTCCAACACGGCACTGAAAATAGGCACATACCTTACGTTCCATGAAGATCAACACAATGGCTATCAAGGCGTATGCCAACAGAATGCCTACACCCACAAGCACACACTCTATCAGAATAGCCGGAAAATCTCCGAGACCCAAAGTCTGGCGAAGCAGCAGGTCTATCCAATTTGAAACTATACTAAAATCGAACATAACTATCTATCAATATCAGGAATAATATAATCTAAACCGGCACCGACCGTAATCAAGTCAGCTACTTTTTCGCCACGACACATCTCGTCAAGAGCGGCCACAAGGTTCAATCCCATGGGACGAAGCTTCAAGCGATAGGGTGACTTGTCACCACGACTGTCAAGATAGACACCTATCTCACCACGACTGCCCTCGGTGGAAAAGTACCATTGCCCTTCGGGCACTTTGATGACCGGCTTCTGCTTGATGTAGAAATCACCCTCTGGGATATTGTCTATCAGCTGTTCGATGATACGGATGCTCTGCTTGATTTCCGCTATGCGGTTATAGTAGCGGCCCATGCTATCGCGTGTATCACAAACAACCTCTTCAAAGTCCACCTCGCCATAGAGTGCGTACGGATGATTTTTGCGCACATCGCTACGCCAATCGGAGGCGCGTCCGGAGCATCCGGTCACACCATAGCTGATACAGTTCTTCTTATCCATGACACCCACCTTCTCCAAACGATTGTGCGTGATGACATTGTCACCAAATACATCCAAATATTCCTGAATCATGGGTTTGAGGTAAGTGCAAAGTGTCTTGACATTCTGCACAAAGTTGGGGTCGATGTCCTCCTGTACACCACCAATGCGGTAGTAATTCTGTATGAGGCGGCCGCCGGTGGTCTCTTCCATGACATTGAGCACGTGTTCACGGTCGCGCATGCAATAGAGGAAAGCCGTCAGGGCACCGAGATCTTGGGCGAAACATCCCAAATAGAGCAGGTGGGAATCGATACGTTGAAGCTCGTCCATGATGGTACGAATGTACTTGATACGATCGGAGAGTTCCACACCCATAGCCTCTTCTATGACACCACAAAGGGCATGACGAGTCTGCATAGCACTCAAATAATCCATGCGGTCGGTCAAAGCCAATGTTTGCGGATAAGTATAACTCTCACACATTTTCTCAATACCGCGGTGGATATATCCCAAATGGGGATAAATCTTCTTGATGGTCTCACCGTCGAGAATGGTCTGAAGGCGAAGCACACCGTGGGTGGAAGGATGCTGCGGTCCGATATTGATAACGAAGTCGTCATCGGTGAATAGCTTGTTCTGCTTGCTCACAAGGTTGCCATTCCTGTCAAGAGAATATTCCAAGCCATAGTCGGGTTCCTCATCATCCACAAGCGAATAAGTGCCCTCGGGCCGGAAATCCTTGCGGAGCGGATAACCCTTAAAGTCATTTCTCAGATAAAGACGCCGCATGTCGGGGTGTCCGAGGAACTTAATCCCCAGAAAATCATACACCTCACGTTCGAGAAGATTTGAAATCTTCCACAAGTGGTAAGTCGTAGGAAGCACGTGGTCATCGCCAATCTGTTTGGCAATCTGCTTGACACTCACACGTTCGTGCGTGTCGGTGTTCTCAAGAATATAGATACATCCGAGACCTTCTTCTCCGAAGTCTTCACCTACAATCGTAACAAGGTAGTCGAAATGCTTCTCATTCTTCAACTTTGTCATCTCCGAGACAAAGTTATCAAAACCGAATTCTTTGTTTTCTAATTTCATTTTTCCACCTTATTATATATTAGTGTTCTCAGATGCCACGTCAGCAAC
>ERZ772954.2741-NODE-2741-length-10729-cov-3.123852_pt1 | contig 10729 bp, 9 predicted proteins | sample MGYA00580684_ERZ772954 | MGnify/ENA primary metagenome ERZ772954 (study PRJEB29015, sample SAMEA2737654) | human gut metagenome | biome: human gut; feature: human-associated habitat; material: faeces | place: China | collected 2012 ...
TTCAGGTATGCGGGACAGGTGGATACCAGCGTCTTACCTTCACCAGTACGCATCTCTGCAATACGGCCCTGATGCAGTACGATACCGCCAATCAGCTGTACTGGGAAATGCTCCATATTCAGAGTTCTTCTTGCCGCCTCACGGACAGTAGCAAATGCCTCTGGCAGAATATCATCCAGAGTTGCTCCGTCAGCCAGCTTTGCTTTCAGGATACGGGTCTGATCGCGCAGCTCCTCATCTGACTTGGCAATCATTTCGGGGCGCAGACTTTCTATCTTTGTGACGATCGGACGGATCATCTTTAATTCTCTTTCGCTGTGAGTCCCGAACAGTTTCTCAATTACGTTCATGGTATGCTCTCCTAACTTCTTCCTTATATAAATATAAATTCTTTTCAACCTGCGTCTGTTTGCAAATGCAGACAATACGCTTATGATACAATCTAATACATTGTATCACTTGACGTAAATTAATTCAACGACTTCATAAAAAGTTTACATTTCCAATTAATAACTACTCATAATTTCTGCACCCCTTCGGCCTTGCGAAGATCCCGACTGCAGCAACCGCCATCCGCATTTAGTGAAATTATGGTAAACCAGACATTTTGCACAAAAAGTATGTTCGATTTTGTGCACATCCACACTATCCACACTTATCCACAAAGTTTTCCCCCAAAGTTATCCACATCGAATTTTGTCGTTTTTTCTGCATTTTTTAGTTATACACCGACTTATCCACATTATCCACATATTTTTTGTTGTTCTTTTTTTCGCAGCCCGATTTTTTAACCTCCTTTCTTTTTTTGTGTATATCTCATAAATCTGTGGTTTTCGATCAAAATATTCATGATTCCTATTGACATTTTCCAATATCTTCTATTAGTAATTCAATACTTTTTTACACCTTTCAAATACTTTTTTTATAAAAAATTAAGAGAAATTATTAGTCAATTTCCGTTTTTTAGTTGTAATTTTATAATAAATATGTTATAATGTCCATATCTCAGAAAAAGGAGTTGATGATTATGCGTTATACCATAACAGGACGAAATATTGAGGTAACTCCAGGTTTGAAAGCAGCCGTTGAAAAGAAGATCGGAAAGCTGGAACATTTTTTCACTCCTGACACCGAAGTGATCGTAGCGCTCAGCGCCCAGAAAGACCAACAGAAAATCGAGGTGACCATTCCAGTTAAAGGCAACACCATCCGTGCTGAAGAAAGCAGCACCGATATGTATGTATCCATTGATCTGGTAGAAGAGATTATTGAACGCCAGATCCGCAGATATAAAAAGAAACTTATCGACAAGAAACAGGCCGCAGTTGCATTTTCTCAGGCATTCATCGAAGATGAAGAAGATACTTCTTACGAAGATGATATCCAGATCGTTAAGACCAAGAAATTCGCTATGAAACCAGTAAATCCTGAAGAGGCATGCCTTCAGATGGAGATGTTAGGACACAACTTCTTTGTATTCCTGAACTCCGAGACTGAGCAGGTAAATGTAGTGTACAAGCGTAAAAATGGTACTTATGGCCTTATCGAACCGGAATTTTAAAATTTTCAAAACTTCATAAAACAAATAAGGGAGCCGTACCGGCTCCCTATTTTTGTATCTTTATAAGCTTTTATGTATAAACCAGACTATGTATTAATCAAAAAACGTAACTGCCTTGCAAGGCGTTCTGTAATTAGATGGTGCATAGCAGATACCTGTTGCAGGTGTACTGGAATGAATGATCTTTCCATTTCCCACGTAAATACCTACATGGTTAATATAGCTGCCGCTGGCATAGAACAGCAGATCTCCTGGTTTTACATCGCTGACAGAAATTTCTTTTCCTCTGGCAGCCTGATCTCTGGAGCTTCTGCCTGTGCTGATACCGAAATGAGAGAATACACTCATAACAAAGCCGGAGCAGTCCGCTCCCTTTGTAAGACTGGTACCTCCATATACATACGGATTCCCTAAGAATTGCTGCGCATATGCGATCAGCGCCGTTCTTGAAGCAGCTGCCACAGAAGAGCTTTCCGTACTCTTGGAAGATCTTGTTTCCTGCTTGGTACCTGGTCCTTCTGATTTTGTCTCATTCTTCGCTTCTACTACTGTTTCTGCCTTAGTTTCAGCTTTTGTCTCAGCTTTTGTTTCTGCTTTCGTTTCCGCTTTTGCAGTTGGTGCTGCTACCGTCACATCCTCTGCTTTCTCAGGATTGGCCGCGATCACTTTCACCGCTGCTTCTGTCTCTTTCACCGTTTCTTTCTGGGTTTCTGCTTTTGGAGCCGCAGTGGTTTCTTTCTTTGCCGCAGTGGTTTCTGCCTTGGTTTCCGCTTTTGTCACGGCTTTACTTTCTGCCTTCGTCTCTGCAGCTTTACTTTCTGCTTTCTTGGCAGCTTCCAGTTCCTTCATCGCTTTATCAGCTTCTTCTTTACGCTTAGCTTCTTCTTCCTCTTTAGCTTTTTCTTCCTCTACAGAAACAGCCTTATTAAATTCGACACTTGTCTTCATGTAATCTTTAAATACATAACCTTCCAGGTCTGTATCTACAGATACCTTTAAGAAATCGCCTTCCTGACCCACAACGGAATACTGGGCTCCTTCTGATAAAAGAGTCAGAGTTTTGCTGGTCAGATCCGGGCTTTCTCTTAAACGGAGACTGGTAGTATCTACAACTGTTCCGTAAGTCTTTCCTACTTCTTTTGCCTTTGTCTCTGCTTTCTGTCCAGTTACAAAATATTCGGATTTAATATAGCCGGTTACAGAACCCGACTGAATCTTATACCATTTTCCACCTTCCCCTTCTACTGTGTCCAAAATGGTAGCTGCACAATCATTGTATATCTTTCCTGTAACAGAACTGGTGGTATTAGCCTCTGTACGTATATTAACAGATCCGCTTACTTTGGATACGGCAATATTATCATAGGAGGATGATGCCGCCTTTGTCTGTGAAGCAGCTGCTTTTGTTTCCTTTGGGGCTGCTGCTTTTGTTTCTGCTTTGGCTACGGAGGATGTCTGGGCTTTCGTTTCTTCCTTTGTATTTGAGGCTGCTGATGCTGCGGCTTTTGTCTCTGCTACAGCCTTTGTCCCGCTGCTGCTATTCTTTGCTGTTGCTTCTAACTGATCGTAGGAAGATGCCAGTTTCTTTTCAGGCTGTGCATTTCCTGCATAATAATTGTTAAGCGCTACGGAAATTCCTGCAAGAGAGGAACCGGTTTCCAGATTTGTGGATGCAAAAGCCGGTATCACACCTGCAAGACTGCACATTCCACTGATGATCAGTAATTTTTTCCATGTGTTCATCGGTATTCTTATCCTCTCTTTAAGTCTGACAGATACTGCTCTGCACTGGTCACTGCATTAGCTCCATCCGCCGCTGCTGTAACGATCTGCCGTAGTTTCTTGGTTCTTGCATCTCCTGCTGCGAAAATGCCAGGCGCAGAAGTAATCCCTTCTTCCTCTGCTTTGATATAGCCCTGTTCCATATCCACAATCCCTTCAAAAGCCTTTGTTTCCGGCTGTATTCCTACAGCAATAAACACACCTTGAACGGAAAGTTCTTTCTTTTCCCCTGTATCATTCTCTGAAAGGATCAGACGTTCTACTGTACCGTCTCCTTCTATGGCCTGAGCCTGCATATTCCAGAGGATCTCTACATTTTCCTTTGAAAACAGCTGGTTCTGAAGGCTTTTGGCTGCCCGGAGTTCTCCCCGCCTGTGTATCAGGTATACCTTACTGCACATACGGGACAGGAAAACAGCATCTTCTACTGCCACATCACCGCCACCGATCACAGCAACGGTCCTGTTTCTGAAAAATGCACCATCACAGGTAGCGCAGTAAGAAACACCAGCTCCTGCCAGTTCTGTTTCCCCTGGGATCCCCAGTTTTTTATGAGCTGCCCCTGTTGCGAGGATCAGCGTCCTGGCTTCATAGGTCTCATTCATTCCAATGACCCTTTTCGCTTCTTTTGGACCTTGATCTTCTATTTTTAAAACCGTGTCTTCTTTAAAATGTGCCCCCAGCTTATCCGCATGTTCCCGCAGCTTCATTCCCAGCTCATAACCACTGATACCGGGATATCCGGGATAGTTATCCACTTCATAGGTATTTAATATCTGTCCGCCGCTTACCGTAGATTGTTCGATTACCAGAGTGTCCAGACAGGCTCTCTGGGCATATACAGCTGCTGCAAGCCCGGCCGGTCCTGAACCGATTATGATCAGATCATAGATATGTGATGTCATTTTTATTGTTTCCTGTCTATTTTTTCATTATCTCTTAACATGATGTTGCGTAATCCGCTCATTTTTCTTCAAAAAATGGCTCCTTACTCATGTTTTTGGCGGGTCCCAAGTTCAAAAATCCTCCTGCAAGCAAGCCCTCGTCGGATTTTAGACCTTTTGACCCTGATATCTTAACATATTGTAACCAATTCGTAATTATTATAACATAGATTTTACTATTGTTGCACTTCAAATTCTTACAATTATCTTTACCGATCAACCAGATATATGCCAAACTCTCTATTCTGTGCTAAAATAGAAAGAGCAAATACTGCGTCACTGATCGTGGAACACGCGAACAGAAACAGTACTGTACACATGCAGAAAGGAACGTGAGCTTATGTCAAGAAAAACTGTACTTGTGACCGGCGCTTCCCGTGGTATCGGAAAAGCCATTGCCATTAAATTCGCCCGGAAAGGCTATAATGTAGCCATCAGCTGCATCCGCAATGAAGACCGCCTGATGCAGACAAAAAAAGAAATTGAGAATTATCAGGTACCTTGTCTTGCCTATATGGGAGATATGGGGGATATGGATTGCTGCAAAGAATTGTTCGCAAAGATAAAGAAACAGTTTGGAGGTATAGATGTACTGGTAAATAATGCCGGTGTTTCCTACATCGGACTGCTTCAGGATATGAGCAGTGAAGACTGGGATAAAATTCTCCATATGAATTTAACTTCTGTTTTTAACTGCTGCAAGCTGGCGATCCCTTATATGGTACACCAAAAACAGGGAAAGATCATCAATATTTCCTCTGTATGGGGTGTTGCAGGAGCTTCCTGTGAGGCAGCTTACTCTGCAACCAAAGGCGGCATCAACGCTCTGACCCGTGCTCTTGCCAAAGAACTGGGTCCAAGCAACATCCAGGTTAATGCTATTGCCTGCGGCGCCATTGACACAGAAATGAACCAGTGGATGGAAGAAGACGAACTGATCGCACTGGTAGATGAAATACCGGCAGGACGTCTGGGAAAAGCAGAAGAAGTAGCTGATCTGGCTTATCATCTTGGTTATAAAGAATCTTATCTTACAGGACAGATCATTGGGTTGGATGGGGGGTGGATTTAAAGCATTCTCTCACCCCACTTTCAGCACAGCAAGAGGTATTTCTGCAACATAATAAAAACGGAACAGGCGCCTATACAGGTTTCTGTTCCATTTTTATGTTATAAAGATATTCCGGTTAAATCTCCACCCACAAAGTCCCCTTCATAATAGGGCATGCAGTACGGATCACAGTTCCGGAAAGGATCTGCTCCCCTTCTGTTTTAATATTTACTGTTGTATAGCCTCCTGCATGTCCTAAGATCACATCTTCTTTAGAACCACGGGGGCAAACGCATTCATTTGCCACTGTTCCCGGTATACAGGCTGCAGCTGATGTAGCAATAGACGCTGCAATAGGGTATGCACGGTGCATTTTCGTAATGAAAGACCGGCAACAGATGGACATTTCTTTTTCATCTATAAAATTTCCATCCATATCTTTATAACTCTGTGGTTTTGAGACAATCCCTACAAATGGCATATAAGTCGACTTTGTTGCCGCATCTTCCCATTTATCTACCAGACCACAAAGTTTTGCTGACATTCCTCTTACATAAGTGACAATGTCTATAAATTTCTGGTTTTTATTCAGTTCTGTCAGTTCTGTTCCCTTTAGTCCCGCATCCTCTGCTTTAAAAATGACTACCGGATTGGCGCAGTCAATAAGAGTTATAGGCAGTTTTCCATATCCGGGCACCTCTAAAATATCCTGTTTATTACCAGTCGGAAACAGCCTTCCTGTAAGACCGCCACCGGGATTTTCAAAGGTAAGTTCAATGGGAGAACCTGTTCCCGGAACTCCGTGGATCCTGGTATCTCCTTCAATGGAGCTTTTTCCATTTTTTACTAAAACACGGCTTTTTATAATCCTTTTTGTATTGGTGTTAAAAATGCGTACAATCGTTTCCGGCTCTTTTGCTTCTACCATTCCTTCATCAATGGCATATGGCCCCACTGCTGAAGACATATTTCCACAGTTTCCCCTGTTATCTACATAATAATTTTCATCATCTGTCTGAAAAAAATCATAATCCACATCTGCGTCATCTCCCTCATGAGGAGAAATCACAGCAATCTTATGGGTAGGAAAATCCACGCCCATAGCAGAAAGACCAGCCGCTGTCATCCGTACGCCTAATGCCTTCATAAACAACTCCGGCCACAATGTTTTATCTGCCGGAAGATCCTTTTTCTGAAAGATCAATGCGCGGCTGGTACCGCCGCGCATATAAGTACAAGGTATATTATAATACATAAGTTCTGTAATCTCCTGTACAAGGCGGTCCTGCACAGATATGTACAACACCTGCCTCAAAATCAACAATCTCATTGGATACAGTGATGGTTCTCATCATAAGAGGCTGGGTTGGGATCGGCGGATGGCGGCACAAAGACTGTGGATAATTTACATGGTCTGCCATACAACACTTAATATAATCCACATCAATCTCACCATGCTTCTCCATAAGAAGTTCCCGCATTCTTGCATCTCTTAATGTGCGCTGCAGTGCATGGATCTTTGGCTGTACGACAAAGTGATTTGCATGGGTCACAATACCATCTTTTGGAAAGATCTCATCTGCACCATTTGGATAAACTTCAAAGTCAATGGCCTGTTTTTCTTTATAACCTGCTAACAGCATATTGCAGGAAACAGCTCTTGGGAAAGATCTTGTATAATCTGCAGCCTCTTTCAGAGTATGGAATTTCATGATCTGTCTTCTTGCAAAAACAGTAGGGATACCTACATTCCAGCTATCATAAATAGACTGAAGATTATTGCTTACCAGACAAATGCCGTGGGTATTTACACCACTTCTAAGTACCTGTCCAGCCTCTGTCAGACCCATGATCCTGGTTCCGTCCGGCTGTGTAATATGAAGGATCAGAATATGATCCATAATACCTACACGATAATCCCAGTTTTTGATCAGATACATTTTTCCGTCTTTTGCAGCCTCTGGGAGCACTGCACCAGTGGTGCACTCATTTTTCTTAGGAAACTTCGTGATCTCATAACGGCAGTTTACAATCATAATATCTGCCAATGAGAAACCTGAGCCCTCCGCAATACCTTCTACTTCTTCCATTACTTCCGGCATTTCCCTTCGGGTAATATCTACGAAAGATAATGCAAATTCCTGCATTTCTTCCCAGGAACGGTCAGAGCTGAGAGCAAATACCTGCTTGTAATCGTTAATAGAATGAGCGATCATCTCTTTTGCCTGACGGCCATAATCTTTTCCGATCTCGTAATAAGTAGCACCGGAAACTTTAATCAGCGGATAATGTAACATATACCAAACCCCTTTCTAACTTTTTACTTCTCTTCTGTTTTTATGATTATAATTTGTACGCAATATATTCGTTTTCACAAGGCGGTCCTGAAGAAATATAAGCTGTATTTTCTTCAAAATCCACGATCATAGAAGCAACTGTAATACCGTCCGGAATATAGGTTCTTTCATCACCTTCAAAGGTAGGATGACTGCAGATAGCTTTTGGCCAGTATTTATGATCTTTCATACATTCCATGATAAATGGAACATCAATCTCTCCACGCTTTTCTGATAACAGCTCCATAAGCCGTACATCTCTTACCTTTGCCCGTTTTGGATATGCATCTGCATCAGGATCTACTACAAAATGGTTTGCGTGGGTCAGAATACCGCCCTGTGAGTAAACCTGATCCATCTTGTAAGGTTGTACCTCAAAGTCTAAAACCTGTCCTTTCTTTCCTACCAGAACAACATTGTTGGAAATACAACGTTTTAAGTTTTTTACCAGATCCGCTGCCTCTTCAAAACTCTTGCTTGCCAAAACTCTGCGACGTAAGAATGTAACAGGAAGTCCCTCACCGTAATAATCATATTTGGAAGCAAGACCATTGTTGATAATGGCTACTCCATAGGAGTTAAAGCCTTCTCTTGGCATCTGTCCTGCCTCTGCCCAGCCAATAGCTGAATATTCTTTGGTACGGATCCTTAAAAGGACAATATGAGGCATGATCGCCTGATGGAAATCCCAGTTTTTCACTGCATAGGTCTTTCCCCCTTTAGAAGCTTCCGGAAGAATGGCTGCTGTGGTACACTCTTCTGGTTTTGGCATTTTACTGACCTCATAACGGCAGTTAACCGCCATGATCTCCCCTAAGCTGTGTCCGCTTCCCTTTGCAACGCCTTCTGCTTCCTCTAAAATCTCCGGCATTTCTTCCTTCACAATAGGTAAATATCCCATTGCATATTCCTGGGCCTTTTCCCAGGTAAATCCCTGTTTTTCAAAGGATTTTTTATAATACTCCACACAGATATGAATTCTGCCTGCGTACCATACTGGACACCTCTTTCAAACGGTGTTTCTGCTGTTAACTCAATTATCGGATACGCATTCTTGTTTTCTGATGACATGGAAAGTTTTCCCTCTCTTTCTGTCTTATATTCTCCCTGAATCTTTCTGTGCCTGATTTTGTAAGAAGATTTTTTTCAATTGTGCCAAAATTTCTGAGGCGTACGCAGTGTGTACGGCGATGAAATCCAGGTACAACTGACGGAAGATCAGCCACAAGGTCAGGTGCATGAAAGACTCTGAGAGAACATTCTTATTTCGCAGTTCTTATTCATGTAAGCGGCATGCAACAAAATGCCCAGGTGTTATTTCTTTCAGTTTCAGTCCGTCTTCCCTGCAGCGGTCCGTAGCATATGGACAGCGGTCTGCAAAACGACAGCCTGGCTTTGGATTAATAGGAGAAGTTACCTCGCCTTTAATGATTTCCAGTTTTTTCCTGTATTTTAAGGACGCAATAGGAATCGCATTTAAAAGTGCCTTTGTATATGGATGTTCCGGATGGGCAAACAGTTCCTCTGTAGGAGCCAGCTCCACACACTGTCCTAAGTACATAACTGCAATGTTATCGCTGATATGCTTAATAACACTTAAATTGTGAGTTACAAACATATACGTAAGCCCCATACTGTCCTGAAGATCCATCATCAGATTTAAGATCTGCGCCTGAATAGAAACATCCAGCGCAGATACCGGCTCATCACAGACGATAAATTCCGGTCTTACAGAAAGAGCTCTTGCAATTCCAATACGCTGACGTCTTCCGCCATCCAGCTCATGAGGATAGGAGTTGATAAAACGCTCTGCCAGTCCTACTGTTTCCATCAGCTGATATACCCGGTCCAGACGCTCTGCTGCGTTGGTATAAGTCTTTGTGGTGATCATAGGCTCCGCAATGATCTCACTAACAGACATACGAGGATTTAATGAAGTAAATGGATCCTGAAAAATAATCTGCATTTTCTTTCTCATTTCCTTCATCTTTTGCGGGCTGTACTTTACAATATCATCTCCATTATAGAGAACCGAACCGGATGTAGGTTCCAAAAGGCGTAAGATCGTTCTTCCCAGTGTAGACTTTCCGCACCCGCTCTCGCCTACAACGCCCAGAGTCTCACCTTTTTTGATTGAAAGGTTTACATGATCTACCGCATGGAGCGGACCACGTTTAGTATTAAAATATTTAACCAGATCTACTGTCTGAATTAAAGGTGTATCCATTTATCTTCCCTCCCCGCCTGTCTGTCCCTCAGGTAAATAGAGGAAACATTTAATCTGATGTCCATCTACATTTGCCATAGCCGGTGATTTTTTGCTGCAGATTTCCATACAATGAGGACATCTGTCTGCAAAACGGCAGCCTGGGATCTTTTTGGTGGGATCTGGCATCAATCCATCAATAGGTGTTAATCGCTTAGCTGTACTAGTAATATCCGGAATGGATCCAAATAATCCCACTGTATAAGGATGATGATGCTCTCCCTCATAAATATCTTCAATCTTACCGTATTCTACAATCTCACCTGCATAAATAATGGCAACCTTGTTGCAGATCTGAGCCACAACACCCAGATCATGGGTGATCATGATCATAGCTGTATTTAAACGCTCTTTCAGATCATCCATCATTTTTAATACCTGGGCCTGAATGGTAACATCCAGTGCCGTAGTTGGCTCGTCTGCCAGAAGAAGTCTTGGATTGCAGGAAAGAGCCATAGCGATAACAATACGCTGACGCATGCCGCCGGAAAACTGATGAGGATATTCACTCTTACGTTCTGCCGGAATACCTACCAGTTCCATCATTTCATCTACCTTTTTTTCAATCTCATCGTGACTGAGACCAGAATGATGCAGCTCTATTACCTCTGCGATCTGGTTTCCTACTGTATGCAGCGGGTTTAAAGCACTCATAGGATCTGCGAAGATCATGGAAATATCATTTCCACGCATGGAACGCATTTCCTCTTCTTTTATATGGACCAGGTCTTTTCCATCAAACCGTATCTCACCTTCTGTAATAAAGCCGGTACGGTCCGGGAGAAGCTT
>ERZ772954.2742-NODE-2742-length-10727-cov-18.594172_pt1 | contig 10727 bp, 6 predicted proteins | sample MGYA00580684_ERZ772954 | MGnify/ENA primary metagenome ERZ772954 (study PRJEB29015, sample SAMEA2737654) | human gut metagenome | biome: human gut; feature: human-associated habitat; material: faeces | place: China | collected 2012 ...
CCGCGACCGGTGCCGCCGTGGGCCTAGGCGCCGCAGCCGGTATCGCCTCCAACATGGCGAGCACTCGCGCCCCGCAGCGCCCGCTCGCCCAGCTCGTCGACGTCGTGAGCGGCGAGAGCCATAGCATCACCTCCGCACAGGTGACCATCGGTCGCGAGCGCTCAGTTTCCGACATTGCCCTGCGCGACCCCAACGTGTCGCGCCGCCACGCCCAGCTCACCTTTACGGGCTCGGATTGGTCGATCGAGGACCTCAATTCCACCAACGGCACGCTCGTCAACAACCGCCGCATTACGCGCTGCCCGCTGCGCAACGGCGATCTACTGACGTTTGGCCTGAGCACCTTTGAATTTAGGGGATAGTCGCTTATGAACATCGATATCGTCCTTTTTGCAGGCCGCATCGTCCTGGTCGCCCTGCTTTATATCTTCCTGTTCGCCGTCATGAAGACCGGCGTGGGACTTGTGCGCGGACAACGCCGCGACTCGGCTATCTGGACGATCGATGTGGACAAGGGCCCGCGCGGTATCCGCGGCATCCACGTAGACATGCTCGGCCCCGTCATCGTCGGTCGCTCGCCATCTTCGGACATCTGCATCAACGAACCGTTCGTCTCGGCCTCGCATGCGCGCTTTTCGCTGCAGGGCCCGGCGCTCATCATCGAGGACCTCAACTCGCTTAACGGCACGCTCGTCAACGGCCGCCAGCTCGTGGAGCCCGCGACGCTGCGTGAGGGCGACGAAGTCCAGATTGGCGACGTGGTCATGAAGGTGAACCGTCGATGATCGACGAGGAGAACAAGTCCGCAACCATGACCGAGGCACCGGCTGCCGCCACAGCTGCGCCGGCCCACGCCGCTCCGGCGGGCTCCGCACCCGTGGAACCCGAGGACACCGTGTTCTCCCTGCCTCTTTCGCATGTAACGCATGATATTTCGGATCTCGCCGATAACGAGGACGAAGAGAATGCCGTAGCGGCGCCCATCGGCGCACATGCTGCGGAACAGCCCACAGCGTCCGAAGCAACCCCGGCGCCGGCTCACTTTGCAGAGCCCGTCGCCGCGGCAATCAACGAGAGCGCTGCGGTGTTTGCGGCACCCGAGCCCGCCGCGCCGGCGTTTCCCATAGCCCCGGCATCCGAGGTTGCGCCCGTGTCTACGCCGGCGCCCGAGTCTATAGACGTCAGCCCGCAAGACGACGAGTCGACCGCCCGCGTGTCCGAGGAGCCCGACTCCCCGGACACCGGCGATTCCGAATCAAACGCCGAGACCGACACCGTCTCTCCCGGTGACACAGCCGAAATCGACGTTGCCGCCGTTGAGGCCAAGCTCAAAGACCCCGGGTCGACCATGAGCTTTGAGCCCCTGACCGAGGAGCGCATCGAGACCGACTCGACCTATGATGCCGGCACCACCACGCAACTCATGTGGGGCGCCCGCTCCGACGTTGGCTGCGTGCGCCCGCACAATGAGGATTCCTACCTGGTGCAGTCGCCGCTCTTTTGCGTATGCGACGGCATGGGCGGTCACGCTGCCGGCGAGGTAGCCTCTTCCATCGCCGTTGAGACTATTGCCAAGACGGCCCCGCAGTCCGCCGACGCCGCACGCCTGGCGGCAGCCGTCGAGGCCGCTAACGCCGCCGTAATCGAGGCCGCCTTGAATGGCCTGGGCAAGCCCGGCATGGGCTGCACAGCCACTTGCGCCTATATCGAAAACGACACGCTCGCCATCGCCCACGTGGGCGACTCGCGCGCCTACCTGCTCCACGAGGGCACGCTCATCCGCGTGACCCGCGACCACTCCTATGTGGAAGAACTCGTGGACGCCGGCGAGATCACGGCAGACGAGGCTCGCGTCCACCCCAACCGTTCGGTCATCACCCGTGCGCTGGGCTCGGACCCCGCCATGTATGCCGACCACTTCACTCTGCATATCGAGGAAGGCGACCGCCTGATCCTGTGCTCCGACGGCCTTTCGAGCATGATTCCCGATAGCGATATCGAGAACATCGCCACGCAGTCCTCAACCGCGCAAATCTGCGTCGACAACCTAGTGGACGCGGCGCTTGCCGCCGGCGGCCACGACAACGTGACCGTAGTAGTCGTTGACCTGGTTGACGATGGCGTTATGCGCGAGGCGCAACGCGTGCGTCGCCGCAACGTCACCATCGGCGTCGTCTTAGGTCTCGTCTTGGTGCTGGCGGCTGCCATCTGGGCCTACACGGGTGTCACCGGCTCGTACTACCTGGGTACCTACCAGGGCAATGTCGCCGTCTGGCGCGGCCTGCCCGGCAAGCCGCTCGGACTCAAGCTCCACTGGCTCGAAAGCGAAACCAGTATCAAGCTGTCCGACCTGCCCGAAGACACGCAAAACCGCCTCAAGGCGGGCATTCCGCAAACAAGTGTCGACGATGCGCAGGACACGATATCCAAGTACCGCCACCAGATCGACGAGGAGCAGACCCGCCAGGTGATCGACGCGCAAACGATTCGCGACAACACCGACCAGGGATCGACCTCCGAATCAGATTCCGAGAAAACCGCCGAACAGTCCGCCGAGGCCGAAGCCTCCGAAAAGAACTAGAAAGGGAGTGCCGCTTATGAGTCGCCGCAACACCGAGCTGCTCTTGCTCATCGCCTCGGCGTTCCCCGTCATCCTGCTGTATGCGATGTACGTCCTCACCGCGGGCGCTGCCATCTCCTTTGAGACGCTCGCCGTACCGATCGGCCTCTTTGCCGCCTTTGCCGCGGCCCACATTGCCGTGCGCATCTTGGCGCCCGGTGCCGACCCCGCCATCCTGCCCATTGTCTTTGTGCTTTCGGGCATCGGCATCACGTTCGTGACGCGTCTCGCCCCCGCTCTCGCCATCTCACAGCTCATCATCCTGTTTGTCTCGGTGGCCCTGATGGTGGGAACGCTCGCGTTGGTTAAGAACCTCGACGTAGTCATGCGCTACAAGTACACCTTTGGCATTATCGGCATCATTCTGTTGATGCTGCCTATCTTTATCGGCACCACGATCTCGGGCTCCAAGCTGTGGATTCGCATCGCGGGCTTTACCATCCAGCCCGGCGAGTTCGCCAAGGTCTTTATCGTGCTGTTCCTGGCCGGGTACCTGGCCGAGAACCGCGAGCTGCTCTCCATCTCCAACCGCAAGATCCTGGGCTTTAAGATCCCTCGCCTGCGACTGCTGCTGCCGCTGTTTGCCGTGTGGGGTGTGTGCCTGCTCGTCGTCGTCTTCGAACGCGATCTGGGTTCGGCCGTGCTGTTCTACACCATCTTCTTGCTGATGCTCTACGTTGCCACGGGACGATTCTCGTATGTCGTTATCGGCCTTGCGCTCTTAGCCGTTGGAGCCGTGGGCGCCTACAAGTTCCTGTCTCACGTTCAGGTGCGTTTCCAGGTTTGGGTCGATCCGTTTAAGGACGCCCAGGGCCAGGGCTACCAGATCGTCCAGTCGCTCTTCTCGCTTGCCGATGGCGGTCTGGTCGGTGTTGGTATCGGCAACGGCATGGCCAACAACATCCCTGTCGTCGAGTCCGACTTTATCTTCTCGGCCATCGGCGAGGAGATGGGCCTTTTGGGCGGCGGCGCCGTGCTCATCCTGTTTATGCTCTTTGCCGTGCGTGGCCTCACCACGGCTGCCCGCGCTAAATCCGACCTCGCCGCCTTTAGCGCCACGGGCCTTACGGCCGCCATCAGCTTCCAGGCCTTTTTAATCGTGGGCGGCGTTACCCGCCTGATCCCGCTGACCGGCGTCACCCTACCCTTTATGAGCCAGGGCGGTTCCTCGCTGCTGGCAAGCTTTATCATCGTCGCGCTCCTGCTGCGCGCCGGTGACGAAGCGACCGGACGCGAGGCCGAGCTTACCGGCACCGGCACTATGGCCGCCATCACCGATGATCAGGTCGCATCTGCCGCCGCCCCGACGGGCACGCGCTTTGCCACCTCGTCTTCCTACGGCAGCGGCAGCCATTCCGTCGGCTCGCGCATGCGCCGTCGCCTGCTCGACACGCCTGAATCCGGTGTGCTCGGCCGCGTTGCGCTCGCCAACCGTCTAACCCGTGCGGTGCTCGCCTTTACGGCGCTGTTCGCCATCCTTATCGGCAACCTCACCTATGTCCAGGTCATCAAGGCCAAGGACTATCAGGATATGCCGACCAACAACCACACTATCGCCCGCTCCAAGTACATCCAGCGCGGTTCCATCATCACGTCCGACGGCGTGACGCTGGCCGAGTCGCTGCAGCAGGAGGACGGCACCTACGTACGCTCCTACCCCAACGGCAACCTGGCAGCGCACGTGGTTGGCTACGTGAGCCAGCAGTATGGCACCACCGCCATCGAGAGTGTCATGAACGACACGCTCACCGGCTCTAAGGATTACTCCAGCTGGAACAACGCCATCGCTTCGCTCGCGGGCCAGACCCAGCCGGGCAACACCGCCAAGCTCACCATCGACTCGCGTATCCAGACGGCGGCCGAGCAGGCGCTCAAGGGCTTTAAGGGCGCTGTAGTGGTCATCGACCCGCGTACCGGTGCGGTGCTCGCATGCGCCAGCTCGCCCACCTATGACAACACCAACATCGACGCCCTGCTGCAGGCGGGCGGCGGCGAGGACGGCTCCATGTACAATCGCGCCATGGACGCGCTGTACACGCCGGGCTCCACGTTTAAGGTCGTTACGCTTTCCGCGGCACTCGAGACCGGCACCGCCAGCCTTACCAGCACCTACCAGGCGCCCGGCTCCATGGACATCGGCAACGCACCGGTCACCAACTATGCCAACGAGAGCTACGGCACCATCAGCCTGCAGCAGGCCTTTGCCGTGTCCTCCAACGTCGTCTTTGGCCAGGTGGCAAACGAAGTTGGCGCAAACACGCTCGTGCAGTTTGCCAACGCCTTTGGCTACGGCCAAAAGCTCGGCCAGGACCTGACCTCCGCGGCCTCCATCATGGCCGACCCGTCGCTCATGACCGAGTGGGAGACCGCCTGGGCCGGCGCCGGCCAGCCTGTCGGCATGGACCACACGCCCGGCCCGCAGACCACCGTCATGCAAAACGCCGTGATTGCCGCCGCCATCGCTAACAGTGGCGTGGTCATGGACCCGTACTTTGTAGCCCAGGTACTCGCCCCGGACGGAACTGTGGTCAAGACCACGCAGTCCCGCTCGCTGGGTCAGGCCGTCAGCTCCGCCACGGCCGACCAGGTCAAGCAGGCCATGCTCGCCGTCGTCCAGTCCGGTACCGGCACCGATGCCCAGGTCCCCGGCGTCAAGGTCGCCGGCAAGACCGGCTCGGCCGAGATCGGCGGCACCAACGTCAACTCGATGTTCGTTGGCTTTGCACCTTACGATTCACCCACGGTCGCCATCTCGGTGGCCTTGGAGGATTACGACAAACACGACGTCAAGGCGGCCAAGATTGCCGGCATCGTCCTGACCGCAGCGCTCGCCGCACAGGGAGCGTGATGCCCATGATCGAATCGGTCACCCGAGGCGCGCCGCGGCCGAAGAGTTAACGGCAACGCGCCACACGGCCCCAGCGGCCACATCGTAGGTACTACACACATCGTTGAGCGAATAGTTATGTTAGGAGCAGGAATGGAACAGAGGGTCCTCGGGGGAAGATACCTCCTCAAGGATAAGGTGGGGACAGGCGGCATGGCGACCGTCTTCCGTGCGCAGGACCAGGTCCTCGACCGCACGGTAGCCGTCAAGATCATGCTGCCGCAGTATGCTGGCGACGCAACCTTCGCCGCACGCTTTAAGCAGGAGGCCCAGGCAGCAGCCGGTCTCTCCTCCCCCTATATCGTGGGCGTCTACGATTGGGGCAAGGACGGCGACACCTATTACATCGTCATGGAGTACCTGCGCGGCACCGACCTTAAGAGCGGCATCAAGAGCCACGGCGCCCTCGACCCCAAGAAGGTCGCCCAGATCGGCTCGCAGATCAGCTCCGCGCTTTCGGTCGCCCACAAGCACGAGATCATCCACCGCGACATCAAGCCGCAGAACATCATGGTGCTGCCCGACGGCAACATCAAGGTGATGGACTTTGGCATCGCGCGCGCCAAGAACAGCCACCTCACGCAAGACAACAACGTGCTGGGAACCGCCCACTACGTCAGCCCCGAGCAGACCCGTGGTCAGGACCTCGGCCCCACCTCGGATATCTACTCGCTGGGCGTCGTGATGTACGAGTGCGCCACCGGCCGCGTTCCCTTTGACGGTGACGACGCTATCTCGGTCGCACTCAAGCAGGTCAACGAGCTGCCTATTCCGCCGAGCCAGATCAACTCCGGTGTCGACGCCGACCTTGAGCGCATCATCCTCAAGTGCATGGAGAAGGACCCGGCAAACCGCTTCCAGACCGCCGACGAGCTGCGTCAGGTGCTCAACAGCTACCTGTCGGGCCGTGCCGTCAACATCTCGGAGCCCACGCGCATCATCGGTGCCCCCGGTGAGCTGGGCGCCACCAAGACTCGCGAGCTTTCCGATCAGACGCGCACCATGGTGCGTCCCGTCTCGGGCGTGAGCGGCCAGAATACCGCCCGTAGCTCGGTTTCGGGCTCCACCGGCTCCTACGAGGTCGAAAAGCCCAAATCCAACAAAAACAAGATCATCGCCGCCGTGGTGGCAGCCGTTGCCGTCATCGGTATCGTGGTGGCCTTTGCCACAGGACTCTTTGGCGGCGAGCAGGTCACCGTGCCCGATGTGCTAGGCAAGGACCAGCAGACTGCCGTCGAGCAGATCAAGGAAGCCGGCCTCGAGGTCGGCACCATCGACCAAAGCTACAACGACGATGTCGACGAGGGCAAGGTCGCCGAGCAGACGCCCAACGGCAACACCAAGAAGGCCAAGGGCACCAAGGTGAACCTGGTAATCTCCAAGGGCCCCAAGCCCTCCGAGAAGGTCGAGGTTCCCCGGCTGGTCGGCCTGACCAAGGACCAGGCAGAAGCCGCGCTGGCAAGCGTTGGCCTGAAGGGCAACGCCTCCGAGGAGGCCAACGAGGCCGATGAGGGCCAGGTCTTTGAGCAGGGCACCGAAGCCGGTAAGGAAGTCGAGAAGGGCACGACCATCTCGTACAAGGTCTCGAGCGGCCCGGATACCACGTCCGTCCCCGACCTGACCGACATGACCGAGGCCCAGGCGCGCAACGCCCTCGATATGGCAGGCTTTGGCGTCGACGTCAGCTACCAGGAGAACGACTCCGTCACCGAGGGCACCGTCATTAGCTGGAACCCCAGTGGCAAGCAGAAGCCCGGCGCCACGATCACTGTCGTCATTGCCAAGAAGTCCGGCAAGGCCTCCGTCCCGGGCAACCTATACGGCAAGAGCATTTCCGCCGCCGTTACCGCGCTCAACAACGCCGGTTTCTATAACATTGGCTTCTGTGACCAGAACGGCAATCCCGTGAGCGGTAACGAGGATGCCACCGTTACGGGCGTCTCCCCCACCGGCAAGCAGTCCACCGACAGCACGATTACGCTGACGGTTTCGATTTCTGGCTCGGGTTCGGGCTCTGGCTCGGGCACGAGCACGGGCGACGATTCCGGTACGACCAACTAGTCGCCGCCCCACCGCCCATTACGGCTCCCGCCGCAAACATATTCGCTCACAGGCGCCCGCTTGCTCCCCCAGCAAGCGGGCGCTTCGTTTTTGACATGACATGAACCAGAAGAGCCCGGTACCGTGACGGTGTACCGGGCTCGATCAATCTCTGGTGTCCCCGGGCTGATTCGAAAACTCCCCCCCCGCGGGGAAATTGGTGACGCGGGTGTCGACGGTCCTAATCCGTCGGCAGCTCCCACAAACCAGAAACGGCGCCGCTCTCGCGACGCCGTTATAATCTTCTGGTGCCCCCGGGCGGATTCGAACCGTCGACACCCGCTTTAGGAGATATGATTTAATGATACCCCCTACTATTCATCAAGCATCATTGAACACCATATAACCGCAGATAAACATAGCAGTTTGTGTCTTTTGCCTCCGGTAGCTGCGCCTACGCTTTTACAAACATATTACTAACAGCTTTAGCTAAACTGCACTCATTGAATTGTTGAAAACTATTCAAAGAAACGGAGTGCAAAGATGTCAGAACAGCCACTCATTAGCGGAAGAGGCACGTGTTGGAAAGACAAGAGATCACCTAACACCTATCGCTATTATTTTTCCCTTGGGGTCAAGGACCCTAAGACAGGGCGCTACAAACGATCCCCAACTTATACGGTTCGTTGCAAGACTAAAACAGAAGCTAAGGCTGCAATGCAGGCCAAGCTGGCTGAAATCAACTCCTCTGGCACGATCACTAAAACTAAAAAGCCCACTTTGCTTGCGTCCTACTGCTGGGCCTTTCATGAAAATAGGGACACCGAGCTTGCGCCAACGAGCTATGAAAGAGAAGCGTACGATTGCAGGCATATCGAAGACCTATTCGGTGCGTTTCAGACAATTGAGGGGCTAACTCCCGATCTAATCGAAGAAACATATGCCGAAGCTCGTCGTACGGGAAAATACAAACCATCAGAGCTTGTACGAATCAATGCGAAGCTGCGTCAGATTCTGTCGAATGCAGTCGCAAAGAGAATAATTGACCGAAACCCCTGCGCTACCGTTCATGTTCGCAGACCACGCAACAAAAGAGAATCACTGACAATCGACCAAGTAGCTACCCTATGCACACATCTTCAACACATTGAGCTCACCGCCGAAGCTGTTGGCACGCTAGTACTAGTGTATACGGGTATGCGAAAAGGCGAGATGCTGGGCCTCGAATGGCGCGATTGGGACCCTGCCAATAAAACCTTGAAAATTGACAGGCAGTACACCAACGACCATGAACTGAGGGCACCCAAGTCACAAGAAAGCCAACGCAAAATCCCCGTTGGAGAAACCTTGGCCGAACGTCTTCAATCATGGTCAGCCATACAAAAAGAGCTCCTGGTCTCTCTGGGGCTGTCCCAGACTGGCAGCACTCCCATCATTAGCGATATTGCTGTCAAGCAGGGGGTCCCTACTGTCTGTCACATGAAAAACTACATCTTCAACCATTGGTTTCGCGATTTCGCAGTTAGCTGCAATCTTGGAATCTATGAGCCGAACAATTCGACTGGCGGAAAACTATATAAGGGCATCTGCCCGCATCAGCTCAGGCATTGTGTAAGCACTTTTATGCTGGCGAACGGATCGGACGTTAGAAGCGTGCAAGGTATTCTTGGCCACGCGGACCCCAATATCACACTCAAAACGTATACAAGCCTCGTTCAACAATCAGAAATAAAAGCAGTTAAAGGCTACGAAGACTTCATCAACGCCTATATACAGAGAAGCGAGAAATAGCATGTTTTTCATTCATCGTTTTATTCATAATATTACGGTACTATAATACCGTTTCCGCAGGTAGATGCTTTATTTGGTTGACATTTAATGAGTTTTATTACATGCTAAAGCTGTCAGATGGCTACGCACGTAGTCATAAAAACCGGCCCCCCAAGTGCTTATGAACCTGGTAAGTCTTACAAGCACAGGGAGGGCCCTCATTGAAAGGATAGCTCATCATGGCTACTCCAAAGATTAGCACTCAGGCGTCCACACCGACTTTCCCCACTGGTGCCGCTCAGTGCGATCGGTTGCTCCGCGTTAACGATATCCGCGAACTCACTGGCTGGAGCGAGAACACCGCACGCAAATTCATGCGCGAGTCCGGCAAGCTCATCCAAATCCATCGCTCGAATTACATGTTTGAAAGCTCATTCTATGAGCTTTTCAAGCAGCTTGAAGGTCGTACCGCCCGCCTTGACTAGGCGGTAAACATGAGCGAGCTACCGTCAATTTCCGACATATTCAACGATGATGTTACCGAGCAACGAAAGATTATAGAGAAAATGGATAAAGCTATTTTTATTTCAGTGCCCGAGTGGGCGTGCTGCGTCACCACCGTTGCCGCCGAGCGTCTCATCCTCGGCCTCGTATGGAAGTTTGGAAAACCTTCCAAAAACAAACGGCCCATGGGCTTTTGCGCAAAAAGCAAATGGATTGAGGATCACTACCACTTGAGCAAGAACACGATATCCCGAGCCTATACTTCTCTAAAGGATAAGGGATATATTCAAAAAACTGGTGATGGCAGCTGGATGCTTAATTACGCTGCAATCTACCGCGCCGCGATCGAAAACGCTTGGGAGCCCCCGAAATCTTAAGTCCACAGCCCGACTATCGACGTGGGCTTCTGTCAAACAACCGAGTTAAAAACCACTGAGCCAGAATCCGCTTCAATAGAAGAGGATTCTGGCTCAAATGATATCCGACCATTCACGCAGCATGTCTACCGCAATCTGGCAAGAATCGAGGACGGGGAAACCGTCATCGAGGTCGTGAAGGTCGGTAATCGCCAGGCGTCTACAAAAACATGCCGCGGATGTAAAATGAAGCAGGGTCGAACCGGAACAGTTCCCGGACAATTGGCGTCCGGCCAGACACTTCGATTCGACCCTTTCTCATACCTGCATCTAAAATACTCCCATAATCATTCTCGACATCTTTAACGCCATCACTCTCCCGCCACCAGCACGTCGTAGGTGCTATTTTGGTTGATTTCCGATCTCAGCCGAACACATTGAGCAAATAGGCCATTCCCGCACCTAGCCGAACGCCCCCGCGGCCCCTCCCGGGGTCCGGGGGCGGCATTTTCCCAGTTGAAGGAACGGTGGAGATGTGTTTCGATGGGTC
>ERZ772954.2752-NODE-2752-length-10691-cov-2.677604_pt1 | contig 10691 bp, 9 predicted proteins | sample MGYA00580684_ERZ772954 | MGnify/ENA primary metagenome ERZ772954 (study PRJEB29015, sample SAMEA2737654) | human gut metagenome | biome: human gut; feature: human-associated habitat; material: faeces | place: China | collected 2012 ...
AAACACGCTCCGCGAGTTTCTCAAGTTATCGCGGCAGTCGCCAAGGTCTCGTGCAGGCACGGACTTTGGCTCGTTGCCCGCGTAAATTAAAAAACCGGAGGACATACATCCCCCGGCCTTTCGCTTATGGTTAATTAGCATTTAACAACGTTGGAAGCCTGCATTCCGCGAGCACCCTCGGTAAGATCGTAAGTAACCGCCTGACCTTCGTCAAGAGTTTTGAATCCTTCACCCTGGATAGCGGAGAAATGTACGAATACATCGTTTCCGTCTTCGCCTGTGATGAAGCCATAGCCCTTCTCTGCGTTAAACCATTTCACTGTTCCCTTGTTCATTGTGAGTTACCTCCATAAAATTAAAAAATAAGCATGATGTGGGAATGCATATGTTCCCCCATAAGCGAGTGAACTTTTGGTAAAAAAATTCACTAGCTATTACAGATTATATTGAAGGTGAATGCTAATATAATCTCTAATAGCTAGTGACCACGTATTACATCTCAACATCTTCTCGATTGAGACTATTATAATCTTGCAAATCAAAAAAGTCAAGAAAAAACTCTTTATTTCAGGAAAGATTTCGTGTATTATAAAAAGGAATAAATGGTCGGACGACGGCCAGAAGAAAAGAAAGGATCAGAGAACGTAAGATGAGTATCTTAATCAAAAATGGACAGGTCATCGACCCGGCCACCCAAAAAGACGAAATCAGTGATGTTCTGATCGAAAACGGCGTTATTACACGGGTTGAAAAAGGAATCCGCGTAAAAGATGCGCAGGTAATAGATGCAAAAGGCTGCTATGTAATGCCTGGCATCATCGATATGCATGTACATCTCCGCGACCCGGGGCAGACATATAAAGAAGATATTGAAAGCGGTTCGAAAGCAGCAGCAAAAGGAGGCGTGACAACGCTGGTAGCGATGCCGAATACAAAACCGGTCATCGACAGCCCGGACCGCGTCAACTATGTAACGATCAAAGCAGACCGTTTTTCTCCGATTAATGTACTGCAGGCAGGCGCCATCACAGTAGGACAGAAGGGTGAAGAGCTCGCCGATATCGAGGGCATGGTAAAAGCCGGCATCCCGGCGATCAGCGAGGACGGAAAATCCGTTATGAACGCGCTGCTCTACAAAGAGGCCATGGAGATTGCCGCAGAGAAAAACATTCCGGTGCTGGCTCACTGCGAGGACAAGAACCTCGTAAACGGCGGCTGCATGAATGAGGATGCAAACTCGAGAGAGTGGCATCTGCCGGGCATCACAAACTCCGTAGAGAACACGATTGTTGCAAGAGATATCGTACTTGCCGCAGAGACAGGTGCACACCTGCATCTGTGCCACTGCTCGACCAAAGAGAGCGTGGATATGGTGCGTGAGGCGAGAAAGGCCGGCGTTTCGATTTCCGCCGAGGTCTGCCCGCATCACTTTACCCTCTGCAGCGACGACATCGTAAAGGGCGACACCAACTACAAGATGAATCCGCCGCTCCGTACGAAAGAGGATCTCGAGGCACTGCGCCAGGGTCTGAAAGACGATGTCTTCGATGTCATCAGCACCGATCATGCACCGCATGCGCTGACCGAGAAACAGGAGTCCTTCAAGAAAGCTCCGTTCGGCATCGTCGGACTGGAGACGAGCGTGGCTCTTACCATCACCGAACTTGTGGATACCGAGATCATCACCCCGATGCAGATGGCGGAGAAGATGAGCTACAATCCGGCAAAAATCCTGCACCTGGACAAGAAAGGTTCTCTTGCACCTGGCATGGACGCCGATGTGGTTGTCATCGATCCGGAAGCAGAGTATGTGATCGATCCGAAGGAGTTTGTTTCCAAGGGCAAAAACACTCCGTTCGGCGGCAAGAAAGTCAAAGGAAAAGTTATGGCTACCGTATGCGGCGGCAAGATTGTATACGAAGCTGAGTAATTTCTATAAGAAAAGAAAGAAGAGGGAGAGTAAGCAGATGATTAACAAACTGATTGCAAACATTAAAAAAACAAATGCACCGATCGTCGTAGGTCTGGACCCGATGCTGAACTATGTGCCGGAGCATGTGCAGAAAAAGGCATTTGCAGAATATGGAGAGACACTGGAAGGAGCTGCTGAGGCAATCTGGCAGTTCAATAAGGGCATTATTGATGCAACTTATGACCTGATTCCGGCAGTGAAGCCACAGGTTGCCATGTATGAGCAGTTTGGTGTTGAGGGAATGAAAGCCTTCAAAAAGACTTGTGACTATGCCAAGAGCAAAGGTCTTGTTATCATCGGAGATATCAAGAGAGGAGACATTGGTTCTACTTCTGAAGCCTATGCGATTGGTCATGTTGGAACTGTAAAGATTGGCGAGCATATATACTCCCCATTTACAGAAGACTTTGTAACCGTAAACCCATATCTCGGTTCTGACGGAGTAAAGCCTTTCTTAAAAGTATGTAAAGAGAATAATAAGGGTGCTTTTATCCTTGTAAAGACATCCAATCCATCCAGCGGAGAATTCCAGGATAGAGAGATCGATGGAAAGCCTCTTTACGAGATTGTTGCCGAGAAGGTAGCAGAATGGGGCGAAGAAGTGATGGGTGAAGATTACAGCTACGTTGGAGCAGTAGTTGGAGCAACATATCCAGAGATGGGAGCAGCCCTTCGTAAGATTATGCCAAAGAACTATATCCTTGTACCAGGATATGGTGCACAGGGTGGAAAAGGTAAGGACTTAGCACCATTCTTTAATGAAGACGGACTTGGAGCTATCGTAAACTCCAGCCGTGGAATTATCTGTGCTTACCAGAAAGACCCTTATAAAGAAAAGTTTAGTCCAGTGGACTATGCAGATGCCAGCCGCCAGGCAGTCCTTGATATGAAGGAAGATTTAAAGAACGCTTTTGTAAAATAAGTAAAATCATTATAAAGGAGAGCAGAACAATGGCTAAAGTAGGTATTGTAATGGGCAGCGATTCAGATATGCCAATCATGGCAAAAGCTGCCGATGTACTCAAGGAACTTGGAATCGACTTTGATATGACAATTATCTCTGCACACAGAGAGCCAGAAGAATTTTTCGCTTACGCAAAAGGTGCAGAAGAAAAAGGTTACAAAGTAATTATCGCTGGAGCTGGAAAGGCAGCACATCTTCCAGGAATGTGTGCCGCAATCTTCCCAATGCCAGTTATTGGTATTCCAATGAAGACATCTGATTTAGGTGGTGTAGATTCTTTGTACTCCATCGTACAGATGCCAACAGGCATTCCAGTAGCAACTGTGGCAATTAACGGTGCAGCCAATGCCGGAATCCTTGCAGCAAAGATGCTTGCAACATCCGATCCCGAACTGTTAGAGAGATTAAAAGCTTACTCTGAAAAGTTAAAGAATCAGGTAGTAGCAAAAGCCGATAAGCTTGAAGAGATTGGATACGAAGAGTATTTAAAGCAGATGTAGTATTCGATAAAGGGAAGGAAAGCTATTCGTTGGCGGGGAATTATAATAATTAGTAATAAAAAATATATACAGGATAAAAGAAAGGAGTCTGTCATGGACTATAAGAACGCCGGAGTTGATATTGAAGCTGGATACAAATCAGTAGAATTAATGAAGAAGTATGTGCAGGGAACAATGCGACCAGAGGTACTTACAAACCTCGGTGGATTTTCTGGAGCATTTTCTTTAAAGAAGTTTATGACAATGGAGAATCCTACACTGGTTTCTGGTACAGATGGTGTTGGAACAAAGTTAAAAGTTGCTTTCCTTATGGACAAACATGATACAGTAGGTATCGACTGTGTTGCCATGTGTGTGAACGATATTGCGTGTGCAGGCGGAGAACCATTATTCTTCCTTGACTATATTGCGTGTGGCAAAAACTTTCCGGAAAAGATTGCTTCCATCGTAAGCGGTGTTGCAGAAGGATGTAAGCAGTCCGAAGCTGCTCTGATTGGCGGAGAGACAGCGGAAATGCCTGGATTTTATCCGGAAGATGAGTACGATCTTGCTGGATTTGCAGTAGGAATCGTTGACGAAAAAGACCTGATTACAGGTAAAGATATTAAGGCAGGAGATGTCCTTGTGGGAATTGCTTCCTCTGGAATTCACAGTAATGGATACTCTCTTGTTCGTAAAGTATTCCCTATGGAAAAAGAAGCATTAAACGAATACAGAGAAGAACTCGGAAAAACATTAGGAGAAGCGCTCATCACTCCAACAAAGATTTATGTAAAAGCGTTAAAAGCAGTAAAAGAAGCTGGAATCACAATCAAGGGATGCAGTCATATCACAGGTGGTGGATTCTACGAAAATATTCCTAGAATGCTTCCAGAAGGTGCTCGTGCTGTTGTAAAGAAAGACAGCTACGAAGTACCAGCTATTTTCCGTCTCCTTGCAAAAGAAGGAAATATTGCAGAAGAAATGATGTATAATACATATAACATGGGTATCGGTATGATGCTCGCACTTGATCCAAAAGATGCAGAGAAAGCAATTGAGGCATTAAAAGCTGTTGGTGAAGAAGCTTACGTTGTTGGCTCTGTTGAAGCAGGAGAAAAGGGAGTAACATTATGCTAAAAGTTGCAGTTTTAGTATCTGGAGGCGGTACGAATCTGCAGGCAATTCTTGATGCGGTAGACAGTGGAAAGATTACCAATACAGAAATTCGTGTCGTAATCAGTAACAATGAAGGTGCTTACGCATTAGAACGTGCAAAGAACTATGGGACGGAAGCACTGCTTCTGTCTCCAAAGAGCTTTGAGACAAGAGAAGAGTTTAACCAGAAACTCTTAGAGGCCTTAAAAGAAAGAGACATTGATCTTGTTGTTCTTGCTGGTTATCTTGTCGTTGTACCTCCATGTGTTATCAAAGAATATGAGAACCGGATCATTAATATCCACCCATCCTTAATTCCATCTTTTTGTGGAAAAGGCTGTTATGGTCTTCATGTTCACGAAAAAGCATTGGCACGCGGCGTAAAAGTATCTGGTGCAACCGTTCATTTTGTAGATGAGGGAACCGATACCGGTCCAATCATTATGCAAAAGCCTGTTATGGTAGAACAGGGAGATACACCGGAAGTATTACAGCGCCGCATCATGGAACAGGCAGAATGGAACATCCTACCAGAAACAATCAATCTGATTGCGAATGGAAAGGTACATGTAGACGGCAGAGTTGTTACAATTGATAAATAGTAATATTTTCAAAATAGAATATAACGGAAGAGACGTAGTGAATTTTCAAAACTAACAATTGTTTTAAGAACAGATATGTTGAGAGTTTTGAGAGTATATTGTACATAAAATGGAGGAAGTCCGATGAAAGTATTAATCGTAGGCAGCGGCGGAAGAGAACACGCAATCGCATGGGCAGTTTCTAAAAGTGCAAAGGCAGATAAGATTTACTGTGCACCGGGTAATGCAGGAATTGAAGAATATGCAGAATGCGTGAACATCGGAGCTATGGAATTTGACAAACTGGTTGCATTTGCAAAAGAAAAAGAAATCGACCTCACAATTATCGGTATGGATGACCCATTAGTAGGCGGTGTTGTAGATGCCTTTGAGGCAGAAGGACTTCGCGTATTTGGTCCAAGAAAGAATGCGGCAATCATCGAAGGTTCCAAAGCATTTTCTAAAGATTTAATGAAAAAATACAACATTCCAACAGCAGGATATGAGAACTTTGATTCTGATGAAGCAGCACTTGCTTACCTTGAAACTGCAAAGTTCCCAATTGTATTAAAAGCAGACGGTCTGGCACTTGGAAAGGGTGTATTAATCTGTAATACATTAGAAGAGGCTAAAGATGGTGTAAAGACCATCATGGAAGATAAGAAGTTCGGAGATGCCGGAAACCGTATGGTTATCGAAGAATTCATGACAGGACGCGAAGTTTCAGTCCTCGCTTTCTGCGATGGAAAGACCATCAAGTGCATGACAAGCGCACAGGATCACAAACGCGCCAAAGACGGTGATCAGGGCTTAAACACGGGTGGAATGGGAACATTTTCTCCAAGTCCGTTCTATACTCCGGAAGTAGATGAATTTTGTAAGAAATATGTTTATCAGAAGACAGTAGATGCCATGGCAGCAGAGGGACGTCCGTTTAAGGGAATCATTTTCTTCGGACTGATGCTTACTGCAGATGGCCCGAAGGTTCTGGAATATAATGCAAGATTTGGGGATCCGGAGGCACAGGTTGTTCTTCCGCGTATGGAGAATGATATCATTGAAGTAATGGAAGCCTGTGTAGACGGCAAACTTGATCAGATCGATCTGAAATTTGAGGACAATGCAGCAGTTTGTGTTGTTCTTGCAAGTGATGGATATCCGGTAAAATACGAAAAAGGTATCCCGATCCATGGATTTGAGAATTTTAAGGACAAAGACGGCTATTACTGTTTCCATGCGGGAACTAAATTTAAAGATGGAGAGATCGTTACAAACGGTGGACGTGTTCTTGGCATCACTGCCAAAGGAGAGACATTAAAAGAAGCCAGAAAGAATGCATATGCTGCTACAGAGTGGATCAGCTTTGCAAATAAGTATATGCGTCACGATATCGGAAAAGCTATCGACGAGGCTTAAGTTGGTCATTTTTCACAGGCACAGCTTGACGAAAACAGGGATTTCATTGTACAATAGTAACAACTATGAAACACAGTGAGTAGTTACGAACATGAAAAGCTGGATGCTGACAGGGCACAACAGGAACCAACCATTTTCCTTGATGAGGTGTCGCATCCAAGTGATGAGGCAGAGAGGACAGAAAAATGGGAATCAGTGTAGAAGAAGCAATCCATGAGCTCAGAAACAGGGAGGAAGTATTTGTTGCATATTCACAGGCAACCAGACTTCCATATGTGACCTGTGATGAAGAAACATTTAATGACCAGGCAAGGATTTTTGCCACAGAAGAAGAGATCAAAGAATATGGTAAACAGCTCCTTGAGGATAAGATCCTTCTTATGGGCATGAAATATGAGAAAAAAGACTATCCAAGACTGTATGGTACGCTGTACGCGATCGGAGTGAACAGTGTGATCTGGATCGACGGAGAAGAGAAGATCGAGATTGAGATCGGAAAGATCGCAAACCAGAGAGATATGAGTAAGATCGAGCCGTCAAAGAGACCGCTTCTGAATCCTTCGCTTGAACTTTCCGGAATCTATTTTATGCAGGAATTGCGTCGTCCGGTAAAACAGGAAGAGCACAAAAATATCCGTGAGTTGGAAGAAGAGCTGATAGCAAACCTGCGTAAGGCAGAATTCCTGATCGCGATCAATGCAGAGCAGGAAGAAGATGGAAAGCTCCATATTCCGTATCTGAAAAATAAAGAGGATAAGATCATGCAGCCTGTGTTTACAGATGTTATGGAATTTGATAAATTTGCAAGAGGCAAGAAGCTTCGGGCAGCCAAGGTTCCATTTGCCAAACTGCCAGGTCTCATTATCAACCAGGCGAAAGCATTTGTGATCAACCCGATGGGATTCAATTTGATCCTTGACAGAGTACAGCTTGGAAAGATTCTGGGTGTTGAGATCCCTCCGGCTGCAGCACCGGCTGAGAGTGCGCCTGCTGCGGCAGCAACGCAGGAGACTAAGGCATCAGAGGGTGAAGTAAAGGCAGAAGAAGCACCGGCAGCTGAGACACCGGTTCAGTAGGAATAGGGAGCGCTGCCAGCTTTGCAGATGGCTTATATTTAGACGAAGTGATTATTACGAAAGACAGGAAGAGACCGGGGCAGTATGACTCCGGTCCCTTTGTTTTGTAATATTCACTGTTTTTTACAGGGAGGGATAAAATGGTAATAGAGATAGATTTCCAGAGTGACGAGGCACTTTATACCCAGCTGATGAATCAGATCATTATGGGAATTGCCACATCCCGGCTGCAGGAAGGAGATCCTCTTCCATCTGTCAGACAGCTTGCGGATACCATTGGAATTAATATGCATACAGTAAACAAGGCCTATTCCTTGTTACGCCAGGAAGGATTTGTCTCCATTGACAGAAGAAAAGGCGCGGTAATCTGCCTGGATGTGGATAAATTAAGGGCTATGGAGGAACTGAAGCAGAATTTGCGTGTTGCGCTGGCAAGAGGCTGCTGCAATAATGTGACCAGGGAAGAAGTGCATAGTCTTATAGATGAGATCCTGGATGAATATGAGAAATAAAAGCGAGATTGTTCGAGAAATCAACTTGTTTGTACACTAGCGTAAGGAGGAACAATTGATCAATGCGAAATAAATTTACGAAACAGGCTCAGACAGCCCTGACACTGGCAAAGGCAGCAGCCATTGACTTTGAACTGGGCTATATTGGTACAGAACATCTTTTGCTGGGACTTTTAAGTGAGACAGAAGGCGCTGCCGGAAGAGTCCTGGAGGAATTTCAGGTAGATGGCAAGAAGCTGGTGGAACTGATCGACAAGCTGGTGACTCCGGCAGAAGTGGGAAATGTAACTGAGATTGAAATGAAGCCGGCATACAGTCCGAGAACAGAGAAGGTTCTGGAAAGTGCTGTGGCAGAGGCACAGAATTCTGGCTGTGAGAAGGCCGGAACGGAGCATTTGCTCCTTGCCATGCTCCGCGAGACGGACTGTGTTGGAACCAGGCTTTTATATACGATGGGAGTGAATATCCAGAAGCTTTATGCAGCAGTCCTTGGAGCCATGGGCTATGACAATGAGTCTATTCAGGAAGAGTTCCAGGCTGCCAAGGCCATGCAAAATCCCGGAGGCAGCCTGACACCGGCACTTGACCAGTACAGCCGTGATCTGACCCAGATGGCAGCAGAGGGCAAACTGGATCCTGTTGTGGGAAGGGAAAAGGAAATCAGCAGACTGATCCAGATCTTAAGCCGTAGAACCAAGAACAATCCATGTCTGGTAGGAGAACCTGGGGTAGGCAAGACTGCTATTGCAGAGGGGCTTGCCCAGAGGATTCTTGCAGGTAGTGTTCCGGAGACGATTAAAGACAAGCGACTGGTAGTGTTGGATCTGTCTGGAATGGTGGCTGGAAGCAAGTACAGAGGTGAATTTGAGGAGCGTATCCGTAAGGTCGTGGATGAAGTACGTGAGAATCAGGGGATTCTTCTGTTTATTGATGAGCTTCATACAATTATTGGAGCTGGCGGAGCAGAAGGAGCCCTTGACGCTTCCAATATTCTGAAGCCATCTCTTTCCCGTGGAGAATTGCAGATCATAGGTGCGACCACTCTGGAAGAGTACCGCAAATATATAGAGAAGGATGCTGCTCTGGAGCGACGCTTCCAGCCGGTCACCGTGGAAGAGCCTTCTGAAGAGGAGGCTTACGAGATCCTGAAAGGACTTCGCCCATACTATGAAAGACATCATAAAGTAGAAATATCAGATGAAGCTTTGGAAGCAGCAGTTAAAATGTCAGTACGTTATATTAACGACAGATTTCTTCCGGATAAAGCAATCGACCTGATTGATGAAGCTGCTTCTAAGGTACAGCTTTCCGGATATCAGGCTTCTTCCGAGATTGAGGATTTAAGCCGTGAGATTCAGGAAATCCTTCAGGAGAAAGAGCGTGCCATCAAAACTGGTTATTTAAGTCTTGCCAAAGAATGTCAGGAGAAACAGAAGGAAGCAGAAGCCAGACTTGAGCAGCTTCAAGTAAAAGAAGAAAAGAAGAATCAGAGAAAATCCGGAAAAGTGGACGAAAAAGCCGTAGCTTCCATTGTATCCGACTGGACCAAAATTCCGGTACAAAGATTGACAGAAGGAGAAACCAGACGCCTTGCTCAATTGGAAAAAGAACTTCACAAACGCGTGATTGGTCAGGAGGAAGCGGTTCGTGCTGTTTCTCAGGCTGTAAAACGTGGTCGTGTAGGATTGAAGGATCCGAACCGTCCAATTGGTTCTTTCCTGTTTCTGGGACCAACAGGCGTTGGAAAAACAGAACTTTCCAAGGCGCTGGCTCAGGCTGTATTTGGCAGCGAACAGGCTATGATTCGTGTAGACATGTCTGAATATATGGAGAAACATAGTGTTTCCAAGCTGATCGGTTCTCCGCCAGGATATGTGGGATATGATGAGGGCGGACAGCTCAGTGAAAAAGTACGCAGAAATCCATACAGTGTTATTCTTTTTGATGAGATCGAGAAAGCACATCCGGATGTGTTTAATATTTTGCTTCAGGTGCTGGATGACGGACATATTACAGATGCCCACGGAAGAAAAGTGGATTTTAAACAGACAATCATTATCATGACTTCCAATGCGGGCGCACAGGCAATCGTAGAACCGAAGCAGCTTGGGTTTATTTCCCAGAAAGATGAGAAAAAGGATTATGAAAAAATGAAATCCGGCGTTATGGAAGAAGTGCGCCGTCTTTTCAAACCAGAATTCCTGAATCGAATTGACGAGATTATGGTATTCCACACCCTGAATAAGGAGGAAATCCGTAAAATTGTACTTCTACTCTTGAAATCACTGGAAAAACGTTGTGAGGAACAGATGGATATTCATCTGAATGTGACGAATTCTGCAGTAGATTATATTGCAGAAGCCGGATTTGATGCTAAATACGGTGCAAGACCTCTTCGCCGGGCCATTCAGTCCAAGATAGAAGACCGGCTGGCAAATGAGCTCCTGGAGGGCAAAATCAAGCGGGGAGACATCGTGCAGCCATCTGTACACGAATCTGATGATGCCGCCCTGTGTGAAGATGAATTTCCACA
>ERZ772954.2758-NODE-2758-length-10669-cov-3.596382_pt1 | contig 10669 bp, 8 predicted proteins | sample MGYA00580684_ERZ772954 | MGnify/ENA primary metagenome ERZ772954 (study PRJEB29015, sample SAMEA2737654) | human gut metagenome | biome: human gut; feature: human-associated habitat; material: faeces | place: China | collected 2012 ...
AATTAGATAATATTTCTAATCTATTTGGTATAATTTCCAATTTTTCTTTTGAGTTCTTCCCATTCAGGGGGAGATAGTAATTCTTGAATATACTGAGACTCTTTTAAACTTATGAGCTGTGTATCATCAAGATACGGTAATAGTACAAATAATGATTCTAAATCCTGAAAACTTTTTCTAATTTTTCTATTTTCTAAAAGAATCCATATGTATTTAATTAGTAGGTTGTTTTTTTCATTATTAAGTTTTTCTTCGCTTAAGTAATAAGTCAGAGAATATAACTCAATATTAGCTGTACATTCTGTTATAGTATTTTTAAGAGTATCTAAGAAACTTAAGTATTTATCGCTGTTAAGTTTATCTTCTTGAATAATATATGCAAGTGATGAAAGAATATTATAACTTTTATTTTTTTGTAATATAAGTTGTTTTAACCAATCGTTTTCGTATCTGAATTTTTCTTGACTTAAGAAAATTAAATTAACCATATAGTTGAAGTTGTTATGCTGAAACATTATTTCTCTGGGTTCTATATAATCAAGTGCTATTAGTAGTGCATAACTCAAAGCATTGTTATCATTAATTTTTGTTTTGAGTAAGTTAGAAACTAGCTTTTCGAAAAGCTTTCTAATATTATCCGGCATTCCGATATGATAATAAATGTATCCTAGAAATGTTTCATAATTAACTATTTCAGTACTTATGTCGTACTCATATAAGAATACGCCTTTCATAAATTGTTTGTAAGGACCATGTGAGAGGTTGTCAATTTTTTCTTTTATATCTGTTATATATTTCTTGTGTTTAATCGCTAATTCTATTAAAGTAATTAAATATTTTCCCAATTCAGAATTGATAAATAGACTTATATCAAAAGTTTTATTATCTGATAAGGAACTATCCAAATTGTTAGGAGATATACTAAAAAGTTTATTGATTATTTGTGTATTTAAATTATTTTGTTGAACGAAGTATGTGAAAAACTTTTCCTTATCATGTGAAAAGTGATTATCATTCATATTTTCTAAGCAGGTACTTATCGAAAAATTTATAATATTTTTTGGCAACTCTTCAATAATTGCAAGTTTATAAAATAGAGAAGAGTATCTGTTGAATAACTTTTTACTATTATTGCTCAAGAAAGTCCAAAATTTTTCTTGCAATTCTTTATTTGAATTATTTGTCAATAATTCAATACAGAAATCGATTGTAGCATTAACAGTGTTCTCTTCCCAAGGTTTTTTAGGATTAAATTGATTTTCTTGAGAAGTTAACAAAATATTAAGGAGTTCTTGCTCTGATAAATTTAAAATCTGTTCTACGGTTATAAATGAATTATTTCGAACAATAAAGGATGCTCCTCCAGTAATTAATTCGTGATAATTATCGAGAGGGAGTATTTGTTGTTTTTCAAGTTCTGAAGAATGTCTTTGTACAAAACTATTAAGTTCAGAGCCAAAAGTTTGGTCATTGAAATTAATATTGTTAATTAATTTTTCGACTAAATTACTTTCTAATGATATATCATTATCTAATTTTACTAATATTTTTTGTATGACTTTTCTAGAAATTAATTCTTCAGGAATTTTTTCTAGAAGGGATTCTTCATTGATAAAAATATGATTCTTGCTTAATAGTATATATAATATTTCTAAAATCCCACCTTCTGAAATTAATTCTTCAATTGAATAAGGAATTATTTCTTGGCTAAGTTCAACAGTATTAATAAGTTCAATAATTTGAGAGGAATTTAAATTTAGTTTTAGCTTTTCTTTAACATCGTTAGTTAAGTATATTGATTTACTATAAGTGTCTTTTGAATCTTTTGGTGTAAATTGATTAATAAACCAATATCCCATTAAATCACAATCCTTAATAAATTTTGTAAACGGAATACTAGCTGTTGTACCGATTGCAGATCTAATATTAACTAATTCATCAATTGAAATTTTTTGATAATCAATACCATATTTGTACAAATTGTATAAAGAATTAATATAATAATTTTGATTACCTTTAGAAAATAACACTTTTAGGATTTTCCACTCTTCAAGCGATAGTGATTCTTTATTTTGATCTACGAAATTCCAAAAAGAGTCAAAATTATTGATGACGGTATTTTTTACCACGTTACTCTTAAATGTTGAGTGAAGAATAAGTTCGGGAATTTCTTTGTCATTAAGTGTTAATATTTTTTTATATAGAGCATTTAAAAATGTTCCATTATCTGCGTTATTATTTAAAGCATTGATGACTTCGTCTTCAGTGGAGATTGGATTTAGTAATAGTTGCCATTCTCGATTCTGTGGTGATAATCCAGTTTCTTCATTAATTTTATCGGTTAATTTTTTTATAAACATAGGAAGATCATCAAATGAGCTACCATACCAGATTATTGAAGTATGATTTTCATTTTTAAAAAAAGTAGAATAAAGATTACGATACTCTTTATCAATCTTAGGGTCATTGGTTTTGTCAGCTTTCATTAAAGCGTAATGTTTGTTTTTGGGTGCTAGTAGAGATAAAATTTCATCTTCTTCAAGGCTAACGCCAACAAATAATACAGTTAAATTTTTAGTTGAGAACCACTTTTTTAATTGTTCAAAATTATGTTTTTCTTTGTGATATGTTTTAGAGTAGTCAGCTGAGGAACTAACAAAGAAGTTCGGGTCACAATGTGGGGTTCCATGGATATGGAGAATATCTCCCCACTCGAGTTTACTATCATTATTTATAACAAAATCTTGGAGATCATTAATGCTTTTGACACTATTTCGTAGTCTTTGGGCATGCTTTTCTATTTCTAAATCATAATTTGAAGTAACGAATATTGCATCAATATTAACTAGTGCTTCGAGTATTTCATTAGATGGTTGGTATGGTACTAATTTTTCAAAATAGTTTTTTTCAAAGTTGAGCCTATTTTTCTTAAATTCCTCTTCACCTAAAATGGATTTTAATGAATGATTTACTAAATCAACTTTCCGTTTATTGTTTAAGTTTGATTTTGATATGGTGTCAAAGACTAAATATTTTTCTCTTCCTATGCTAACATTCTCGATATTTAGTAGATAGGATTGCCAATATTTAATGAGATGAGTAACATAATCATTCCAATTGGGATATCCTTGTGAAATTGAAACACCTGCACCAACAAAGATAACTAGTTTTTGCTTTCTAATAGCTTGGACTAAGTCAGTTACAAGAGAATTGAACTCTTCATCCGTGTAAGTTTGTTTTTCCATAATCCTCCTTTTTATATTTATTATAATTATATGATACGTATGTTATTATACTATAGTTTAATATAGAAAAAAGATAAAAAATTAGTTTGATTCTATGTATTATTAGGTTAAATAAGTTTTGTAGTATAATACAGAAAGACGATAAGGAGGATCATTGTATTGTTCCCAAAAACTTGGACAAATATTATTGTTAAAAACAACTATTAGATTTTGAAAAGAAAGAGCTGGAAAATGTTATTCTAGTCTTTTTTTGCTATACTTATGCTAAATGAAAGGAGTCCCTATGTCATTTGAATCGGATATTTTTAGGAAGAAGCGAGTAGTGTTTGAGCGCTTGGTGCCGTTTGGCTTTCAGAAATCACAGGGTGGTTATGAGTTCCGCGAAACTATTTTGGACGGCGCTTTTGAAGTGCGTGTCCATGTTGTGGCAGATGGGGAGGTGTCAACTCATGTGATTGATACTGATTTGAACGAGGAATATCTTGCCATTCATGTGGCGCAAGCAATGGGAAATTTTGTTGGGCAAGTCAGAGAAGCTTATCTTGCGGTGCTTGAACGTGTGGCGGCAGCTTGCTTTGAAGCTCTGCCATTTCTCAATCCACAAACCAATCGTCTCGCACACTATTTGCAAGCGACATATGGCGATATGTATGACTATCCCTTTGAAAAATATCCTGAGTTTTCGTCTTACCGTTATCCGCAGAATCATAAGTGGTATGCGTTGATTATGACGGTTGCGCGTGGAAAGTTGGATTTGGGCGATGAAACGTGGTCAAAAGAGGCATTGGAACAGAAAATCGAGATTATCAATATCAAAGTTAACCCAAAAGACTTGCCTCGATTGCTTGAAATAAGCGGCATTTACTCGTCTTACCATATGAGCAAGAAATCGTGGGTGTCGCTAGTGCTGGATGAGACGGTCTCGGATGATTTGCTTTTTTCTTTGGTGGAAAATAGCAGAGCTTTAGTCGCAGGGAAAAGTCTTGGGAGCTTATCTGGACCTGATTATTGGATTATCCCTGCCAATCTGAAATATTACGATATCGATGCGGAATTTGCTGCAAATTCGATTATTAATTGGACACAAAAAGCCAGTATTAAAGCGGGTGATTATGTTGCCATTTATATTACGGCACCAACACGCGCCCTTCGCTACCTTTGCCGTGTCTTAGAATCCGACATTCCAAATAGCGGTTATCGAGAAGAAAAATCAATTAAAAAACTAATAAAAATTGAGCTATTGCAAACTTTTTGGGATAGCCAATTTCCAATCGCTGTGCTGAAAGAATGTGGTGTCACTAACATTCGTGGACCACGCCGTATGACAAAAGAATTAATTACCTTGATTGATTCGAATATAAAATCGTAAAATCTTGTGCGAAAGTGCAAGATTTTTTGTGTTCTATTTAAAAAATTGAAAGAATATTGCAAAAAAACTTTGAAGATGTATACTTTTAAAAACGGGGGAGATTTATTATATGAAAAAAGTAGAACAGAAAAATGCTAGTTTGCTTGTTTCAATCAACGCCATTTCAAAAGTTGGAGATGTTTTATTTGATTATGTTAACAATTCATTCTTAGCTAGTTTGAATATGAATTCAATGGTGTTAGTTGAGGGATATCAATCACTTGAAAACATTATTGGAGCCCTTTTTAATCTTTTTGGTGGTGTGATTGCTGACCGTTTTCGTCGAAAGAAAATCATCATTTTGAGCGATTTTTTAAGTGGTCTAGCTTGTATAGCCTTGTCATTTATCAGTGATAATACGTGGCTAATTTATATGATTATTGCAGCCAATGTGTTTTTGGCATTTTTATCATCTTTTTCAACACCCGCTTATAACGCTTTTACGAAAGAAGTGGTGGAAAAAGACAATATTGCTCTACTAAATTCTTACTTGCAAACAGCGGCTATGGTTGTCAAGATTGTGATTCCAATCGTTGTGGTCGGCGTTTATCGCTTTGCTTTTGGATGGTGTTTCCTTTATATTATCAAGCATCATTGTAGCCTTTGTTTCTCAGATTTTAGAAGAAAATACAAAAAACAGTCATTTTTCAATGGCTAGTATTTTTCAGGATTTAATCAGTGGCTTTCGTTATTTGGCACAAAAACGCCAAGTTTCGGTTTTGATTGCTCTATCGGCTTCTGTGAATTTTTTTATGGCTGCTTATAACCTATTACTGCCTTACAGCAACCAAATGTTCTCGAAAATTACTGAGAATATTACGGAACATTTTTGACAGCTGAAGCGGTTGGTGGGCTTATTGGTGCTCTTATTAGCGGTAGGGTTAATAAAAAATTATCAACTGACTTGTTAATGACTTTCTTGGCAGTTGCTGGTTTATTTCTTGGTTTAGTACCAATTTTGTATCATATTTTTCCAAATGTTGTTTTTCTGGTGCTATCACCAGCTTTTTGTAGCATCTTTTTCACTTGTTCAAAGAGAAGTTGATAGTGATGATTTGGGAATTGTCTTTACAATAGCGGTGCTCTTTATATCTCTTGGAACAGCTATTTTTACAATCATATTGCGCCTAGACTACGAATTTAATTATCAATTCGTTGGTTTAGCAGTAATCATCTTATCTCTCATTTTCTTGATGTTACTACCCTCAAAAGGTTCCCCAAACCTTTTTGATGTCAATCTTCACTTGACTCCTACCTCGAAAGAATCCCCAAATCTTTCGAGCCATGCGGAGGTGAGTTATCAAGGTTCGGGGAACCTTTATAATCAATCGGGAAATAAAACTTACGAAGTAAGTGTCAAAAACGGTCTGGGGATAGACCGTTTTAGATCAGCAACAAGAAATTAAGACTTGCTGAAAATCAAGTTTCTTTGAAACTACTGATTCGCTTTTTAATTTTTAGGCTCATGAATAAAATCTTCACTGGGGATTTTATTTGTCTCACTCCCTTTTTTCGATAATTATCATAAATTTGTATAAATTTTCTGATAATTATGGTAAAATAGACAAAAGACTATCTATATATATGAGGAATTTGTGATGACGTTAATTTACCAATCAACTCGTGATGAAAATAACAAAGTAACTGCTAGTCAAGCTATCTTACAAGGATTGGCAACTGACGGTGGTTTATTTACCCCTGTCTCACTTCCAGAAGTGGCATTGGATTTTGAAACTTTAAAAGATGCTTCTTACCAAGAAGTGGCTAAGCTTGTATTGTCTGCATTTTTAGACGATTTCACAGAAGAAGAGTTGGCTTACTGTATTGATTCTGCTTACGATGCTAAATTTGATACACCAGAAATCGCACCGCTGGTTAAATTAGGTGACCAATATAATCTTGAACTTTTCCATGGGTCAACTATTGCGTTTAAAGACATGGCATTGTCAATCTTGCCATACCTTTTGACAACGTCAGCTAAAAAACAAGGCGTTGATAACAAAATCGTGATTTTGACAGCGACATCAGGTGATACTGGTAAAGCTGCAATGGCTGGTTTTGCAGATGTCCCAGGAACAGAAATCATTGTTTTCTATCCAAAAGACGGTGTCAGCAAAATTCAAGAGCTTCAGATGACAACACAAACTGGTGATAACACACACGTTGTAGCCATTACTGGTAACTTTGATGATGCGCAAACAGATGTAAAACGTATGTTTAACGACGTTGATTTGCGTGAAAAATTGCTTGCGCACAAGACACAATTTTCATCAGCGAACTCAATGAATGTTGGGCGTTTGGTACCACAAGTTGTTTATTATGTTTATGCTTATGTACAACTTGTTAAAGCTGGTCATATTAAAGCAGGCGACAAAGTAAACTTTACAGTTCCAACAGGAAACTTTGGTAACATTCTAGCAGCTTACTATGCAAGCCAAATTGGTGTCCCAGTTGGTAAATTAATCTGTGCTTCAAATGAAAACAAAGTTTTAACCGACTTCTTCACAACAGGGACTTATGATAAAAAACGTGAGTTTAAAGTCACAACAAGTCCTTCAATGGATATCTTGGTATCATCTAACTTAGAACGTTTGATTTTCCATTTGTTGGGAAATGATGCTGCTAAGACGAAAGCATTGATGGAACAATTGGTCTCAGAGGGCGAATACACACTTCCTGATGTTGACCAATCGATTCTTGATTTATTTGAAGCAGGCTATGCAACAGAAGTTGAAACGTCTGCTGAAATCAAACGTGTCTATGAAGCATCTGATTACATTGAGGACCCACATACGGCAGTTGCATCAGCTGTTTATCAAAAATACGCAGAGCGCACAGGTGATAAAACACCAACTGTGATTGCTTCAACAGCAAGTCCATATAAATTCCCACGTGTGGCAGTTGAAGCTGTTAGTGGACAAGCACCTGCAGATGATTTTGTTGCTGTTAAGGAACTTGAAAAATTATCAGGTGTTGCCATTCCAAAAGCTGTCAATGGACTTGAAACAGCTGAGGTTCGTCACAAAACGGTTGTGGCAACAGGTGATATGCAAAAAGCAGTTGAAAATTATTTAGGGCTTTAAATTTATAAAAGTAGAAGCTGAGGCTGGTTCTCAGCTTTTCTTTCTGTTACGATAAGGGTATGAAACAAACAAAGAAAATTATTCACTTGGCTTTTCCTGCTATGATGGAAAATTTGCTGCAGATGCTGATGGGAGTGGTTGACAACTACCTTGTTGCTCAGGTTGGTTTGATTGCCGTTTCAGGTGTTTCTGTTGCTAATAATATTATGACAATTTATCAAGCTGTTTTCATTGCTCTCGGAGCTGCGGTTTCAAGTCTGGTAGCTAAAAGTCGTGGTGAAGAAAATAATGAAAAGACGGTGCAATATCAGTCTGAAGCGATTTTGGTAACACTAGGTCTTAGTTTAGTTCTAGGGCTTTTTTCCTTGCTTTTTGGAAAAACAATTCTTCATTGGCTAGGAACAGAAACAACGGTTACACAAGCGGGTGGTCTGTATTTGGCGATTGTTGGTGGTTTGATTCTTAGTCTTGGTTTGATGACAACGTTGAGTGCGTTTTTGCGTGCTTTAGGCAAACCACAGTTACCAATGTATGTTAGTTTATTGAGCAATGTTTTAAATGCGATTTTTTCTGCGGTATCTGTTTTTGTTTTTCACTGGGGTATTGCTGGTGTTGCTTGCTCAACGGTCTTGTCACGTTTTATCGGTACATTGTTGTTAGCAAGTCAATTGCCGATGAGCAATATTTTAAAAACGATAAAATGGCATTTGGATAGTGATTTGTTGAAAATAGCCTTGCCTGCGGCTGGTGAACGTCTAATGATGCGTGCTGGTGATGTGGTTATCGTTGCGATTATTGTCAAATTTGGTACAGAATTCGTTGCAGGAAATGCTATTGGGGAAACCTTGACGCAGTTTAATTATATGCCAGGAATGGGTGTTGCGACAGCAACTGTTATTCTTGTAGCACATAGTCTTGGACAAAAAAATACCAAAGATATTAAACAACTGGTACGTGATTCGTATTTGATTTCGATGATTATGATGCTTTGTGTCGGTGCCTTGGTTTATGTATTTGGTAGTCATTTGACTTATCTTTTCACGACCAACCAAACAGCGCTGGCAGCTAGCCTTGTTGTGTTGTTTTATTCTTTTGTCGGTGGTCCAGCAACAGCAGGTACACTTATTTACACAGCAGCGTGGCAAGGTTTAGGTAATGCAAAACTTCCATTTTACGCCACAACATTTGGAATGTGGGTCATTCGAATTATTTCAGGGTATGTGTTGGGAGTTAGCCTAAAACTTGGTTTGACAGGTGTTTGGTTAGCGACATTAGTAGATAATATTTTCCGTTGGCTTTTCTTATACTCCCTTTACAAAAAATATATGAAGCAATTGACACAACCTAATTAAAAAAATAATCATTAGAAAAGTTTTGTGATTTTTGTTATGCTACAATAAAGAACTTATTTCAGGAAGTAACGCTATGGAACTGAATCATGTGAAAGAATTTATTGCCTTAACAAAGACAGAAAATTATCTAGAAGCAGCGGAGAACTTATTTACTTCGCAATCTAGCTTGTCAAAACATATAAAATCTTTGGAAGCTGAACTTGGAACAACTCTATTTGACCGAACGACACGTCAAGTTAAACTCAATGAAGCAGGAAAAGTATTTCTCAAATACGCTCAGCAGCTAGTCGCTTTTTAGAATTTGTTCAGCGATAGAGGAGTGGTTTTGCCCACTCCTCTGTTGTTTAAAATTATTCATTTTAGAATAGATTGCTCTAAAAACGGAATTGTTTTGGATGGCATTTACTATGAGTTTTTGCATGGAATATTGCAATTTATCACTTAATAACGGTGGTGCCAACTATGTTTAGTTTTGGACGTATTGAAAGAAGTGTGGTGGATTACAAGCATCGTTTTTCTCATTCAAGACTTCTTCAGTGGACCAATTGCAGTTCGCTTGATGTCAATACTGGCAAAGTCTGAAGAAATTCCTGCGTTCATGTGACCAACGATACGAAGGATTTCCACAGTCTGTGTGATGTATCCAAGTATGGCAGTTGTTTCATCTATTTTATTTAAGCATCCATGGGGAAATTTCATTCCAACGGTTTTAACCACGCTAACGTTTAATTTTCCAATGGTGTTTTCAATTCAAATCTTTTTATTAGGTCCTGTCCTCAAAAAATTAATTCTAGAATCAAGAAATAAATAACATCTTTTTGTTCCAAAGATAGTTTCTTCCTACTCAAAGTGCTTTTTGCTAACTATATATGTAAGAAATCAGGTGATTGCCTGATTTTTTTGTCAATGCTTAAAATGTTGGTAGTACCTGAAAATATTTTCTTGGAAAAAAACTAAAAAAATCCGATAAAAAACCTTGCAAACTCTTGTCAAATCTGATATTATATACTGGTGCTGTAAATACAGTAACTTTAGCTATGATACAAGAGGTTGCGACACGCTCGGTTGCATTGCCACGCAAAGGTGTGTTGGTTTTCTTGAGGAGCTAGCCTATTATCTTAAATAGACGAAAAGGAGAAAAAGATGGCAAACAAAAAAATCCGTATCCGTTTGAAAGCATACGAACATCGTACACTTGATACAGCGGCAGAAAAAATTGTTGAAACTGCAACACGTACAGGTGCTACAGTTGCTGGACCAGTTCCACTTCCAACTGAACGTAGCTTGTACACAGTTATTCGTGCGACTCACAAATACAAAGATTCACGCGAACAATTTGAAATGCGTACTCACAAACGCTTGATCGATATCATCAACCCAACTCAAAAAACAGTTGACGCTTTGATGAAATTGGATCTTCCAAGTGGTGTTAACGTAGAAATCAAACTCTAATAAGGATTTGATGATTGAGCACAAAAAACGCTCGTTAAAAACTTTTTAAATAAATTAAAGTAAAGGAAATATTCTCTCATGACAAAAGGAATCTTAGGGAAAAAAGTGGGAATGACTCAAATCTTCACT
>ERZ772954.2768-NODE-2768-length-10647-cov-3.404267_pt1 | contig 10647 bp, 8 predicted proteins | sample MGYA00580684_ERZ772954 | MGnify/ENA primary metagenome ERZ772954 (study PRJEB29015, sample SAMEA2737654) | human gut metagenome | biome: human gut; feature: human-associated habitat; material: faeces | place: China | collected 2012 ...
ACTTTGTGTTGCAGACTTTAATTACTCAGTTTGAAGTCATGCCCCGTTATTGGAGCCAGAACAACCCACCTTACGAGGTGGATTTCCTCATTCAGCGGGAGAACGACATCTTCCCTGTGGAGGTCAAATCCGAAGCCAACACAACCAGCAAGAGTATGAAGAAGTTCAAGGAACTGTTCCCTGATAAGGTCAAGCTACGCATCCGTTTCTCACTGGATAATCTGAAACTGGACAATGATGTGTTGAATATTCCGTTATTCATGACAGATCAGGCGGATAGACTGATCGGATTGGCATTGGGGAGTGAACCATAACCCTTGAGACGCTGGCAATATTGCTGCCCACAAAATTATTGAGACTCTAAAGCTTTCATGGTATCATTGTAAAAACAGAAAATAGTAATACTGTGAAATCTATTTTTATATAGGAGCATGTGCGAAGGGGGAAAAGTTATGAATCTGGTTAATCGTGCTTTTCAGTTACAATGTGTTTTTAGGGAAAATAAATACATGAAAAAACTTTTATACACAATTGTTTTATTAATAGCCGTTCTCATAATTCCCGCCTAGCCGGCACACGCCCAGAGCCATTGGTATACCAAGGATCCCATTATCCGGCAACGTAGTAACAATTCCAAAAGGACGGGTAACTTCCAAAGTAGTGAAATATTTTAAGAAATACAAGATCAAAGTATATACCCATACTGTGAATTACCGGGGACAATGGGAGAAATACAGGGCTATGGGAGTGAGCGGTATTTATTCAGATGCATTGTGAAAGCGAGTTTGGATTCGATTTTAAGGATGATTTTGAAAAAAGAGAAAGGGGCATTCAAATATGAAAAACTATCGTGCAGAATTAACAGGCGTTTTTGGTGATCCAGTGGATGATAATCCTACTGGTGTAGTTGAGGAGGCTGCATTTGCAGCGAAGAATTTGAATTATCGTTATCTGACCATTAAAGTGCTTCCAGAGGATCTTGGAAAGGCAATGGACAGTGTGAAAATCTTTGGCATGAAGGGAATCAATCTTACCATGCCTCACAAGATCAAGGTTCTCCCTTATCTGGATGAACTGAGTCCGGCAGCAGAGATTATCGGAGCAGTGAATACGGTTATCCAGAAAGAGGGAAAACTATTCGGTGAGAATACGGATGGAAAAGGGTTTGTAACCGCGTTGAAGAATTCTGGTGAGACTCTGGATAAGAAAAATGTGACTATTCTTGGCGCTGGCGGAGCAGCCAGGGCGATAGCTGTTGAATGTGCATTAAATGGGGCTGCCCATATCAATATTATCAACCGAAGCATTGAAAAAGGTGAGGAACTGGCATCTCTTATTCAGATGAAAACAGATAGCCGTGCAAAGTATCTTAACTGGAAAAACAATATGGAAATTCCATCTGATACAGATATTTTAATCAATGCCACTTCAATCGGTTTTTCTCCAAATGTGACAGACAAGCCAGACATTGATTATACTACCATCACACCGGAAATGTGTGTATGCGATGTCATATTTAATCCTGCGGAAACAATTTTCCTAAAGTCCGCAGCAGAAAATGGTGCAAAAACTATCACCGGTCTTGGAATGCTGGTACAGCAGGCCGCACTGAATTTCACCCTCTGGACAGGCGTGGAAGCGCCGGTAGATGTGATGGAGGATGCGCTGAAGAAGGAGTTTGAGTAAGGAAGACAGGCTTTTTCTGAAAAGAAAGTTGTCAGATTGAATCTTTTTAAATAAAAAGGATGTGAGACCTTTGAAAATAAATTATGAAACTGTCCACTTCAATTATGCAGACAGAATTGGCAATCTGACCGCGGAAGCAGTCGGCGTAGTAAAGGGAGAGAAACATTTTCCGGTTTACAGTGGAAATCGGATTTTTAAGCCGTTGAGTAAATCCAAGCCATTTTCTACGCCTCTGTTTGCTTATGCGGAAGTGTTCTGGTCGAATGTGATAAATGAATATTTTGTATCGGCGCCTTTATATCAGCTGGCTTTTTGCCATGGTTATGAAGAAGAGACACAGAAATACTATGATTATGGGACTGTGGTTCCAAGGATTTATAATGAAGATGAGCAGCTTTTGAATCTTCTGGAATTCTTTCGGAAGTATCCGGATGAAAAGGTGGATATAGACCAGTATGAGAATTACTGTATGATGTTTTATGATTATACGGATATTCTGGAGGCTTCCTATTTTCAGACTCATAAAGATATGGCAGAGCAGCTTGCCATGCAGATCCTGGTTTCTGTGCTGAAAGGCGATCAGAATTATCACTATGAGAATATTGCGTTTGTTTGTAATAAAGAAGGAGAAATTCTGAGGCTGGCACCAATGATCGACCATGAATTTTCCACGTACTTTATGTTTCCGGACAATTCTGCGCAGCATATGTACTGGTATAGTGAGTTGATCCGTTCCATGGAAGGACATGAAGTTCAGGATTATGAATATGACTGTCTGAAGAATCCAAAAGAACGGCAGATGATGGAAAAAAGTGCAGTATGTCTGCATAAGAATCTTGTGTATATAAAAGAGCATTACCCGGAAGTTACCGGGAAGTTTTTAGAGAAACTGAATTGCCTGAAGCATGATCTGGAAGAGAATCCATCTCCATTTTATCTGCAGGAAAATATTGAATATCCGGGAACTGCCAATTCTTATGCCTACATGTCTGGGAAAGCCAGATACAAGGATCATGATGAGGAAAAGGCAAAGCTTCTGGAAGAGAAATATAGTTCCAGGGAAAAGAAAATGGATTTTCATGTATTGAGTGTTCAGATTGTGCAGGAAATCAAAGGAATTATAAGGTTGTTGAAAGTAATGCTGGAGAAAGAAAACGGCAATTGGGATAAAGTAAAGAAACAAAATGATGAGGACAAAGCCGGAGCCGGATTTACAGGTAGAAAAATAAAGGCATATGTCAAGCCGGAACTGACAGATGGGCAGCAGAAAGTTCTTGATGCTCTTAAACAGAACTGTGAGGAAGAGACTCTTTGGTCAGCAATTGCAGCCTTCCAAAACTATCCATTTCGCACAGCCTCTGGTCTCCCATACCAGTACAAGCTGAAAATCGGCAAAGACGGGACCTACAACAAAGAGCTTCTCATCGATCGCCGTGAAAACAGCAAAACCTTGTCCTGGAGCAGCATAAAAATGGCATTTCAAAATTGCCGGCAGATATCCGGCATCGTGAAACGCCCAAAGGCATTAGGGGATATTAGAGGGATTTCTTATATTTATCCATTGTTCTGGAAATTTGGACTGATCGAAGTGCCAGAAGAGACTGCGAAGAAGATGCGTGGGGAATGTGACACCGAAGCGGAGCTATGAATGCATGAAGGAAAGAATGCTGTTTTTCAAGGTAGCGACGGTGTGGAATTTTTTCCGTAAATTCAAGGCTTCGTGCGGCTTAATGGCAGTTTTTGCGGTTAAGCCGTTGTCTGGGCACATATACAAGAAAAGCTCTGGCAAATGATAATTTTCAAACAATCATTTGCCAGAGCTTTATATTACGCAACAACAAAATCTATGCCTGCTTATCCTTATAGCTTCTTCCCCTGCTCGAATTTCGGCTCACAGGTCAGCTCCACGCCCAGTTTACGGAAGGAAAGCACATCCACAGAAGACAGCATAACAGAAGTATGTGCCTGGCAGCCTTTCAGCTTTGGAAACTGCTCCAGGGCAAGACGTGCTTCTGGATTCGTAGCGGCGCTGATGGAAAGAGCGATCATGGTCTCATCCATATGAAGACGAGGATTCTTACTTCCAAGATAATCTGTCTTCAGTTCCTGAATAGGGTGAATAGCATCCGGGGAGATCACATGCTTCTGGTGATCGATTCCGGCAAGCTCCTTCAACACATTCAGAAGAAGGGCAGAGGATGCACCAAGCAGATCAGAGGTCTTACCTGTGATAATCCTTCCGTCCTCCAGCTCCATGGCAGCAGCCGGAGCACCAGTTTCTTTCTCTCTTTCCAGGGCAGCAGGAACAACCTTGCGGTCCTCCAGTGTGGCATGTGCCTGCTTCAGAAGAAGCTCGATCTTGTAAACCTCCTCCTCTGTGCCGGTACCGGACATAAGCGCATCCATACTCTTGTAATATCTGCGGATGATCTCCTGACGGGAAGCCTCCTGGCAAACCTCATCATCCACAATACAGTTTCCAGCCATATTAACTCCCATATCTGTAGGAGATTTGTATGGGCACTCGCCCATGATTTTCTCAAACATAGCCTGTACAACAGGGAAAATCTCTACGTCACGGTTATAGTTGACAGTAGTCTGACCATAAGCTTCCAGATGGAACGGGTCGATCATGTTGACATCATTCAGATCAGCGGTAGCAGCCTCATAAGCCAGGTTTACCGGATGCTTCAGCGGGATATTCCAGATCGGGAAAGTCTCGAACTTGGCATAGCCTGCGCTGATTCCTCTCTTGTATTCATGATAAAGCTGGGAAAGACAGGTAGCCATTTTTCCGCTTCCAGGTCCAGGCGCTGTGATAACAACCAGCGGGCGGGTGGTTTCGATATAGTCATTCTTGCCGTATCCCTCGTCACTTACGATCAGGGAAGTATTGCTTGGATAACCTGGGATATTATAAAGGACATAAACCTTGATCCCAAGCTTCTCCAGACGCTTCTTGAACGCATCAGCACTGTTCTGTCCGGAGTAACGTGTGATGCAGACGCTTCCTACATAAAGTCCTCTGCTTGTAAATTCGTTCATCAGAGCACGTCCTCATCATATGTGATGCCAAGGTCACCGCGGACCTTATTCTTTTCAATATCAGGTGCACCGATTACGATTACGATCTCTGCCTGGTCGGAAAGCTGCATCAGCATGCGCAGCTTGCTGTCCGGCTCAAATCCTGGAAGAACACGGGAAGCGTGGTAGTCATCAAATAACTTGCCTCCAAATTCCAGATAAAGTTTGTTGTCAAATTTGCTGATTCGTTCACGAATGTGCTCGGACTGCATTTTCAGATATTTGTCATTATCGAACCCAATTTTTTTCATTCTGTCTTTCCTCCCTCTTTCTCTGGGCTGTTCTTTACTATGTTCACAAAACACCTTGCGGAATATTGGCGGCACATAGTAATCTTTTAGTTCCTCATCCATTATGTTATTTCTTACTGTAAAGTTACAGGTAAAAAGGATACAGCAGATGCGTTCTGCACCTGCCTCAAAAAATATGTTCCTAGAGTGTATTAGAAAAATCATTCCTGCAAATTGTGCGCACATCCTGCAGAAAGCCTTTTTCAAACACGCTCTACTACAGTTCGCGCCGTAAAAAAAGTATCTATTTATTTTTCTGATGTGAATTTTTTTGACTTTTTTTCAAAAAAATTCAGAGGGTTTTCACAATATCCAGGTTGATTTATCTGCGTTTTATCTTTATAATAGAAAAGATAGTAAGGAGGAATGAAATGGATAATAATCTGGACAACAATCAAGGCGGACGCCGCTCTGATAAAGGGGATCCAAGAAGAGATCAGGATCCTAACCGCAATAAGAAAAATCATCAGTCCATTCTGGCTTTTCTGATATGTCTTTTGGTTACTCTGGTGTGTTTCAGCCTGTTTACCAATATGCTGCAGGATAATTCCAGTGAGATTACGTATGATAAGTTTATTGATATGGTGAATAATGATGAAGTGAAATCAGTTACACTTCAGTCTGATAATTTGACCATCGTGCCGAAGAAGCAGGTGAATCCTTATCAGGAGATCAGTTATTACACCAATCTGACAGAAGATGAGACTGCCCTTACCAAACGTCTGGAAGGAACCGGTATTATTTTTAAATCTGAGCCGCCGGATGCTTTCGGAGAATTTATGGCAATGATGCTTAGCGTACTTTTACCGTCTGTGCTTCTGTTTGTGCTTCTTATGTTCTTCATGCGCCGCATGAACAAAGGCGGCGGTGGTATGATGGGCGTTGGGAAAAGCCGCGCCAAGGCGTATGTACAGAAAGAGACCGGAATCACATTTAAGGATGTTGCCGGACAGGATGAGGCCAAGGAATCCTTGCAGGAGGTTGTGGAATTTCTTCACAATCCAGGCAAATACGTGGAAATTGGTGCTAAACTGCCGAAGGGCGCCTTGCTTGTAGGACCTCCGGGTACAGGTAAAACCCTTCTTGCCAAGGCTGTTGCAGGGGAGGCACATGTACCGTTCTTTTCCCTTTCCGGATCAGAATTTGTGGAGATGTTCGTTGGTGTAGGTGCTTCCCGTGTCCGTGATCTTTTTGAGGAAGCCAAGAAGAATGCGCCGTGTATCGTATTTATTGATGAGATTGATGCCATTGGAAAGAGCCGTGATTCTCATTACGGCGGAGGCAATGACGAGCGTGAGCAGACTTTGAACCAGTTGCTTGCTGAGATGGATGGTTTTGATGCTTCCAAGGGACTTCTGATCCTGGCAGCTACCAACCGTCCGGAGGTACTGGATCCGGCACTTCTTCGTCCGGGACGTTTTGACCGCCGTGTTATCGTTGACCGTCCGGACCTGAAAGGACGTATTGATATCTTGAAGGTTCATGCGAAGAATGTAAGGCTTGACGATACCGTTGATTTCGAGGCAATTGCCCTTGCCACATCCGGTGCCGTTGGTTCTGACCTTGCCAATATGGTCAATGAGGCCGCTATCCTGGCTGTTAAGAATGGCCGTCACGCAGTTTCCCAGAAGGATCTTCTGGAGTCTGTTGAGGTGGTTCTTGTTGGAAAAGAGAAGAAAGACCGTATTTTAAGTGCCCAGGAGCGCCGTATCGTATCCTATCATGAGGTAGGACATGCACTGGTAAGTGCCCTTCAGAAGGATTCCGAGCCGGTACAGAAGATCACCATTGTACCTCGTACTATGGGCGCACTTGGTTACGTTATGCAGGTTCCGGAAGAAGAGAAATATCTGAATACCCAGAAAGAACTGGAAGCTATGCTGGTCGGATATCTTGGCGGACGTGCTGCTGAGGAGATCGTTTTTGACAGCGTGACAACTAGTGCTTCCAATGATATTGAGCAGGCCACCAAGGTTGCCCGTGCTATGATCACCCAGTATGGTATGTCCAAGAAGTTTGGTCTGATGGGTCTTGCCACTCAGGAGAATCAGTATCTGAATGGTCGTGCAGTGCTTAATTGCGGTGACAATACAGCTACCGAAGTTGACCATGAGGTTATGGAGTTGCTTCGTGTTTCTTATGAGGAGGCGAAGCGCCTGATCAGCAGTCACAGAAAGGCTTTGGACAAGATCGCTGCTTATCTGATCCGCAAGGAGACCATTACCGGTAAGGAATTTATGATCATTTTCCGCGCAGTGGAGAAGGGACTGGAAGTTTCAGATGTGTTGGATGCAGAAGGGCTGAAGGCGCTGGATGAGGCTGTGAAAGCAGAGGATAAGACGGATGAGGCAAATGCGGACACAGAGACAGCGGAATCTGCTATTGCCGTTCCTGCAATTGAACAATACAGATAATATAGGATAAAACATCAGAACCGGGAGACATGTTTTCCCGGTTCTTTTCAACAAAGGAGAGTTTTTATGTTCCTGATTGAAGAAGAATTAAAAAAGCTGCCCGGTAAGCCTGGTGTCTACATTATGCATGGGGAAAAAGATGAGATCATTTATGTGGGAAAGGCGGTCAGTCTGAAGAACCGTGTTCGTCAGTATTTCCAGAGCAGCCGCAATAAAGGCGCAAAGATTGAGCAGATGGTCACTCACATTACCAGATTTGAGTATATTGTCACCGATTCTGAATTGGAGGCGCTGGTACTGGAGTGCAACCTGATCAAGGAGCACCGCCCGAAATATAACACCATGTTGAAGGATGATAAGACATATCCATTCATTAAAGTGACGGTAAACGAGCCCTATCCAAGAGTTCTTTTTTCCCGCACCATGAAAAAGGACAAGGCGAAATATTTCGGACCCTATACCAGCTCCACAGCTGTGAAGGACGTGATCGAGCTGGTCCGCAAGATTTATATGGTACGGTCCTGCAACCGTAATCTGCCCCGTGACTGCGGCAAAGACCGTCCATGTCTGTATTATCATATGAAGCAGTGTACGGCCCCCTGCCAGGGAAATGTAAGTGAGGAAGTGTATAAGCAGAACATTGGACAGGTACTTCATTTTCTCAATGGAAATTTCCAGGAGACCATTGATCAGCTGACTGAAAAAATGATGGCTGCTTCAGAGGATATGCGTTTTGAGGATGCTGCAGGATATCGTGATTTAATCAATAGTATCCGGCGGATCGGAGAACGACAGAAGATTACTACCTATGGGGAAGAGGACAGGGATATTATTGCAGTTGCCATGGATGAAAGTGAAGATCTCCGGGAGCAGGATGCAGTTGTGCAGGTGTTTTTTATGCGTGGCGGCAGGCTGATCGGCAGAGATCACTTTTTTCTCCGTGTGGCAAGAGGCGATACCAAAGCACAGGTTTTGTCAAGCTTTCTGAAGCAGTTTTATGCAGGAACTCCTTTTATTCCGGCGGAAATCATGATGCAGACAGAGATAGAAGATGGGGAAATTATTGAAGACTGGCTGACTGCAAGGCGTAAACAGCGCGTTCACATTCGTGTACCGAAAAAGGGAACAAAGGAGAAGCTGGTGGAGCTTGCCAAGGAAAACGCCTGGATGGTCCTTTCCAAAGACAGAGAACGGATCAAGCGCGAAGAAGGACGTACGATCGGCGCTGTGAAGGAGATTGAGGACTGGCTGGGGCTTAAGGATATTGTGCGTATGGAGGCCTACGATATATCCAATATCAGTGGGTTTGAGTCCGTTGGTTCCATGGTGGTTTACGAAAAGGGCAAGCCGAAGCGCAGCGATTACCGAAAATTCAAGATCAAATGGGTGCAGGGACCTAACGATTACGCCAGCATGGAAGAGGTGCTTACAAGGCGTTTTACCCATGAATCCAAGGGCGAATACGACAGCTTTTCCATTCTTCCGGATCTGATCCTTATGGATGGCGGACGTGGCCAGGTAAACATTGCACGGAAGGTTCTTGGAGAGCTTGGAATTGATATTCCGGTATGTGGTATGGTAAAGGATGACAACCACCGAACCAGAGGGGTGTATTTCAATAATGTTGAAATTCCCATTGATACTTCTGGTGAGGGTTTCCATCTGGTAACCAGGATCCAGGATGAGGCTCACCGTTTTGCCATTGAGTATCACCGCTCCCTTAGAAGCAAAGAACAGGTACATTCCGTTCTGGATGATATTCCGGGAATTGGCGAGACCAGGCGAAAGGCTCTTATGAGAAGATTCCGGTCTGTTGAGAATATCCGGGATGCTTCTGTGGAAGAATTAAGTCAGACAGAGTCTATGAATGTACAGAGCGCGGAGGCTGTCTATCAGTTTTTTCATAGAGCGCCAAATCATACGAATGCATGATTTCTGTGCATCGCGAAGCGTGTTACTGTGAATAGAGCGAACAGTAACAGTTTTAACAAGATTCGACATTGAAGTTACAGAAAAAATTGTGTATAATACAGATAAGTGTGGATTTTTGGCAATGTATATAATTTCTATGTGCAGTGCAAAGAAACCTGCACAGACTGCATAACAGTTTTCACCTATTATGAGGAATCTTGTAACTGCAGGGAACTGCTTATGCGGGAAGGACTTCATTAGAGAAAAAGGAGATAAAAGCATGAAGGGTGTACAGCTTACCAAGCTGGCGCAGGAACTGAATCTGACCAACCTGACGCCTGATATTGACCTTACAGAGATTTATGTGAAGACAGCAGAAATAAATCGTCCGGCTTTGCAGCTTACAGGATATCTGGAGCATTTTGCAAACGAGCGTGTTCAGATCATCGGATATGTAGAGTATACTTATCTGATGCAGTTAAGCGATGAGGAGCGCACATTCAAGTACGAGCGTTTTATCTCCAGCAAGATCCCATGTGTCATCTTCAGCACTATGACAAGACCGTCACAGGATATGATCGATCTTGCATACAAATATAATGTACCTACATTTGTGACAGAGAGAACTACGTCCAGTCTGATGGCAGAGATCATCCGTTGGCTTGGCGTCCAGCTGGCTCCCTGTATTTCCATTCACGGTGTGCTTGTGGATGTTTATGGCGAGGGTGTCCTGATCACAGGCGAGAGCGGTATTGGTAAGAGCGAGGCAGCCCTTGAGCTGATCAAGCGTGGTCACCGTCTTGTCAGTGATGACGTTGTTGAGCTTCGCAAGGTGAGCGATGTTACTTTAGTTGGTTCCGCACCGGATATCACACGTCACTTTATTGAGCTTCGTGGTATTGGTATTATTGATGTGAAGACCCTGTTTGGTGTTGAGAGTGTTAAGGATACCCAGTCTGTAGACCTTGTTATTAAACTGGAAGAGTGGGACAGAGATAAAGAATATGACCGTCTGGGACTTCATGAAGAGTACACAGAGTATCTTGGAAATAAAATCGTATGCCATTCTCTTCCGATTCGCCCTGGCCGTAACCTGGCTATCATTGTTGAATCTGCGGCAGTCAACCACAGACAGAAGAAGATGGGTTACAATGCAGCAGAAGAACTGTACAAGCGTGTTCAGGCAAACCTTGCAAAAAAACGTGAGGAGAGATAAGCTTACTGTTTACTCTGCGGGAGCAGCGTAGCTGCGTAGCAATCCG
>ERZ772954.2773-NODE-2773-length-10635-cov-6.002552_pt1 | contig 10635 bp, 9 predicted proteins | sample MGYA00580684_ERZ772954 | MGnify/ENA primary metagenome ERZ772954 (study PRJEB29015, sample SAMEA2737654) | human gut metagenome | biome: human gut; feature: human-associated habitat; material: faeces | place: China | collected 2012 ...
AAGGATTGACTTCACCTGAAAATACTTTACCAAGTGCATTAAATCCCACATTTCCTGTTCCCGGGCACCATACAACAGACTTAATCTGAGGATATTCATCTGCGAAACCAAGTTCAAACTGATTTGCGCCATTATAAAGGACAATAACATCATCAAAATTATCACAGACCATGTCTACCATGTCTTTTTCTGTCTGGGAAAGCTGTAAATAATGCTCTCCTTCCGGGAAATCGTCATACGCATCAGAGTTATTGTCATAAGCTGCTTTGCTTACATCCATCGGAATATCGTTATGACCTTCACCTGCTTTTCTGGAAAGAACCACAACTGCCACATCAGAATATTCTTTTGCACTTTCAATAAGTTCATCACTGTATGTATCTGCCGGTGGTTCTGGTAATGTCCAGCTCTGTTTCTGAATTGACATTTCCGGATTATCTGCACCATAATTATTATAAAAATCAACAAGATCCTGATTAATAGAAAATCCTGCATTTTCAAGTCCCTGATTCAGGCTGACAATATCATACAGATCATTGATTCCTCCTGAGCCAGCTCCTCCGTAAGCCGGATTAATAGATTCCCAGCCAAAAATATTCAGTTTTTTTGTTTCATTTAAAGGAAGCAGGCTTTCATTCTTCAGAAGAACAATTCCGTCTTCCATAATTTCTTCTGCTACTTCCGCAGCTTCTTCATTTGTTTCATCGCTTAAAGTTCCATTTCCCGTTGCCAGTCCAATCAACGTAGCCATTGGTCCAAAACAGATCATATTCACGCAGACAACAACTGCAAGAACCATTGCGATCGCAGCTTCCCTTCTTATCAGAAATTTTTTGTCCCTGCACATCCTGCGGCACGCGATCATAATTACGATTCCAATTACAAGTGCAGCAACAATACCGATAATATACGGTTTGCACAACTGTAATACCGCCAGGACGTCTTCCATTTCAACACTGATCATTCTCTTCTCCTCCTTTTTATCTGTCCTGTAATTTCAGGAACTGTTTCCTGTTGACCTTACTATATCATATCTTTTTCATCGTGCCGGTTTTGGCACAACATGCAAAAATATGGCATGAAATGCAAAAAAACACCCAGAGCTTTACATTACTCTGGGTAAAAGAATCTTTAATTCAAACCAGTTCTGATCCACTCCAAAATCCACAGAACCATTATATTTCTCCACAGCAGTACGAATGCTTTTTAATCCAAATCCATGGTTTTGGCGATCTACTTTTGTTGTTGTAATCAGATCATTTTCATTTTTCTGAATTTTATCTTCACAATAATTTTCTATTTTAATAAAAACAAAACTCTTTTTTGCAGATACCGTCAGATGAATCAGTCTTTTTTCCACTTCCGGTATCATAATTACATGTTCAATTGCATTATCCAATGCATTTCCAAAAATGGAACACAAATCTGTTACATGTATAAAATCCAGTAACTTACCATCCGCTACACAGGTAATCTGTATGTAATTTTTTCGACAATGAAAAATTTTAGCTGCAAGAATTGTATCCAGCACCTGATTACCTGTTTTGCTCATATTTTCAAAGGCAGAGACTTCTTCCTCCATTGCATCAATCCATTTTTTACGTTTTTCTTCGTCTGATTCTGCACGAAGTGCTGTGATCTGATGCTTCAAGTCATGATATTTCATCTGTATGAGATCCAGACTGTCCTGATAATTTCGATACTGCTCATATTGACTTTTCAGGATCACATTCATTGCTGAAAGTTCTTTTTCGGCAATATACTCACTAATCCTGCTCTGATAAGCATGCAGGATTGCAATTCCTCCAAAATCAATCAGGGTTCTCATAGAAAAAATGTCTGCACGTTCTTTGCTTGCAAATGGTACATTTTCACTCAAAAAACTCAGATTACTGAACGCAAAGATTGTAACTGCCATGATTGCTGCTGCTACAACTTCTTTTACAGTCATCTGCTGAAGATAATCCTGTTTCAGATAATCCCTTTCCAGATAAATATCAATGACAAAACAACCACCGAAAATTATAATCGTAATCAAAATTTCAGTCCAGAAACTTTGAATTCCTCTCACCTGTACAATAGATACAATCTGCCACTGCAGAGAAGCAACAAACTCTGCCAACACAAATGCTCTGGCACAGCAATATCCTGCCCCAAGAGGTTTCATGCTTCCTCCAACCATAAGAAATACATACATTATAGCAACAGCAATAATCATACAGGGAATCCATAAAACCTCTGATACATTACCTGTCGCAACCAGAAAAGCACACTGCAATGCCAGCATAAGCAACACACCAATAAGAAAATGTGCAGATTTCATTTTTTCTCTTTTCAACATATAGAGATAAACCAGACACGCTCCCCACTCCGCAATTGCTGTATAAATTCTTGGAATATCCTGGTATAACATAACTTCCTCCGTTATCCGCCCAACAAAATTAATCCATGTTCAGATTTTGCAAAAGTTTATTCATAAATTCCTTTTTTCTAGTTCTGCTGACTGGTATATGTACACTATGAATCACACAGTCAGAACCAACAATGCCTTCTACATGATTCATGTTTACCAGATACCCCTTGGCGCACCGGAAGAAATTATGAACTATCAATTTTTCTTCCAGTTCCTTTAACGTAACTCTGGAACTGTAATCCCCTCTTAAAGTATGAAAAACTGCATTATGTCCCTGTCCTTCAATAAAATAGATATCTGCTATATCTGTTTTTACGATTCCTTCTCCAATCGTAATCATAAGAAATTCCTTTGCTTCAGAACGAATACGTCCAATTGCTTTATCCAGTTTCTGCGAAAAAGAAAAATACTCAACTGGTTTTACTACATAATCCATTGCATCAACTTCATATCCACGTACTGCATATTGAATCATATTTGTAATAAACATAATAATTACTTTCTGATCCATCTGACGGATTTTTTCTGCTGCTGTCATACCGTCCATAAACTGCATTTGAATATCCATCAATTATCTCTTTTAACTTGTTATCAGCCTGCTTAAGAGTTACATCTAAAGTATTCTTCTTAATGTGTGTCTCTCTTTGCTGTTTATTTAACTGGTCAAGATTATCCCTGTTCTTACCGACTTCACTTCTAAGCTCTGATATAGAAGCTTTGGTTTCTGTTATTGTCTTGCTTATGCTTGAAACTTCTGTCTTAAGTTCTTCAATCTCTCTTCTTCGTCCAAGAAGGTTGCTTGAATTCTTAAAAGCACCACCTGTCATTGAACCGCCTGGATTAAGCTGCTCACCTTCAAGTGTTACAATTCTTACTGTATATCTGTATTTACGCTCAATGGAAATGGCATTATCAACTGTGTCAACAACCATTACTCTTCCAAGTAAATATTTTGCCACGCCTTCGTATTCTTTCTTAATATCAACCAAATCACTGGCAAGACCAATTACACCTTTTTCTTCCAACGCATCCGGAGCATTAAAGTTTGTCTTGTTGCTCATACTGCTTAAAGGCAAAAATGTTGCACGACCAAATCTATGTTTTTTAAGGTATTCAATTGTGTCCTTAGCTGTTGTTTCAGTATCAGTTACAATATTCTGAATATTTCCACCTAAAGCAGTTTCAATAGCAACTTCATACTTCTTGTCTACTTTAATAATATCAGCAACTACACCGATAATACCTTTCTTTGTATCTTTAAGTTCCATTACCTTCTTAATACTGTTTCCATATCCTTCATATCTTTCAGTAATGTTCTTTAAAGCTTCAAGATTAGACTTAGTCTTGTGATATTTTTCCTGATTTTTTGCCAAAGCAGCAGTTATTTCAGAATTTTTTGTTCTAAGTTCTGCCAAATGTTGTCTGTAATCGCTTAACTGTTCAGTTACCTGCTTGATTTCTTCTTCAATACCTTTTAACTGTTCTTCCAATTCAGCAATCATAGCATCCTGAGAATCTTTCTGACTCTGAAATTCAATCAGTTTCTGATTAAGCTGAGACTTTCTAATATTAATCTGTTCAAGTAAAGTATCACATCTCTGGATTTTAGTCTTAATCAAAGACTTTGCATTAAGTAATTCAATGATTTCAGCCTTATTTCTTTCAATTTCTTTTTCAAGTTCAACATGCTCCTCGTTTACTGAAGCCATTTCTTCACTTATTTCAGTCTGATTTGCAACAATTTCATTTAAAGACTTTTCATTTTCTCTTTTTTCTTCTTCAGACTTAGCCAACTCTTTACTCTGAGTATCTATCTCCCCTGTAATTGACTGTATTCTCTGATTAATATATGATTCGTTATTTTTTGCAGAATTAATCTGTTCCTTAATAACATTAATCTGACCTTCTAATTTTTCTACATTAATTATTGTTTCATTTAATGTTGCTTTTTTATTTTCAATAGAAGCATTAATTTCTTCAATTATCTGCTCCAACTTTGTGTAGTCAGCTTTTATTTTTTCAAATTCTGCATTAGCACTTTCCATATCTGATGAAGCAATTTTTATTTTTTCATCTATTTGGGAAAGTCTGTTTCTGATTTCATTAATTTCAATAAGAAACATATTAACGTCATTTACTCTTAAGTCCTCTTTAAGAACTAAATATTTCTTCGCTTTTTCGCACTGTTTTTCAAGTGGAACCACCTGACGTTCCAATTCGCCCAAAATATCTGAAACACGAACCAGATTCTGATTCTGGTCGTCTAACTTTTTCATAGCATCATTTTTACGTCTCTTAAATTTTACAATTCCTGCCGCTTCGTCGAACAGTTCTCTTCTCTCTTCCGGCTTGCCACTAAGGATTCTGTCAATCTGTCCCTGACCGATAATTGAATAACCTTCCTTACCAATACCTGTATCGTAGAAAAGCTCATTTACATCCTTAAGCCTTACCTGAGTTCCGTTAATCATGTATTCGCTTTCGCCCGAACGGAATAAACGCCTTGAAACAGTAACTTCATCATAGTCAATGTTAAGCTTGTGGTCTGCATTATCAAAAGTAATTGCCACATACGCATATCCCATAGGTTTTCTGTTTTCTGTTCCTGCGAAAATAACATCTTCCATTTTTGAACTACGAAGTTGTTTAGTTTTCTGCTCTCCCAAAACCCATCTTACAGCATCTGCAACATTACTTTTTCCTGAACCGTTAGGACCTACAATGCCCGTTATTCCGTTGTGAAACTGGAAGTTTATTTTATTTGCAAATGATTTAAATCCGTGTATCTCTATATTTTTTAAATACATTCTAATTCCTCTTATCTAAAGTTTTTAAGGCATCAAATGCTGCCTGCTGTTCTGCCGCTTTCTTTGTATGTCCCTGACCTTTACCGATAATCTTGCCGTTAAGCTTTGCAGCAGCTTCATATGTCTTATTATGATCCGGTCCCCATTCCTTAATTATTTCATAAACAAGGTTTCCGTTCTTTACAGAATTAACTCTTTCCTGTAACACAGTTTTGCTATCATAAAACAGTTTCTTCTTCTCTATGTCATTTAAAGCAAACTTTAATATAAAATATTTTGCTTCCTCTATTCCACCATCAAGGAATATGGCTCCGATAAGTGCCTCAAAAGCATCCGAAACTATGGAATCTCTCTTTCTACCACCAGTTTCATCTTCACCTTTTCCAAGATAAATAAAATCTTCCAAATCAATCTCTCTTGCATCCATTGCCAAAGTAGGCTCACAAACAAGGCTTGCTCTAAGCTTTGTCATTTTTCCTTCCGGCATATCTTTCATATTCTTGTACAAATATTCACTTGATACAAGTTCTAACACCGCATCTCCAAGAAATTCCAGTCTTTCATTGTCCTTCATTCCCTTATGCTTATGCTCGTTGGCATAAGATGTATGCGTTAGTGCATTAATTAATAAATCTTTGTCTTTAAAGCAATATCCTATATTACTCTCTAATTTTTCGTAATCAGTATTCACGTTTTTTCCTTTCTCTTGATTCTTTTATAAAAAAGAATCAAACTTTATTAATAATGCCCTTTTGCTTTTGTTCTCTTACGGAAAATTTTAAACAATTTCCAATAAGAGAGCAAAAGCCCCGGTAATAGGGCTTTTAGCTTTCATAATCTCTTCTAAAATTATATTCTTTAATAATTTTAGTCTTTATAATTCTTTCTTTATAGCTTCGAAAGCATCTCCTGCTGTTACAATATTTTCTGTAGCTTCTGTTGGAATCTTAATTCCAAATTCACTCTCGATTCCCATTACGATTTCAAGTACGTCAAGGGAGTCTGCTCCCAAATCTTCAACGAACTTGCTATCCGGTGTAATCTTTGATGCATCAATATCCAAAACCTCTGCAATTGCATTTGCTAATCTTTCAAATTCCATAATTAATCCTCCATTGTTAATTTTTCTTTAATTTTGTTATTTAAATCCATTTCCTTAAAAGTTGCACACTGGAAAATAGAATTTTTTATTTCTACAGCTTTTGAATTACCGTGTGTCTTAACAAGCAATCCCTTAAGTCCAAGTAATGGTGCTCCGCCGTATTCTTCTATTTGGAAAGTCTTTAAAGTCTTCTTTAAATCCTTCTTTATAAGTAAAGCTCCAAGTTTATTCTTGATACCATTAGTAATAGTTCCCTTAATCTTCGATAAAAGTACTCCACCGACACCTTCGTAAAGTTTAAGAATAACATTACCTACAAAAGCGTCACAAACTACAACATCTGCAACACCTTCAGGAATCTCTCTTGCCTCAACATTTCCGATAAAGTTAATTCCTTTTGTTTCTTTTAATAACTGATAAGCTTCTTTTGTAAGAGCATTTCCTTTTTCTTCTTCCGCACCTATATTAACAAGTCCAACTCTTGGATTCTTTACTCCTACAATATTCTCCATATAAGTAGCACCAATCTTTGCAAACTGTACAAGATGTGATGGTCTTGAATCCACATTAGCTCCACAATCAATTAAAAGTGCAGCTCCATTCTTCGTTGGGATAAGTGGCGCAAGAGGTGGTCTTTGAACACCCTTAAGTCTTCCTATGATAACGTGACCACCAACAAGGTTAGCTCCTGTACTTCCTGCTGAAACCATTCCATCAGCTTCACCTTTCTTAACCATATACAAGCACTTTACAAGCGAAGAATCTGTTTTCTCTCTTATTGCTGCAACAGGCGGTTCTCCTGTTTCAATAATCTCAGTAGCATTAACAATCTCTAACTGATCACTGTTATACTTATACTTGCTCAATTCTTCCTTAATCTGTTCTTCAACACCTACAAGTTTAACTAATATATCTTTATTTTCATTTGTAGCTTCAACAGCGCCCTTTACAATCTCAAAAGGTGCGTTATCTCCGCCCATACAATCTAATGCAACTATTGTCTTTGACATATAATGCCTCCTTTTTTCGCATATAGAATTACTATACTAAAAAAACGGTGCAAAATCAAGGTTTGAGGTTTTGTGTATAACTTTATTTGTTATACACATGACTTCGTCATGCATAACACTTCGAATTTGCTCCGCTACTTCTCAGTGATTATACATTCGCCACATAATTCCTTTCTTATACAAGTATAAAAGGAATTATGTGGCTCATTGTGTATAACAAAAATAAGACTCTGTGAAAATTCACAAAGTCTTATTTTTATAATTAATTCCTTATTGACGAAATCTTTCGTTTAATAATTAGTCAACTGAAACGATTTCTTTCTTGTTGTAGCTACCGCATGCCTTGCATACTCTATGTGGCATCATTAACTCTCCACATTTGCTACATTTAACAAGGTTTGGAGCTGACATCTTCCAGTTAGCTCTTCTCTTATCTCTTCTTCCTTTAGAAGATTTGTTCTTTGGACAGATAGACATGGTTTACACCTCCTTAAACTGATTAAAAATATCTAATATTTTCGACATTCTCGGATCGAGTTCTGCGTCATCGCACTTACAAGATCCCAAATTGAGATTAGCGCCGCATCTATTGCAAATTCCTTTGCAGTTTTCACGGCAAAGAACTTTCATAGGTAAATTAACCAGAACCTCGTTATGAATTAAAACTTCAGTATCGAAGCTTGTACCTTCCAAATAATAATCTTCGTCCAGTTCAGCAATCTTCTCTTCTGCTGTTTTATTCATATCCAAGTCTTTGAAATAATCAATATCAATCTTGTAATCTACCGGCTCTAAACATCTGTCGCAAGGTATCTCTAAAACAACAAACCCTTCACATCTGGAGGATATATGTTTCTTTCCTTCATTATGAAAAGAAAGTTGCAAGTCATAATCCTTAATTTTATATGAAGCTGTTGATGTTTCGAACACGTCTGCTTCCAACTGTAGATGATAGCTTCTATTGCCATTATCTTCCTGTAAAAGCTCATGTAAATCAATTATCATAATATCCTCTTTTCAAAGACACCTTAACAATTATACATATCAGTGCCTTATTTGTCAAATACTTTTTATTTATTTACTATTTCTACTGTCTCTCTTGCTATTGCAAGTTCTTCATTTGTAGGAACAACAAATACTTTAACCTTAGAATCTTCTGTCGAAATCATTACCTCTTCACCTCTGCTATCATTAGCTTCGTGATTGATTTTAACTCCCATATATCCTAAATGTTCCATTACTGCAGCTCTTACAAACTTGTTATTTTCTCCTACACCTGCTGTAAAAGCAATGGCATCAACACCGTTCATAACTGCAATGTAAGCTCCAACAAATCTTACAACCTGTCTGATATAAGCATCAAATGCTGACTTAGCCTTTGCATTTCCATCTTCAATTGCCTGAGTTATATCTCTAAAGTCACTTGAAACTTCTGAAAGTCCTGCAACACCTGATTCCTTATTCAACATATTGATAACCTGGTCAATACTAAGACCATCCTGTTTTGCAATAACTTCAATAATACTTGGATCAATATCACCCGAACGTGTTCCCATAATAACACCTGCAAGTGGAGTAAGTCCCATACTTGTATCTACAGACTTGCCACCATCAACTGCGCAAATACTTGCGCCATTTCCTAAATGACAAACAATAGTCTTTAGTTCATCGTATGGCTTGTTCATAATCTCGGCTACTCTCTTTGAAACAAAACTGTGAGAAGTTCCGTGGAAGCCATATCTTCTAATCTTATTTTCATCATAATACTTTCTTGGAATTGCATATAAATAAGCACTTTCAGGCATTGTCTGATGGAAAGCTGTATCAAAAACAACTACATTAGGTGTGTAAGGCATTAAGTTCATACATGCCTTAATTCCAATAATGTTAGCCGGATTATGAAGTGGTGCCAAATAATTGCATTCTTCAATCTTCTTAATAACATCATCATCTACTAAAGTTGCCTTTGAGAAATATTCTCCACCATGAACAACTCTGTGTCCAACAGCTTTAACTTCACTCATATCATCAATAACACCTGTTTCTTTATTTGTAAGTGCTTTGATAACTGCATCAATAGCTTCATGATGCGTTGGCATATCAATGTTGCTTACTTCTTTTTCACCACCTGTTGGCTGATATGTTATTAAACTGCCTTTAATTCCGATTCTTTCGCAAATACCTTTTGCCAGTACTTTTTCGCTGTCAGAATCAATCAACTGAAACTTTAATGATGAACTTCCACAATTTATTACTAAAACTTCCATTTCTAAACTCCTAATTTCTGCTAATAATTTTATGTTTTTTAATTAATCTGCGCCTGAACTGCTGTTATTGCCACAACACCTACAATATCTTTTGCACTACATCCTCTTGATAAGTCATTAACCGGCTTTGCAATCCCCTGGCAAAGTGGGCCGTATGCCTCTGCATTTCCAAGTCTTTGAATTAACTTGTAACCAATATTACCGGCATCCAAATCAGGAAAAATAAGTACATTAGCCTTTCCTGCTACAGGGCTGTCCGGTGCTTTAAGTGCTGCCACCTCTGGAACAACTGCAGCATCAGTCTGAAGTTCTCCGTCAATCAAAAACTGAGGATATTCCTTCTGTGCAATCTTTGTTGCTTCAACAACCTTGTCTACATCCGGATGTGCTGCACTTCCATGTGTTGAATGTGAAAGCATTGCTACTCTTGCCTTCTCCCCTACCAAATATTCAAATGACTCTGCACTGCTTGCAGCTATATCTGCCAACTGCTCCGGATTAGGATTCTGGTTAAGTCCACAATCTCCCATAACAAATACCCCATCAGCGCCTAATTCTTTGTTCTGTACGCACATTACAAAGAAAGCTGAAACAAGCTTGCTTCCCGGCTTAGTCTTAATGATCTGCAATGATGGTCTAAGTGTATTGGCAGATGAGTGGCAGGCACCTGAAACAACGCCGTCTGCATCTCCCGCTCTAACCATCATACATGCAAAATACATATAATCGCTTACGAGCATTGCATAAGCCTGAGTTTCTGTCATTCCCTTAGCCTTTCTAAGCATATAAAACTCTTCAGCATATTCTTTAGTCTTAACACAATCCTTAGGATCTATGATTGTTACATTTTCTATGTCATAACCTTTCCCATATTTCTCCGCCTCTTCGGGACTGGCCAAAATAATAATGTCTGCGAAATCTTCTTCAACAATCTGTTGTGCTGCCTCATATGTACGTCTATCCATTCCTTCAGGAAGCACAATAGTTTTCTTGTTAGATTTTGCCTTGATCTTTAGTTGCTCAATAAAACCCATTT
>ERZ772954.2778-NODE-2778-length-10620-cov-21.290771_pt1 | contig 10620 bp, 7 predicted proteins | sample MGYA00580684_ERZ772954 | MGnify/ENA primary metagenome ERZ772954 (study PRJEB29015, sample SAMEA2737654) | human gut metagenome | biome: human gut; feature: human-associated habitat; material: faeces | place: China | collected 2012 ...
CCGACAGAGGTTGGATATCCTGCCGGTTTACCGGTCAGTATACCACGGAATCGCAGAAAGTAAAAGAGGGGAGGGTGCTCCTTCTTTATTTATAGACCCTTTGCAGCAGCGCCAGCCGCTCGGAGAGAAAGGTCTCTGCTTTGGGGTGGTGCAACCAGCATTTGCCATCGGTGCTGTGCACCAGTTTCTGCGCCAGTGCGGCGGGGGCGGTGTCGATGGCTACCACGTCCTGCATGGTCAATTGCAGGGTGAGCGCCGCCGGAACATCCGGCAGCGGCGGCAGCGGGTCCTCCCATACAAAGGGCGGCAGCAGCTGCACCGCCACGGTCAGGCGGGTACATTCCTCGGTCAGCAAAAGGGCGGCGGGGGTGCCGTCCGGCTGCACCTGCAAGCTGCTGTATAAAAGCTGCATCCGGGCAGGGGAGAGCAGCCGGGTCAGGCCCTCTGCCGGAGCAGCCGCAAGCTGCAGATACCCGGCGGCTTCCTCCCGGTAGATGCGCCGGGCAGGGGCTTGCAGCCCTGCGTAGAGGGCGGGCAGCATAAAGCTGCCGCTTTTTTCCAGCGCCTGCTGCGCCAACAGATAGAACTCGGTCAGCGGGTACGCAGCATCCGGCTGCGGCATCCCGAAATCCGGCCGCGATACATGACCTCCACCCATGGGAACCTCCGTGTTTTTCTTGACATTTCGTACAAAATAGGCTATACTACAAATAGAAAGGGTGCTGGCTGCAAGGGTCAGTTTCCTTCGGCTAAGTAGTCAATAAGAATGACCGCTCAGTGTTTGTGAGACTGTGGGCGGTCATTTTTATTTTAACATACTTTCCACAGTATTACAATCAAAATTCTGATTGTAAACCCTTTGCAAACTTTTCAGTTGACCTGCGGCGCACCGGTGCGGTATACTCGGGCACAGATGCCTTACAAAACGAAAAAACAGAGGGGAAAACTGACTATGAAAGACAAAAAACTGACCACCTACCAGATGGCTGTTACCGCAGTGATGGCTGCCGTGCTGTGCGTGCTGGGCCCGCTGACCGTGCCCATCGGAGCCGTGCCCATCTCGCTGGCAAACTTTGTTATCTGCCTGACCGCATGGCTGCTGGGGCCGAAGTTCGGCACCCTGAGCGTGGTCATCTATCTGGCGCTGGGTGCCATCGGCATTCCGGTGTTCTCCGGCTACGGCGCCGGCCTTGCCAAGCTGGCAGGCCCTACCGGCGGTTATCTGGTGGGCTATCTGCTGCTGGCTTTCATCGGCGGTATGTTCATTGAAAAGAGCAAGGGCAACCCGGTGGTCTCCGCTGTGGGTCTGGTGCTGGGCGATGCCGCCTGCTATGTGCTGGGCACGGCATGGTTCGTGTTCCAGATGCAGTGCGAGCTGGGCTATGCGCTGACCGTCTGCGTCTACCCCTTTATTGCGCTGGATCTTGCAAAGATCGTGGTGTCCTGCATCGTGGGTGCGCTGCTGCGTAAGCGCCTGACGCAGGCAGGCGTGCTGAAACTGCAGAATGCAGTTTCGGAATGATCGCTAAGCGGAAAATTATTTTCAGATAGAATAAGCCCGGAGGGTCTGCGAACCTTCCGGGCTTATCTCTTTATTCCTGATATCCCAAGGTGGCTGCCATGACCGCCTTGATGGTGTGCATCCGGTTCTCGGCCTCGTCAAACACGATGCTCTGGGGGCCTTCGAATACCTCGTCGGTCACCTCCATGGCGTCGCGGCCAAAGCGTTCGCCCATCTCCTTGCCCACGGTGGTCTTGTGGTCGTGGTAGGCGGGCAGACAGTGCATAAATACTGCATCCGGGCCTGCAATATTCATCAGATCCTGATTGATCTGGTAGGGGGCCAGATCGTGGATGCGCTCTGCCCACACCTCAACCGGCTCACCCATGGACACCCACACATCGGTGTACAGCACGTCCGCGCCCTTTGCTGCCTTGACGGGATCCTCCTCAAAGGAGAGGGTCGCCCCGGTCTGGGCGGCAATGGCCTGACACTGCTCCACCAGTGCGGCATCCGGCTGGTACTTTTTAGGTGCGCAGGCGGTAAAGTGTAAGCCCATCTTGGCGCAGCCTACCATCAGGCTGTTGCCCATGTTGTAGCGGGCGTCACCAAAGTAAACAAAGTGGATGCCCTTCAGGTGACCGAAATGCTCCTGAATGGTGAGGAAATCGGCTAAGATCTGGGTGGGGTGAAACTCATTGGTCAGGCCGTTCCACACCGGAACACCGGCGTAGTTTGCCAGATCCTCCACGATCTGCTGGCCGTAGCCACGGTACTCGATGCCGTCAAACATCCGTCCCAGCACCCGGGCGGTGTCGGCGATGGACTCCTTTTTACCGATCTGGCTGCCGGAGGGGTCCAGATAGGTCACTTCCATGCCCAGATCGTGGGCGGCTACCTCAAAGCTGCAGCGGGTGCGGGTAGAGGTCTTTTCAAAGATCAGGGCAATGTTTTTGCCCCGCAGCTGGTCGTGCCGGATACCAGCCTTCTTTTTGGCTTTCAGGTCAGCGGCCAGCTCCAGCAGCTGCCCGATCTCGGCAGGGGTGTAGTCCAATAGCTTCAAAAAGCTGCGATTTTTCAGTTCCATTGTATATTTCCCTCTCCATGCAAGTGCTATTGAATATTTATTCAATCTGTGATTCTATTATAATACGTTGCATCGGGAAGGTCAAGAGGGAGCTTACAGCTCCAGCTCTACCCGGCGTCCGGTGGGCTTATAGGGGGTCAGCCGGACACCGGCGTGCTCGAACATGAACCGCGCCGCAATGCTGGAATCGCTGTCGTGGTACTTGTCGCCGTAGTACACCACCTCGGCAATGCCGGACTGGATGATTGCCTTGGTGCACTCGTTGCAGGGGAACAGGGTCACATACACCCGGGCACCCTTCAGGTTGTTGTGGGCACTGTTGAGGATGGCGTTCAACTCGGCGTGGCAGACGTACATATACTTGGTCTGCAGGGGGGCTCCCTCCCGCTCCCAAGGCATCTCGTCATCGCTGCAGCCCATGGGCATCCCGTTGTAGCCTAAGGAAAGGATCTTATTTTCCGGGCTTACGATGCACGCACCCACCTGACTGTTGGGATCCTTGGAGCGCATGGCGGTAAGCAGCGCAATGCCCATAAAATATTCGTCCCAGTTGATATAATCCTCGCGCTTCATCGCGTAAAACCTCCTGCCTCTTCCGGCGGGTCTGCGGCTTGACAAACCCGGAAAAATAGACTATACTACGAATAGAAAGAGCGCTGACTGCAATGGTCAGCTCCTCATCCGGCTAATCAGTCGTAAAGAATGACCGCTTGCTTTCTGAGGGCATGAGCGGTCATTTCTTTTTGCCGTTGGAAATCGTCCATGCGATCTCGAAGGTAATGTAGATTGCTCCGCCAAGAAGCGTGAGCAACAGCACGACCTGTTCAAACGTCATGAGGCATCCCCCCTTTCCGCTTTCGCGTCAGGGGAAGCAAAAAGTTTTTCGTCCCCTCTGGCGCGCAGCCGGAAGGAGCTAGACCACCGATTATGCAATCAACGCCCTTTCACCGCCGAAGCGGCACTTACAGCATACCACAAAAACCGCATATTTGCAACGAAAACTCCCGGCTCCGCGCCTGTACGCGCTGCCGGGAGTTCTGCTTTTTCTACCTACCCGTTTTGCACCCGAATGTCAACTTGCACAAAACAGTGCCCGGAAGTTTGGCAGGCGCTTTTGCTAAAATTTGAAACGATATATTTAAAAATCGTTTCAGATGTGGTATTATCTTTGTAAAATATGCCACAAAAACGGAGAGAACGCTCCGTGCGGCGGAAATGAGGGAAAAACCGATATGAAATACGCAAGCAACAACATCCGCAATATTCTGATTGCCGGCCATGCCGGCAGCGGCAAGACCACGCTGACCGAAGCACTGGTCTATTTTTCGGGCGCTGCCGAGCGTATGGGCCGGGTCGAGGACGGCACCACGATTTCGGACTTTGATCCCGAGGAAGCAAAGCGCAAGGCCAGCCTGTCGGCTTCCGTTGTGCCGGTGGAGTACGAGGGCATCAAGTACAACCTGATCGATGCACCGGGTCTGTTCGACTTTGAAGCAGGCGAGTACGAGGGCATCCGCGCCGCCGAGAGCGTGCTGGTGTGCGTGTCCGGCCGCAGCGGCGTTACTGTGGGCGCAGAAAAGGCGTTCCAGCTGGCCCGCAAGAACGGCAAGGCCACCATGGTGTTCGTGTCCAAGTGCGATCTGGAAAACGCCAACTACTTCAAGATCCTTGAGGATATGAAGATCCGCTTCGGCTCCACCGTCTGCCCCTGCGTCGTGCCTGCAAAGCTGGATGACGGCACCCCTGTGTACATCAACCTGTTCAGCCAGAAGGCCTTCAAGTACGAGGGTGGCAAGCAGATTCAGGTAGACCTGCCGGACATCGGCCACCGCTTCCAGGGCCTGATCGAGGCCATGAGCGAGGCCATTGCGGAAACCGACGATGAACTGATGGAAAAGTTCTTCGGCGGCGAACCCTTTACCACCGAGGAGATCGTGGAGGGCATGCGCAAGGGCGTTAAGGACGGCCTGATCACCCCCGTGTTCTGCGGCAGCGCCGTGAACATGCAGGCACTGGATATGCTGCTGTTCAATATGCACAAGCTGCTGCCCAGCCCGGAGCACGAGGCCAGCACGCTGGCTGAGGACGCCAACGGTGAGCCGGTGGAACTGCACTGCACCGAGGATGAGCCCACTGCCGCCTACGTTTTTAAGACCGTGGCCGACCCGTTCGTGGGCAAGCTGAGCTATCTGCGTGTTATCAGCGGCAAGGTGACCGCAGGCGAACCGCTGACCAACGCCCGCACCGGCGAGGTGGAAAAGATCACTAAGCCCCTGACCGTCCTTGGCAAGAAGCAGATCGAAAACGACGGCATCGGTGCCGGCGATATCGGCGCAGTGGCAAAGCTGGTGAGCGCAAAGACCGGCGATACCCTGTGCGATGCAGACCGCGTTGTCAAGCTGCCTGCTCCCGTGTTCCCCAAGCCCAGCCTGTTCATGGCTGTTACCGTGGCCAAGAAGGGCGACGAGGGCAAGATCTCCAGCGCACTGGCACGCCTGATGGAAGAGGACCCCACCCTGTGCTACATCAATAACGCCGAGACCCATCAGCAGGTCATCGGCGGCTTGGGCGAGCAGCATCTGGACGTGGTCAAGGCCAAGCTGAAGAACAAGTTCGGCGTGGAGATCGGTCTGGAAACTCCCCGCATCGCCTACCGCGAGTCCATCCGCAAGGCCTGCCAGAAGCAGGGACGCCATAAGAAGCAGACCGGCGGCCACGGCCAGTTCGGCGACGTTATCATCAACTTCGAGCCCTGCGACAGCGAGCAGGTGGTGTTCGAGGAGAAGGTGTTCGGCGGCAGCGTGCCCAAGAACTTCTTCCCCGCTGTGGAAAAGGGCGTGCGTCTGGCCGCCGAAAAGGGCGTGCTGGCCGGTTACCCCGTGGTCGGCCTGAAAGCCACCCTGCTGGACGGCAGCTACCATCCGGTGGACAGCTCTGAAATGGCCTTTATCATGGCTGCAAAGCTGGCTTACAAGGCCGCTATGCCGGAGGCCGGCCCTGTCATTCTGGAGCCCATCCACACCCTGAAGGCCCATGTGCCCAATGACAACACCGGCGACATCATGGGCGATGTGACCAAGCGCCGCGGCCGCGTGCTGGGCATGGAGCCGGACGAGGACGGCTTGCAGACCATCATCGCCGAGGTGCCGCTGGCAGAGCTTGCAAACTTTACCACCTTTATCCGGCAGACCACACAGGGCCGCGGCTGGTTCACCACCGAGTTTGCCCGCTATGAGACCCTGCCCGAGATGCTGGTGCCTGCCGTTGTGGAGCAGGCCAAGAAGCTGGGTAATCTGGACGAGGCCGCAGACGACTGAGCACTGAACCCCTGATTTGACATTTCCCCGAGCCCCCGCTGACACTTTTTTCCCTCTGTCGGCGGGGGCTTTTTTGCGTAAAAATGGAACACCGGAGCATCCGCAGATGCTCCGGTGTTCCGCAATGATAAAGACTTTTTTCTGCTGAAAATTCTCTGGCCGTTACACGCCGGAAGCACCGTAGTTTGCCAGCACGCGGGCAGAGGGGTCGTTGACATTGCAGCCCGGCCATGCTTTGTTGGGCATCCAGAAGCCCACGATGACCTCTTTTTTATATTTTTTCCAATTAAAAAGTATTGCATTTAATTAATTTAATTTTAAATTTATTTTTTTGCCGGAAAATAAGTGGAAAACAATGTGTTTTAATGCTACAATTATGGTAATTATAAGTAAATCACATCACAATTATTATGGGTGTTATAATGCAATGGAGGGTATTGGAATGTCGGCATACATTTTTGTGCATTTTACAGGAGAGGAAAGACCGGATGGAGAACAGATATATTTTTCCGTGAGCAGGGACGGTCTGCATTGGAACGACCTTAACAGGGGTGAGCCGGTGCTGACCTCACAGCTTGGTGAAAAGGGAGTGAGGGATCCGTTCATAGTCAGACATCCGGCGACGGGGCGATTCTATCTTATTGCGACGGATTTATGTATGTACACCCGAAAGGATTGGGGAAAGGCTGTACATGAAGGAAGCCGTGACATAATAATATGGGAGTCTGATGACCTCGTTAACTGGTCAAAGGAGCGGAGCGTCACAATAGGAATCCGAAATGCAGGCTGTGTGTGGGCACCTGAGGCGGTGTACGACCATAAAAGAGATGAATTCATGGTATTTTTTGCTTCATTTACAAGAGCTGACGGGAACAAGCCGGAATGTGGGAACGACGAGCCGGGTGACAAGCATATAATATACAGAAGTTTTACGAAGGATTTTAAGGATTTTACACCGGCGGAGAGATACATTGAACGGGAACAGAGCATAATTGACACGACAATTATTCAGGACGGTGAGATTTATTACAGATTTTCCAAGGACGAGGTGAGCAAAAAGCTGATACTTGAAGCTGCAGGCAGTCTTGAGGAGGAAGCGTTTACCAGGATTGAGAGTGAGACTCTGGACGGGCTTTACGGACTTGAGGGACCTGAGTGTTACGCTCTGCCGGATGGACACTATTGCCTGATTGCAGACAGGTTCGCACAGCACAAAGGTTATATGCCTATCATTATAGATGATATGGAGCATGGTGTCATGCATGTGATTGACGATGACGGATACGACATGGGAACTACAAGGAAGCGTCACGGCGGTGTGATGGAGATTACGGACAGCGAGTATGACAGACTGCTGAAGCATTTTTCATAAACGGTTAGGGAGAATGGTATGATTGTACTTAAGAGCACGGATGAACTCAGGAAGGTATTTGGCAAGCTTATAGGGACATTGTCTGTTCCGGTTGAATGGGACGGGAATTTTGTTGTCATGGATAATTTTCTTGTGCTGAGCGGCAGGGAACGGTCGGTGATTTTTAATTATGATACGAGAAGAGTCAGTACCAATATTATCGATTTAAAGCTTGATAAGGTGAATGTACAGACAATCAGTCCGCAGTCACAGCTTATTAACATATTTAATCTGGTGCTCTATGCTTTCGGAAAGTGGGGAGCATTAAAGGGGATAACGGTTGAGAAGGATGAGACGCAGATAAATACGCTGTTTGGTGCTGTGTTCGGACAGATTGGCGTGACAGCGGAGTATACGGCACAGTACTGTTTCTTATATAAAGATGATATGAGAATCACATACGAGGATGCCATACAGCTTGCTATCGAAAAGGATAATGATGAGGTTGAAGATGAGGAGGACAAGACTGCCGGACTGTGGCATAACATGGTTTGGAAGGTTGTAAACGAAGAGTTTGCGTTCTCAAGGACATCCTTGGAGGAGAGAAAGCGCGGCAGGCTGGGAAATAACTTCTACAAGGTTGGATATGACTGCCCAAGATGTGGACAGAAGCTTTACATGGCGGTATTTCCTGAGAAGGATGAACCTGTTATTGATACGGTGAACGGACAGGTGAGAATGGCAAGAGTATTTTACTGCCCTGAGTGTTCAGTATTTTTTACACCCATTCCGCTTAAGAACCTGACGGATAAGGACGTATTTGTTCTTGATTTTGACGGTGACAGGTCGGCTGCCGGAGATTACATGGAGATGCTTGGGAAGCTTGCAGGGGATGAGCCTAACGGTAATTTCAATGAATATGTAGGGGCTGAGAAGGCGGAGGAACAGAACAAGAGACCTGACCTTAACAGTATAGACAAGGGAATTGAGGATAAGCGTGTTGACCTTAGCGGAGTAGACAAGGGAATCGAAGATAAGCGTGCTGACCTTAGCGGAATAGACAAGGGAATCGAAGATGAGCGTGCTGACCTGAGCGGAATGGACAAGGGAATCGAAGACGGGCGTGTTGACTTAAACGGAATAGATAAGGGCATTGGAGATAATTACAGAAATTTAAACGGAATTAATAAATTTGACGAGATTATAAAGGCTGAGGAAGGTTTTTACCCGGAAGAGTATGTAAAGCATATGGAACCCGAATATGAAAGATTATGGGACAGGATGGTTGAGGAGAGCGAGGAACGTGTCGAGGAGGCAGAAGAAAACTCAGCGCACGGACATATAAAGGCGAAGCATGCCGATTTGTCACCGGAACATGCAGCATATTCAGGAAAAGAGGATAAGGCTGACAGAATACATGAGACAGAGGAGGCACGCAGGAAGGCCGCACAGGAGAAGCTGATATACAGTGTGGAGCACTCAGCGGGAAAAAGCTATGCCGCACTTAATAATCTTGAAAGGGAATTAGCGACCTCCGAACTAAAAACTGATACTAAAAGACGACTTGAAAAAATAATCGGGGATGCTAAAATTGATAGTGCGAAAGTGGAGGCAAAGACTATGATGTCAAAGCTTCCGGCTGTTCTGGGGGAGAAAGCTTATCATGCTTATAAGGATAAGCTTAAGCAATATAATGAAATAGACACAACAGAATATGAGAAAGAGCTTGACGACAGGAGACATCTGGCTGAGAGAGGTGAGGCTGAGGATATATTAAAGCGCAGCAGAAGAAGCACAAGAAAAGACCTGCTTGACATGCTCGATGCAATAAAGGGAAGAAAGTTCTCCGGTGATATAGAAAAGGAATATGCGGACAGAGTCCTTGATGCTGTGGCGAAGCTTGACAGGAGACGCATGGATGATGCCTGCAGAGACAGTGCCGACTACACGGGAGAGGAGCTTGAAAGGCTGTATAACAGCATCAAGGAGGAAAGCTTTCTTCCTGAGATTAAGAACCCGGCGCTTGATTCGGTAGCTAAGAGACTTAAGCGTATTAAGAATGAAGAGGCGGGGCTTTTGGTAGCACGACTGAAGAAGGAGCTTCAGAATAATAATGTGTCTGACAATAGCAGACACTATTTCTATCCGGCGGCGGATGCTTCCGATGACCGTTCGGGTGAAAATGCGATTGAGAGAATGGAATATGCTAAGGGGACATACGGAGTATCCATGGGAGATTTTGAATACCCGATAATGATGGTGGACACCACAAGGACGCAGAACGGCAGGGAAGGGATGCTTTTGACACCGGAAGCCGTGTATTACAGCAATTTTGTCACATGCGGAAGTATTAAGGTGGAAAATATCAGAGCCATAGAGGCTTCAACGGGATTTCTGGGCAAATCAGTCACGGCACATCTTAATGATGGATCGAAGGTAAAGCTTCCACATGTGGTTGGGACAGGAGAGCTGAAGGGATATGCCAAGGCTTTGAATGACTTTGTCATGTATCTTAAGGAGCGTCCTTTCTCAAGAAAGGAAAAGTATCTTGCCAAGGAGAAGCATGATGTTATATGCTGCTTCAGGTGCGGATATGTGTATAAGGGTCTTAAGGAATGTCCTAAGTGCGGATACAAGCTAAATGTATAAAATATTAAGGATGAAGATGGATTATGAAGGAAAATGATGTGAGGCAGGTAAAGGCAGCAGATATTAAAAAGGAGTGTACCATATTGTACGCTGCATGTGCCACACTGCACGCCATAATGGTTTTGTGCTTTGTAACACTTAAAATTGAGCCTATGATATACCTGAATATCGGCGGTATTGCATTTTTTATACTGGGTATATTCGGTATGCGGAGGTCTGTACATACAAGAAGATGGATATTTCTTATGTCAACAGAATTTCTTGCGATTGTATCTGTCTGCAATATATACCTCGGCTGGGGATACGGATACCTTCTATATGGAGTTATGATGATTCCGATTGTGTACTATTTTATGTACCTTGACAATGGAAATGTAAAGTCGGCAGTGCCGCATTACATAGCATTTATTGATTTGTTTATGATTACCTTTACTGCAATGATTGGAAGAGATTACAATAAGATTGCATGGGTGGGAGATAATCAGGTGCTTGGGATGCTCATGGGAAATACACTTTTTTCTATTGTGGCTCTTATATTTTATTCCGGACGTTTTATAACCGAGATAAGACATACAACAAAGCACCTTGCATACAGGGCGGACTATGATATGCTGACAGGCGTTCTCAACAGAGAGGGCTTCAATGAGAGAGCGGCAAAGATGCTTAAGAACAATCCTGACACAAAATATGTCATGGTATGTTCAGATGTCAAGGA
>ERZ772954.2781-NODE-2781-length-10605-cov-2.807867_pt1 | contig 10605 bp, 7 predicted proteins | sample MGYA00580684_ERZ772954 | MGnify/ENA primary metagenome ERZ772954 (study PRJEB29015, sample SAMEA2737654) | human gut metagenome | biome: human gut; feature: human-associated habitat; material: faeces | place: China | collected 2012 ...
TTCAGATGCCGCCGGGAATACCCGTTGCCACGGTGGGGGTGAACGGAGCACAGAATGCTGCCATCCTCGCAGCGGAGATGATGGCCCTTGGCGACGAAGAGATTGCACGCAAGGTGGATGCTTGGAAAGCCGGTCTCGGTGCCAAAATAGAAAAAGCCAATCGGGAACTTTCCGAAATCAAAGACTATAAGTTCAAGGTGGACTGACCCACAGTCCACACGCCCGACATCCCTCTAAACTATATATCATCACATGATAGACCTATTTAATTATCAAAGACGCAAATCTACAGAGATCCATATTGGGGCCATTGACATGGGGGGAGAAAACCCTATACGCATCCAGTCGATGACCACGACCGACACCAACGACACCGAGGCCTGCGTGGAACAGGCCGAACGCATCATCAAGGCCGGCGGAGAACTGGTACGGTTGACGACACAAGGAACTAAGGAAGCGGAGAATCTGAAAAACATCAACGCCTCGCTGCGTGCCAAAGGCTATCTCACTCCCCTCGTGGCCGATGTGCATTTCAATCCCAAGGTAGCCGATGTGGCGGCACGCTATGCCGAGAAAGTGCGCGTGAATCCGGGCAACTATGTAGACCCGGCGCGCAAATTCATCAAACTGGAATACACCGACGAGGAGTATGCCCTGGAATTGCAGAAGATAGAAGACCGCTTCGTGCCTTTCCTCAACATCTGTAAGGAAAACCATACGGCCATCCGCATAGGTGTGAACCACGGCTCGCTCTCCGACCGGATACGCAACCGCTACGGTGACACGCCGGAAGGAATCGTGGAGAGTTGCATGGAGTTTTTGCGCATCTGCAAGGAGCAGGACTTCAAGGATGTGGTGATTTCCATCAAGTCTTCCAACCCGGTGGTGATGGTGCGTTCGGTGCGTCTGCTCGTCGACACAATGGAGAAGGAAGACATGCACTACCCTCTCCACCTCGGAGTGACCGAAGCCGGTGAGGGCGAGGACGGCCGCATCAAGAGTGCTGTGGGCATCGGGGCGCTGTTGGCCGACGGCATCGGAGACACCATCCGAGTGAGTCTCAGTGAAGAACCGGAAGCGGAGATACCCGTGGCCCGGCATCTTGTAGACTACATCGGCCGCAAAGCCGGCCAGACGATGATTCCCGGAGAAGCTGCGCCCTACTTTAACTGGCTGTATCCGGTGCGTCGCAAGACTCATGCTGTGGATATCATTGGGGGCGAACAGGTGCCGGTGGTCATTGCCTCACGGTCTTCCGACAAGGAACAGAAGTGTGCCGTTGTGGTAAGCAATGCGGACACAAGGCCGGATTACCTCTACACCGGACAGGCATTGCCGCAAGAGTTGCAAAAACAGCAGAAATATATCATAGATTTTGATGCCTACGCTCATCTCGCTTCTGAAGGGAATATCGAGAATTTAAAAGGTCGTGTATTCCCCATTTTCCCTTACAACGCCACACCGTTCATCTCACAGGTGCAGGCCGATGCCAAATTTCTCGTGCTCCCGTTCGGTGCGCCGAGTGAGGAATACATAGCCTGCCTGAAAGCCCATCCCGAAGTGGTGGTGGTCTGCATGAGCAACCATCAAAACCGACTGGGAGAACAACGGGCACTGGTACATGAACTGTCGGTTAACGGGCTGACCAATCCTGTTGTCTTCTGCCAGATGTACCGCCATTCCGAGAAGGAAAAAAGTGATTTCCAACTCGAAGCGGCAGCCGACATGGATAAGCTCTATGCCGTTGACGTCAACCGTATTCAACGTCCCCGTCAGGCGTTTTTTCCGTTATTCCGTTTCTTGCGGAAGGTGGTGAAACTACGCAAAAACGGAGTTCCTATGCCGCGCATTCCGGCTGTCGACACAGAACTTTGCAACCATTGCGGATACTGCGTGAAGCATTGTCCGGCAGGCGCCATCGCGAAAGGCGATGAGTGTAGTACCAATGTGGAAAAGTGTATTCGCTGCTGTGCTTGTGTAAAAGGGTGTCCGCAAAAGGCCCGTACTTTTGATACGCCGTTTGCCGCCTTGCTTGCCGATTGCTTTAAGAAGCAGAAGGAAAATAGGATTATCTTGTAAGTAGATTCTGACATATCTGCCTTCGGGCATAAATTGAGTTCAAAGAGTATTTTCAGCTTCTTTTGAAACTCTATCCGGTCTGTTTTTTTGTTTTTATAAGAAGCATAACGGGGTATGTGACGAATAAAAATAGAAAAATATCTTCAAACAAGGAGTGCTGAAGAAGATTTAATCAGGTTCTTAAGGAGAAGGATTCTTGTCGGAGAGGAGAGATGTTCTCTTCAGGTAAGAAGCCGGTAAATGTAGGAGAAGAACTTTATCTCCGGCCTGAAGATGGGTGTCTTTTGGCTGGAGAGATCCGTTTTTAGGTTAAAGTTCTGTATCTCTAACCTAAAGATGAAATGGATAATGGGGTACTCTTCGGATGCAGAGTTATACCGCTTGGGGCTCAGGGTGTGACAGGACTGTCCCCGGCGGGAAGAAGCCGGACTGTGAGTACCCGTTTTGTAGAGGTACCGATGCGGAAACGGTTGTCCGTTCTTTCACCTATCAGCCAGATAATCTCTTCGCCGCAACATAATACCCATTGCTGCTCTTTGCGCAAAAGGGAGAACTTTCGGTCGGTCATATAGTCGCTTACTTTTTTCCGGCCTTTCATGCCGAATGGAATAAAAGAGTCCCCTTGTCGCCAGGGGCGCAGAAGGAGAGGATGTGTCAGTTTGTCCGCATCAAAGCAGGCAGTGTTCTTGTCGCGGGGAATGACAAAATCCGGGGTAAAGACATGTTCTTCCATTGCCAGTGCGGGTTGTATGGGGTGTCGGTGTGCTTCAATCAGCAGATATTCGCGGTCTTTCACGATGCACCAATGTTCCGAAGTGAAGATTTTTCCTGGCTGTCCTTCCAGCGAACGGTATATGTCTCCGATTTGGGCAGTGTTAAAGCCGAGCGGGTATAGGATTTCAAACAGCAATGTTGCGGGGGCCAGTTCCTGCATCAGTCTCTCGATGCAGATGCCCTCTGCTGTCCGCACGCGTTTTATGCCTTCGTCTATCCCTTGTTTATATATGGCGGATGCGCCATCCAGATGCTCGGCGGTGTTGAGAATGCTTTCTTTGACGGATGGGTTGATTTCCTGCATCATGGGCAACAGGTTCAAGCGTATTTTGTTACGAGTGTATTCATCCTGCAGATTGGTGCTGTCCGTTACGTAATCCTGCCCTATGCGGTTCAGATAACTGATGATTTCTTTTCGTTCCAGGCAAAGCAGCGGACGTACGATGTGCCCGTTTTTTGGGCGTATTCCCCGTAACCCGTTGATGCCCGTACCACGTATCAGGTTCAGCAGGAGGGTTTCCACGCTGTCGTCCTGGTGATGGGCCACGGCAATGGCGTCGGCATTGATTTTCTGCCGTATTTCCTCAAACCATCCGTAACGTAGTTCGCGTGCGGCCATTTCAATGGAGATGTGCCGTTCTTCGGCAGTGCGCGCGGTGTCGAAGTGGACGGTGTGTAGCGGTACTTGTTGTTTTACGCACAGTTGGCGGACAAATGCCTCATCTCTGTCGGATTCTGCACCTCGCAGGTGAAAATTACAGTGCGCAGCTTCGCAGTCGTAGCCCGATGCTTGCAACAGTCGTAATAAAGCGACGGAATCCGCACCGCCACTTAGGGCGACAAGTACCTTGTCTGTCGGTTGCAAAAGCTGTTTCCGGTTGATATATTGTGCTACTTTTTCCTTTTCCATAGCGGCAAATATACATGTTTCTTCCCGGATTTTGTTACTTTCGTGCCGAAAGGTTGCTTTGGCAGACCGTTGTCAGCTTGCTTACAATGCAGAATCGGCTCTCTTTGATGCCTCTTATTTAAAAACATTCTAAATTGTTTGCGCTATACGGACTTATCCTTTATCTTTGCGGCAAAAATAAAAAAGGCAGAAGACTATGCGTTTGTCCGAATTGAAAACCGGTGAGAAGGGAGTAATCGTTAAAGTGCTGGGACACGGAGGTTTCCGTAAGCGAATCGTGGAAATGGGATTTATCAAGGGGAAAACCGTTGAGGTGTTGCTGAACGCCCCTCTAAAAGATCCCATCAAGTATAAGGTGATGGGATATGAAATCTCTTTACGGCGTCAGGAAGCTGAGATGATTGAGATTGTCGGTGAAAAGGAAATGTGTCGGGAGTCCGTGCAGCTCGACTATCACGAGGGATGGAGCGAAGATATGCGTTTGGACGAAGAGGAACTGAAACGTATCGCTTTGGGAAAACGCCGCACCATCAATGTCGCTTTGGTGGGTAATCCCAATTGCGGCAAGACATCCCTTTTCAACATCGCCTCGGGTTCGCACGAGCATGTGGGTAATTACAGCGGTGTCACCGTAGATGCTAAAGAGGGGTATTTTGACTTTCAGGGGTATCATTTCCGCATCGTCGACTTGCCTGGCACTTATTCGCTTTCTGCCTATTCTCCCGAAGAGATTTATGTGCGCCATCACATCATCAACGAAACTCCGGATATCATTATTAATGTGGTGGACTCTTCCAATCTGGAACGGAACCTGTATCTCACCACCCAGTTGATTGACATGAACGTGCGCATGGTTATCGCGCTTAACATGTACGACGAACTGGAAGCTAGCGGGAACACGTTGGATTACGTAAAGCTCGGTCAGTTGTTCGGTGTGCCGATGCTGCCTACCATCAGTCGCACCGGAAAAGGCATAGAACAGCTTTTCCATATTATCATCGGCATTTACGAGGGTGGTGATTTTTTGGATAAAAAAGGTAAGATACGTGCCGAAATCCTGAATGATTTGCGCAACTGGCACAAGGAGTATGTACCCGACCATGACTTCGGCACTCACAAGGAGGAGAAAGAGCATCCGGCAGGCTTTTACCGCCACATCCACATCAATCACGGGCCGGAATTGGAGCGGAGCATTGAAGAGGTGAAACGCATAATCAGTGTCAACGAGAATATACGGTATAAATACTCCACGCGCTTTCTTGCTATTAAGTTGCTGGAGAATGACGAGGATTTGGAGAAGACCGTACAGGAGTTTCCCAATGGGAAGGATATTATTGAAGTCCGTAACCGTGAAGTACAACGCCTGCGCAATGCAATAAACGAAGATAGCGAGCAGGCCATTACAGATGCCAAATACGGTTTTATCGCCGGTGCGCTTCGCGAAACCTATGTGGACAAGCAAGAGGATACGGCACGTACAACGCGTGTGATAGATTCCATTGTGACGCATCGCGTATGGGGGTATCCCATCTTTTTTCTGTTCCTGTATCTGATGTTTGAAGGAACATTCATCTTGGGAGATTATCCCATGCAGGGCATTGAATGGCTGGTAGGTGCGTTGGGTAGTCTGGTGCGTGACAATATGTCTGAAGGGCCGCTGAAGGATTTGTTGGTGGACGGCATTATCGGCGGTGTAGGCGGGGTGATTGTCTTTTTGCCCAATATCTTGATTCTATATTTCTTCATATCTTTGATGGAGGATTCCGGATATATGGCGCGTGCCGCCTTTATCATGGATAAGATAATGCATAAGATGGGACTGCACGGCAAGTCTTTTATCCCTCTGATTATGGGATTCGGTTGCAATGTACCGGCTATTATGGCCTCGCGTACTATTGAAAACCGGAAGAGCCGACTGGTGACCATGCTTATCAATCCGCTGATGTCGTGCAGTGCACGTTTGCCTATTTATTTGCTGTTGGTGGGGGCGTTTTTCCCGAACAATGCCAGTTTGGTATTGTTGATAATCTATGCTATCGGCATTTTACTGGCTGTGGTTATGGCACGGCTTTTCTGTCGCTTTCTGGTAAAGGGAGATGACACACCGTTTGTTATGGAGCTTCCCCCTTACCGCATACCGACGTCGAAGTCCATTTTTCGCCATACTTGGGAGAAAGGCGCGCAATATCTGCGTAAAATGGGAGGTATCATCATGGTGGCTTCCATTGTGATATGGGCGTTGGGGTATTATCCGGACCACGATGCATATCAGGATGTGGCCGAACAGCAGGAAAACTCGTATATCGGCAGAATAGGCAAGGCTGTGGAACCGGTGATAGAGCCGTTAGGCTTTGATTGGAAACTGGGTGTCGGTATCCTTTCCGGTGTAGGGGCCAAGGAACTGGTGGTAAGTACGCTGGGAGTTCTGTATGCAGATGATGCCGAAGCCGATGCGGTGAGCTTGGGCGAACGGATTCCGATTACTCCGTTGGTGGCTTTTGGCTATATGGTGTTTGTATTGATATATTTCCCGTGCATCGCCACCTTAGCGGCCATTAAAGGAGAATCGGGCAGTTGGAAATGGGCTTTGTTTGCAGCGGTGTACACTACTGTCCTTGCATGGGTGGTGTCCTTTGCAATTTATCAGATAGGGGGGCTGTTTGGATGAGTAATTGGCAAAATTGGGCGGTAGCTCTCATTTTATTGTTGTGTATCGTCCGTATTGGACAGCGTGTTTATGCTTTTTTCATGAAAGTAAAAGAAAAACGTAATCCTTGCGAGAATTGTGCAACAGGCTGTGAATTAAAGCAATTGTACGAAAAGAAACGCTCGGAATGCAGTGACGGTAAAAAAGAAATAAAGAAAAAATGCTGTTGATAGTTGGTAGTTTCAAAAAAATGACTACCTTTGCAACCGCAAACGAGAAAGATTGGTTCCTTGGATGAGTGGCTTAGTCAGCGGTCTGCAAAACCGTGTACGGCGGTTCGAATCCGCCAGGAACCTCAATAATCCCTCTCAGATTATTTCTGAGAGGGATTTTCTTTTGGGCACGCTCGGAACGAGCATTGTCTAACGGGTGGAAGCGGAGCAACGTAAAAATCTAGAACATCGGTAACTGATAAATGAATCCCACCGATACTCTGTTTGTAGAATAGTTCTCTTGTCCGAGTGCTTTGGCGCGGGCGGTGAAGTCATAGGAACGTCCTACGTATGTAAGGAAGAAATGCAAGTTGGTATCCATAGGATAGAACTCCACACCGGCAAAATAACCCCATGCGGTGCGGTATTTGCCTTTTTCCAAATCTCCCTGCTGTTTGGTGAGAGATGCTGTTTCATACATTCCTTTTACGAAAGCGTTCCATTTAGGCAGGAAACGGTAATTCAACTTGGTTACCATTGAAAAATATCCGGCATCGAAAGCATTGTGTCCTTCCATACTGCCCGTTATCCCTGTCATGATACCCTTGCGGTCGATACCTTCTTTGGAGTACATGAAGTCGAGGAACATGTTGAACTTATTCAAGTTCAATTCATTACCAAATGCAAAATAATAAAGATTCTTGTCCTTTGCTTCATTCATGATAGAGGCGGACCAGCGTGTCTTGAATACGTCATTGAAATTACCGTTCCAGTTCAGGGTGTACACGAGCGGCAGCTTGCCCGATTCTATGGTAGGCTGTTCGCCGTCTTCGGTTTCAACTCCATACGTCTTGTTGAAAGAGCCGTTGCGGCTGTCCAGTATTTGCAGGTTCAACTGCTGGTGGGCATTGATGTCATATCCGATGTTCAAACCGGTCATGAAGTTACTCATGTTCTCAATCATATCGCTGTATTCATATATCTCGATAGGATTCAGGTCGAACTCGATACCGCCGTATGCGGTGCATTGCTTACCGGCAAAAATAGAAAATCCTTTTCCCAGTTTCACACCTATCCCTGCAATGTCAATGGAAGTAGGAAGGTTGTCTATGTTGCCGCTACTGTCGTTCGAGCGGTTCAGCCGTTGCCTGTATCGGTACGAAAGCCAGTTGTTGATATTTCCTTTGGTTTCAATGCGAAGTTGCCTCATTTTGAAAGCTCCCTCTTCGAAGCCGTCGCGGAAGTTTGCATCGAAGCTGCCCTGCATATTGAGGAATAAGTTGAACTTATCTTGTTTTTTCTTTACATTGGTGAGTTCTTCAAACAGGGTCTTGTTTTCAAGGAACTTCTCGTTCTTCTCCGTGCTTTGGGCGTACATGACTTGTGTACAGCCCGCAGCCAGAAGTATAAATGTGAGTTTCTTTATCATTTCTATCAGTTTTTAATATTCGTTGAAATATTCCTGAATCTGTTTCCAGTCGGTGGTTTTGGTCAGTGCAAGCATCAGCAGGACACGTGCTTTCTGGGGATTCAGTTCCTGTGATGCGACAAACTGATACTGTGCGTCGTCTACTTCTGCATCGAGCGAAGTGGGACCCGTCGGCACTCTTGACGAACGGACTACGAGAATACCTTTCTTGCGGGCTTCCGTTAATACGGGGAATATATTCTTGTGAATGTTTCCATTGCCTACTCCTGCATGGATGATACCCTTATAGCCATTGCTCAGCATCGGAGTCACCATGTCAGCCTCGATGTTTGAGTAGCTGTAGACAATTCCCACTTTGGGGAGTGAGTTCAGATTGGTAACATCAAATACCGAGTGGGTGGTGTGTTTCTTTACAGACGACATATTATACGTGACCTTGCCGTTCAGTACATAACCGAGTGCACCCGCGTTGGGAGCTTGGAAGGTCTGCACGTCAACAGTGTTCATCTTCAATACGCTTGCAGCACCAAGCACGCTTCCGTTCATTGCCACTAAAACGCCTTTCCCTTTGGACTCTTTTGCTCCGGCCACAACGACGGCATTGTATAAGTTAAGAGGTCCGTCGGCACTGATAGCGGTAGAGGGGCGCATTGCTCCGACCAGAACTACCGGTTTGTCGCTCTTGACTGTCAGGTTGAGGAAATAGGCCGTTTCTTCCATTGTATCGGTTCCGTGGGTAATTACGATGCCGTCGATGTCAGAGCGTTTCAGAAGCTGGTTGATTTTCTTTGCAAGAGTCAGCCATACATCATCGTTCATGTCTTGTGAACCTATCTTGACAATTTGTTCGCCGGTTACGTTAGCTATGTTTTTAAGTTCGGGTACGGCATCGAGCAGCGTACCGATGGCTACTTGTCCGGCAGTATAGTTGGTGGCGGTTGCAGACGTTCCGGTTCCGGCAATGGTTCCGCCGGTGGCAAGGATATGGATGTTAGGCTTCTGCTGAGCGAAAGCCATTGTGACGGAAAGCAGTAGCATAACGGCTACCATGCTGAGTTTTTCTAATCTTTTCATAACTTAATTTGTTTGAATTAAAAAATAGGTTAAAGGTAAATATGCTTAGAAAAATTGTATGAATAATAATCCCAAGGCTATGGCAACTGCCGTAGAGACGATACCCGGCATCATAAAAGAGTGGTTGAGTATATATTTACCGATTCGGGTGGTTCCTGTACGGTCAAAGTTGATGGCTGCAACTACGGTAGGGTAGTTCGGGATGAAGAAATACCCGTTTACGGCAGGAAACATGGCTATCAGCATATATGGCGATATGCCCAAAGCAATGCCCAGCGGTACTAAAGCGCGTACTGTGGCTGCCTGACTGTACAGCAGGATAGACATGACGAACAAAGCGATGCCGAACAGCCAGGGCATCTGGCGTACGATACCTTCGATAGAGGCGGTGAGTTGCGCCATATTTCCATTCAGGAATGTATCGCCCATCCAGGCAATGCCGAAGATGGCGATTACAGCCTGCATTCCAGCCGGGAAGATAGAGCCTTGTGTTGCTTTTATTCCGTCTGTCTTAGTTACCAGCAAAATGAGGGCGGCAGCCGAAAGCATGATGATTTCGATAATGGCGGACATCCCTAAGGAAACTGTTTTTCCGTCAATCAGGAAAGAAGGACGCATCCCTTCGAATGAGCCGAAAAGAACGATGAATGCCGTGGCAAGGATAAATATGAGTACCGAAATCATAGCATGGCGTTTGTTTGTTACATCGTCGATTTTCACTTTCTTGCCGTCGAAGTAGCCTTCTGTCATACGTTTTTGATATTCCGGGTCGTCAATCAGTTCTTTTCCCACACGCATGGAGCACAATGCGCCTACCAGTACACCGAGGATTGTTGCCGGAATCGTTATTTTGAGTATGTCGAATAAAGTGATGTCAAATCCGGCAAGCAGGCCGAGCAGTGCAACTGTAGCCGCCGAAATGGGACTTGCCGTGATGGCCTGCTGTGAAGCGATGACAGCGATACCCAGCGGACGCTCAGGTCTGATTTTGGTTTCGGTTGCAACTTCGGCAATGACGGGAAGAACCGAGTATGCCACGTGTCCTGTACCGGCTACGAAAGTAAACAGGTAGGTGATGATGGGGCTGAGGATAGTAACCTGAGACGGGTTCTTGCGCAGCAGTTTTTCCGCTAACTTTACCATGTAATCAAGTCCGCCGGCCGCCTGCATGCAGGAAGCTGCGGAAATAACGGCGGCTATCATCAACATTACGTCTATCGGTGGTGCAGTGGGTTGTAAGCCAAATACAAAAGTCAGTATGCCCAAACCTACGCCGCCCATTACTCCGAGACCTATGCCGCCTAAGCGTGCACCTATGATAATAGCGGTCAGTACAAATAATAATTGTAAAACCATATACTTATTATTTAAAAAATTAGATAAGGTTGTTATATTCTCTACTATTGGCTAATTTCTAAAATAATCCCTTATATAACAATAACAGGGGGTGAATTTGTTGTATTTATTATTTTATATTTTC
>ERZ772954.2788-NODE-2788-length-10581-cov-6.391412_pt1 | contig 10581 bp, 9 predicted proteins | sample MGYA00580684_ERZ772954 | MGnify/ENA primary metagenome ERZ772954 (study PRJEB29015, sample SAMEA2737654) | human gut metagenome | biome: human gut; feature: human-associated habitat; material: faeces | place: China | collected 2012 ...
TTGAGGTATCGCATGATATTGATGGAAGCATGATGTTAGGCCTTGAGCAGGGTCTTGCCCAGCTCCTCGGCCCCCTCCCCCATCTTGTCGGACGCGATGACCACCACCGTATCGGTGCGGGCATCCGGGATGCAGGTTTCCGCTTCCGCCTGCTGTTTCACCTTGCCCGGCACAGCGGTATCCGCAACGGGCGTGTCCTTGATGGTAAAGCGGACACGGTATTCCTGCTCGGCCAGTTTTTCGGAGCTGGACAGATAGCCCTTCTGCTGGGCCATCTTGGTCAGGTTCTGGACAGCGATCTCATTGTCCACCAGCACTTCCACCTCGCCGGGGCCGTGCAGCTCTGCAATGGCCTTTTTGGCCTTGACCACGGGCAGCGGGCAGGCATCTCCACGGGCATCGATCTTGATCATTGGTTGTTCCTCCATCATTCGTATGTTACTGTGATCTCCGGTGTCTGCTTTTCCCCAATGGTGCCCACGATCTTTGCGGGCAGACCCGCCGCCTGCAGCTCTGCTTCCAGTGCAGCGGCATCCTGCGGGGCCACAGCAAACAACAGGCCGCCGGAGGTCTGGGGATCAAACAGAATTTCCTCCATCGGGAAGGGTACTTTCTCAAACCGGACAAAGGGCCCGGTGTGGTTGCGGTTGCGCTGACCGGCAGCGGTGTACAGGCAGGCATCCGCGGCCTCCCACGCACCGGGCAGTATCGGCACCACATGGGCATCGATGACACTGGAGAGTTTCTCCCCCATCATCTCGTGCAGATGGCCCAGAAAGCTGAACCCGGTCACATCCGTGGCGGCGTGCACCTCGTACCTGCGCGCAATCTCTGCCGCTGCTTTGTTCAGGGTGGTCATGGAACGGACTGCGGCTTCCATCTGTTCCGGAGCGGCTTCGCCCACCCGGTTGGCGGTGCAGATCAGCCCCACGCCAAGTGCCTTGGTCAGAAGAAGTTTGTCGCCCGGGCGGCCGGTATCGTTGGCTGTCAGGCGGTGCGGGTCTACCAGGCCTGTCACCGACAGGCCGTACTTCACACCGGTATCGGCAATGGAGTGCCCACCCACCAGCATGCCCCCGGCTTCGGCCACCTTTTCGGCACCGCCGCGCAGGATCTCCCCCAGCACGTTCAGATCCATGCTCTCGGGGAAACAGACAAGATTCAGTGCCGTTTTGACCTCACCGCCCATGGCGTAGACATCGCTCAGGGCATTGGCCGCAGCGATCTGCCCGAAGGTATAGGGGTCATCGACCATCGGCGGGAAGAAATCCACCGTCTGCACCAAGGCAATATCCTCGGTAATGCGGTAGACAGCAGCATCGTCCCGGCTGTCGTAGCCAACCAGAAGGTCGGGGTCTTTTTCGCCCCGGGGCAGCTTTTCCAGAATGCGGCTCAGTACCCCGGCACCCAGCTTTGCGGTGCATCCGCCGCCGGTGCAGAAGACAATGGGGCCTTGTTCTGCCATTTCATGCACGCTCCCTTTCATCAAAATAAGTCAACACGCCCTGCACCTCATATTTTTTGCGCAGGAGCGCGAGGGTCTGTTCTCCGGCAGCAATGCGGGCGGGGACATCCGCCTGATTGAGCACCACAGAAAAACGGCGGTTCCCTACCAGTTTTCGTCCCCCCTGCTCACTGGCCAGCAGCCTTGCCAGCAGCTCCGGGGTCAGAAGCGTTTCGGGGGCAGCGCCCAGCAGGGCGCAGGCCTGCTCCAGCCGGAAGCAGACCTCCCGCAGAGGTCTACCCAGTGCGGACAATCCGGCCACACCCAGCACGACATCGCTTTCCGGCAGCAGCACCGGTTCATGGGCCGCCGGGGCCTTGCAGGGCAGCCGTTTTGCACCGTCCGCTTCCAGAAGAACAATATCCGCCTGTGCCATCCAGCGGGTCAGCTGCTCCGGCGGCAGGGCGGTCAGCTTGCCCTGCTCTGCCGGGACACCGGCCACGGCATATTGCCCTGCCGCCCAGAGGGCCGCAAGGGCAGCCTCATCTGCGGCATAATGTGCCTCGGGCTGCCGGATGTGGGTGGTGGTGCTCACCAGCACCCGCCAGCCTTTGGCGGCACAATGCCGGGCAAAGGCATAGAGCAGGGTGGTCTTTCCGCCGCCGCCCACCAGCGAGACCACATGGTCCTTTTCAGCCAGAAACGGAAATTGTGTTTCCAAAAGCATCAGCGGTTTTCTTCCACCGCCATAGCGACCTGCTCCGGGGTGATGGGCAGCTCGTAGAAGCGGGTGCCGATGGCATTGTAGATGGCATCCGCGATGGCGGGCAGCGGGGTGTTGATGACCACCTCACCGATGGATTTTGCACCAAACGGACCGTTAGGCTCGTAGCTGCTCTCAAACTCCACCCGGATGTGGCCGATGTCCACACGGGCGGGGATCTTATACTGCATAAAGGAATTCTCCATCGGCCAGCCCTTGGCATCGTAGGTGATGTTCTCGGTCAGGGCCATGCCGATGCCCTGCAGGATGCCGCCCTCGGTCTGCACACGGGTCAGGTTGGGGTTGATGGGGGTGCCGCAGTCCACGCAGGCGGCATAGTCCACCACCTTGACCTCACCGGTCTCCTTGTCCAGCTCAATTTCAGCCGCACCGACCATGTAGGGCGGGGGCGAAAGGGGCGAGGTGTGGGTCTCGGTGATCTCCAGCGGCACCATGTGGCCGAACTGGGAGGCGAAGGCCACCTCAGAGAGAGAGACCTTCTTTTCCGGGTCTGCGTTCAGGGAGACGAACTTGCCGTCAAAATCCACGGCATCTTCGGTCGTCTGGAGCAGCTCCGCACCCAGCTTGCAGATCTGGCCGCGCAGCCGCAGGGCACACTTCTCCACTGCCTTGCCGGTGACATAGGTGGTAGAGGAAGCGTAGGAGCCGGAGTCATAGGGTGAGGTGTCGGTATCCGCGCCAAAGACGGTGATATTGTCCAGGTCACAGTCCAGCACCTCAGCGGCGATCTGAGCCAGCGTGGTGTCACAGCCGGTGCCCATATCAGCCGCACCGATGATGAGGGAGTAGAATCCGTCATCGTTTACCTTGAGGGTGGCGCTGCCCACGTCCATGCCGGAAATGCCGGAGCCCTGCATGGCCATGCCCATACCCACGGCGCGCACCTTGCCATTGCCAAGGTCGCGCACAGGGTACTTGTTGTCCCAATCGATCATCTCGTGGACTTTTTTCAGGCAGCGGTCCAGCGCGCAGCTGGTGTTCACAGCGCCGTAATAGGCGGGCATTACATCGCCCTCTTTGACGATGTTCATTTCGCGGATCTTGAAGGGATCCATGTGGAGCCTGGCAGCCAGCTCGTTGACAGCAGATTCCACTGCAAACAGGCCCTGGGTCGCACCATAGCCGCGGTACGCACCGGCAGACATGTGGTTGGTGTAGACCACGTCGCTGACAAAACGGAAGGCTTCGGCCTTGCCGTACAGCGGGATGGACTTGTGGCCGGAAAGGCCCACCGTTGTGGGGCCGTGCTCACCATAAGCACCGGTGTTGGACAGGGTGTAGAGGTCGATGCCCTTCACGATGCCGTCCTTAGTGGCACCCAGACGGACGTGCATCTCCATCTCGTGGCGGGGCGAAGATGCGGTCTGGCTCTCTTCGCGGGTGAAGATCAGCTTACAGGGCTTCTTGGTCTTCCAGGTAACAAAGGCCGGATAGATGGCCGAGACCGCCGTCTGCTTGGCACCAAAGCCGCCGCCGATGCGGGGCTTGATGACGCGGATCATGGATTTGGGGATGTGCAGGGCGTTTGCCACATTGCGGCGGGTATGGAACACGATCTGGGTCGAGCTGAGGATGTTCAGCCGTCCGTACAGATCCATCCAGCAGCAGGTGCGGAAGGTCTCCATCATGGCCTGCTGACAGGCCTTGGTGTGGTAAACACGGTCGATGACAACATCGCACTTTGCCAGCACGGCATCGATGTCGCCGTCGCCGCACGCATCGTGGGCACAGAGGTTGCGCTTGTTGTCGGCACCCACGGGGCTCAGGCTCTCCCAGTTGTCCTCCGGGTGGACAAGGATGGGGTTGTCCTTCGCAGTGTGGAAATCCAGCACCGGCTCCAGCACCTGATACTCCACCTTGATGAGCTTCATGGCTTTCTCAACACACTTCTCATCCTTGCCCACCACAATGGCCACCACGTCCCCCACAAAGCGGACGTGGCGGTCAATGACCAGGCGGTCGTAGGGGCTGGCTTCGGGGTAAGTCTGGCCGGCCTGCGTGTAGCGGCGGGCGTTCTGGTCCACATCCTCCCAGGTGAAGATGGCCTCGATGCCGGGCACCTTTTGGGCCACGGACGTGTCGATGCGCTCCACCATGGCGTTGGCATGGGGCGAACGGTACAGCTTGACGATCAGGCAGTCTGCCGGGGCCAGATCATCCATGTAAACGGGCTTGCCGGTCACAAGCTGCATGGCATCCTTTTTGCGGAATGCTTTGTTGACGTTTTTCATTCGGCACCCTCCTGTTTTGCTTTTTTCCAGGCGAGGAAATTCTGGATGCCCCGCAGCTGGCCCTCGTAGCCGGAGCAGCGGCAGAGGTTGCCCGCGAGATATTCCTTGATCTCCTCCTCAGTGGGGTATTCCTTTTCCCGGAAGAGGGCGAGGGCGTTCATAATAAAGCCCGGGTTGCAGAAGCCGCACTGCTCCGCACCCTGATCGGCGATAAAAGCGCCGAACTCAGCAGCCTCCTCCTGCAGGCCCTCCAGCGTGGTCACCCTGTGGCCGTCGGCACGGGCTGCCAGCACAGAGCAGGACAGCACCGGCACATCGTCCAGAAAGACGGTGCACAGGCCGCAGTTGGAGGTCTCGCAGCCGCGCTTGACACTGTAACAGCCGTGTGCGCGGACAAAATCGATGAGCAGGGTGTCCGGTGCGGCCTCTGCCGTGACTTTGGTTCCGTTCAGAATAATATTCACCTGCATCTTGTCTCACCTGTTCCCTTCCAATTTCAGCACAGCGCGCTTGACCAGCACCCCGGCCAGATGATTGCGGTATTCCGCACTGCCGCGCATGTTGCTCTCCGTCCGGATGTTTGCCCGCACCTCAGCGGCAAAGCGGGCGGCGGTCAGCTCCGGCGTTTCGGCGGCATTGGGCTGCAGGGTATACAGCACTGCCTTGCCGGGCCGGGCACCAATGGCGACCCGGAAGCCCCCGGCTGTTTTCGCGGCGGCACAGGTCAGCACCGGGAAATCCGTCTGGCTGTTGCGCACCGACTGATAGCAGAATGCTGCCTGCTCTTTCGGCACGATGACCCGCACCAGGATATCCCTGTCGTACGGGCGCTGAGCATACTCCGAAAGCGGCACGATACCGCCCTTGTAGAGCTCCACCGAAGCGTTCAGGGCCAGGAACATGGTCAGAACATCGGAAAAGCCAAAGCGGCTGTAAATGCTGCCGCCCACGGTGGCAAGGTTGCGCAGCTGTACGCCCACAATGTGGCGCACAGATTCCCGCACAGCACCCTCCGTGTAGGCATTGAGCCTCTCGTGGAGTTCGATCTGCCGCAGGGGCACCATGGCCCCGATGGAAAAGCCCTCGGCCGTTTCCTCAATTTTGTCCAGCCCAAGGCCCGACAGGTCGATGGCGGTGCCGACATTGATGTTCTCCATCTTGAGCCAGATCATGCCGCCGATGACCCGATTGTTTCGCTTCTGGTTGAGCTGCCAGGCTTCCTCGAGGCTTTCGGCCCGTTTGTATTCCCGGATCGTCATCATACGCAGTACCTCTCTTTTTTCGATTGCTACTTTTATTTTATCACAAAATCCCTTATAATGCCACTGGAAAGACTGCCGCAGAGCCGGCAGATTCAGGAGGAATGATTTTATGGCAGAGTTGTGCAGAAAGAACGCCCACCCTCCGGTGGGGTGCGTCATCATGGCATCGGGGCTGGCCCGGCGGTTCGGCTCCAACAAGCTGCTGGCCGATTTCGGGGGCCGCCCCCTGCTCTGCCGGGCGCTGGAGGTCACCGCCACCCCCGCCCTTGCTGCCCGGGTGGTCGTGACCCGCTCTGCCGAGATAAAGGCCCTGTGTGACGCACAGGCCGTTCCCTGCCTGCTCCACAGCCTGCCGGGCCGGAACGACACCGTTCGGCTGGGGCTGGAGGCGCTGCTGGAGCAATGCCCCGGTCTTGCAGGCTGCATCTTCCTGCCCGGAGATCAGCCCCTGCTGCAGCGGGAGACGCTGGAAGCGCTGATCACTGCTTTTGCCCAGACACAAAAAGAAACAGAGCGGGCGATCTTCCGGCTGGGAGCCCGGGCCGCACTTGGCCCGGACACCGTTGTCGGAAGTCCCGTTCTGTTTGGATGCGGATATTTTCCCGCCCTGTGCACCCTGCCCGAAGGCAAGGGCGGCAGTGTTGTACTCAAGGCTCACCCTGAGCAGGTACAGATCGTTTACGCCCAGCGGTGGGAAGAACTGCTGGATGCAGATACGCCGGAAGCTCTGGAGGAGTTCTCCGCCATTGCAGCGCAATGGTGCGTCACCTGACAGGAGAGGCAAGGGCACTTCTTGGCTCCCCTGTCAGAGGAGCTGTCACCAAAGGTGACTGAGAGGTTTATACGGCCTTATCGTCCTTGGGCAGCAGCACGTTCAGCACAATGGCCACAAAGGCTGCGGGCACGATGCCGCTCTCGCCGCAGATCAACTGGAAGAACTGGGGGGTGTGTGCCAGGATGCTGGCATTGGCACCCATGCCGTAACCCACGCCCAGTGCAACGGAAACGATGGTCAGGGTGCGCGGGGTCATCTTTTCCTTGGTGATGAGCTGGATGCCGGATACCACGATGGAAGAGAACATCATCACGGCAGCACCGCCCAGAACGGCCTGCGGCATGATGGAGACCAGTGCGCCCAGCTTGGGGATCAGGCCGCAGAGGATCAGGAAGATGGCACCGGTGGCCAGTGCGCCGCGGTTGACGACCTTGGTCATGGAAACCAGGCCCACGTTCTGGCTGAAGGAGGTGTTGGGCAGAACGCCGAAGCAGGCGGCAAAGGAAGAGCCCAAGCCGTCGCAGATAACACCGCCGGACAACTCCTTATCGGTGGCCTCACGGCTCATGCCGCCCTCCATCACGCCGGAGATATCGCCCACGGTCTCCACAGCGGTGACGATGAACATGATCAGCACGGGCAGGATGGCGCGCATATCAAAAATGATCTTGACGGGAACCAGCTTGGGGATGGCAAACCAGTCGGCCTGTGCCACCTTGCTCCAGTTCAGCACCCATGCCTTGGTGAACTCCACACCCTCGGCAGTGACACCGGTGGTGGGCAGGACAAAGCCCATGATAAAGGCTGCCAGATAGCCCGCCACGATGCCGATGAGGATGGAGGAGGAGCTCAGGAAGCCCGTGGTCCAATGCTTGAAGAACAGGATCACCACCAGCACGAACACGGCCAGCAGCAGGTTTTCCGCAGAACCGAAGTCCTTGGCTGCGTTGCCGCCGCCGAAGGAGTTGACACCCACGGAGATCAGGGACAGACCGATGGACAGCACCACCGTGCCGGTGACCACCGAGGGGAAGAACTTGCGCAGAGGCTTGAGGAAGAAGCCCAGCACAGTCTCAAACAGGCCGCCCAGAATGGAAGCGCCCATGATGGCACCGTAGGCCAGCACGCCGCCGCCCATGGAAGCAGCCACACTGTTGAACACGCCCAGGAAGCCAGAGCTGGTGCCCATGATAATGGGGACCTGACCGCCCACAGGGCCGATGGAGAACAGCTGCACCAGCGTGACCACACCGGCCACGAACATGGCGTTCTGCAGCAGGCTGACCTGCAGGTCAGCAAACTCACCGCCTGCAAGGCCGCAGGCACTGGTGATGATAAGAAGCGGGGTCAGGTTGCCCACGAACATGGCAAACACATGCTGCAGGCCCAGCGGGATGGCCTGGCGAAGGGGCATCTTGGCATCAAACTGGTATGCACCCTTCTCCAACTCGATATTTTTGATCATAACTTCTCCTTTATCTAAAAGGCTTTTTTACACGACAAAAATTATTATAGCAGAGCCTTTCTCAAATTGGGAGAGGTCCGGGATGTTTTTTGTTCATTTTTAGTTCATAAGTCATACTTTAGCTTCGAATTGTTCTTCTGTGAAGTACAAAATCAGATGGATCAGCCCCCTGCTCCCGGCACCAGAAGCCTCTGAGGCGCATCGATGGCAGTGGTGCCCTCTGCAAGGTCGTTGGCGGCAAGCATCTGGGCCGGGGAGACATGGAACCGTCTGGCGATGGCAAACAGCTCCTCCCCTGCCTGTGCATAATAGATGCGCAGGCTGATCTCCGGGTCTGCCGGGGTCAGCGGCTCTCCCAGCGCGATGGAGCCCACACAGGTATTTCCGCTCTGCTGTAGGATAGCCCCTTCTGCCTTGACGGAAAGGTTGACCTCCAGTGTGCCGTTTGCGCAGACACAGCGCAGGTCCTCGGCACGGAGCCAGCACTCCGGGATCAGCTCTGCGTCCGAGGGCAGCTCCCGCCCCAGCGGCAGGGCAAGCTCCAACACCTTTTCATAGCTTTCCAGCTCCGAAAGGCTGTTCTCCCCAAAGGCAGTCACAGTCACCCGGCTGGTCAGATCCCAGTTGTTTTCCCTGTATGCCAGCAGGGCCGGGCCAAAGGAGGCAAAGCAGGCCAGAATTTTAGCCCCTGCATCCGGCAGGGGGCCTGAGCCGGTCAGGGTCACGGTCTCGTCCAGGGTGCAGGCCAGCGATTCCGTCTGTACCGTCTGCGGGGTCTGTTCTGTCTCAAATTTCGTGGAGAAGGCATCCGCCACACACTGCAGCTGGTAGGGCCTCCATGCCCGCAGGCGCAGCATCAGGGTGGCGGTCAGGCGGCTGGGTTCCTCCCCTTCTCCCTCCGTGAGCGTAAAGCCCACCGGCTCGGCCACGCAGAGGCAGCGGCAGTCCTCGCTCAGGCCGTCTACATCCAGCACCTGATTGAAGTTCAGGTTCACGCTCTGGCTCTGCAGTACCGGGTCGCCCTCGGCACGCCAGGCGCAGGAGACGACCAGCCCGCCCTTGGCAACGGCTTTCCCGTTCAGGAGCTTGAGGTCTCCGACAGAGGCATTGCCGCTGAGGTCCAAAACGGCGGCGGGCGGCGTGGGAAAGCGGATCTCGCCCTCGACCGTGACCAGCTTTTCCAGCACAGCGGCACGCCGCACCCCGGAAAGTGTAACCAGTTTCTGCTCCACACCACCATCCGACAGAGCCGTGATGACATCTGTTTTGACCTGCGTATGCACCGATACCACCAGCCCATACGCCCCCCGCACCTCGATGCGGCGCGGGTTGACGGTGCGGCAGTTCAGATATTCGGTCTGGCCTTCCACCTGCACGGCCCATGCCGTGAAGACGAACTCCGGCAGATCCAGCAGCTTGGTAAAAGGGAGCTTCTGCTCGGTCTGGCACAGGCCCGTTCCATCTTCCCCCTGATAATAGACCACACAGCGCAGATATCCCTCCAATTGCAGCTTGCCGGGCTGCAGCCGCTTTTGCAGCACCACCGGCCTGACAAAGCACTTGACCAGCTTGAACACCGGTGGCAGATAATCAGAGATCAGGATCTCTGTTTCCAGCGGCAGCTCTGCCTTGAGGGTACAGTTTGTCCCCGCCGCCGGCAGGGCATCCCGAAAGATCTTCAACTCCATGGTACGCGCTCCTTTCCTGTCCGCTCTTGGTGTCATTTTATTCCGGGAACAGGCGGGATAGAACGGTGCGATTTTCCGGGGATGCAAAAAGCCGCCGCACAGCGTTTCCACTGCGCGGCGGCCTTATCACAATCAGGGTTCGGGGAAAATCAGGTGCTTATTCAGCAGCCTTGGCAGCCTCGATCTGCTTGATCAGCTCGGGAACGACCTTGAACAGATCGCCCACGATGCCGTAGTCAGCAACACCGAAGATGGGTGCGCTCTCGTTCTTGTTGACGGCGATGATGCACTCGGAATCCTGCATACCAGCGGTGTGCTGGATGGCACCGGAAATGCCCAGAGCAACATAGATCTTGGGGTGGACCGTCTTACCGGTCTGACCGACCTGATGGTCAGCGGTCATCCAGCCTGCATCGGTAACGGCGCGGGAAGCACCCACAACGCCGCCGCCCAGTGCAGCAGCCAGCTGCTCAGCCAGCTCGATGCCCTTGTTGACATCCTTGCTGATGCCGCGGCCAACGGAGACGATGACATCGGCACCGATCAGATCGACCAGCTTCTCAGCAGCCTTCTCGACGCTCAGGACCTCGGTCTTGATGTCGGCAGCGGACAGCTCGAAAGCGGGCTTCACGATCTGGCAGGCATCTGCCTTGGCCTGATCGAAGGGAGCCTTCTTCATAACGCCGGGACGCACAGTGGACATCTGAGGACGGAAGCGGGGGCAGATGATGGTAGCCATCAGATGGCCGCCGAATGCGGGACGGGTCATCTTCAGGTTGCGGTCTTCCATATCGAACTTCTGCTTGGACAGGTCGATGGTGGAGCTCTCCTTCAGGAAGTCGATGTACTTTGCAGTGTCGATATCCAGATGGGTAGCGTCGGCGGTCAGGCCGGTGTGCAGACGGGCTGCGCAGCGGGGGCCGAGGTCGCGG
>ERZ772954.2794-NODE-2794-length-10567-cov-16.740487_pt1 | contig 10567 bp, 7 predicted proteins | sample MGYA00580684_ERZ772954 | MGnify/ENA primary metagenome ERZ772954 (study PRJEB29015, sample SAMEA2737654) | human gut metagenome | biome: human gut; feature: human-associated habitat; material: faeces | place: China | collected 2012 ...
GCGCCTGCTCATCCACATCATCGCAGGAACGCACCGGGGATTTGCTGGTCATAATCTGCGAGATAAATCGCTGTTTATTTTCCAGTGTCTGCCAAAGGTACGCGTCAAAAGTTCCTTCCGTGACGTAGTTGAACACCTTCACCTCTTTGTTGCGGTTTCCCTGCCGGATGATACGGCCGTTGCGCTGAGTCATATCACTGGGTTTCCAGCCGACATCCAGATGATGAACCGCCACAAGCCGGTCCTGCACATTGGTGCCTGCACCCATTTTTGCAGTGCTGCCCAGCAGAATCCGCACATCGCCGAAGCGCACTTTGGAGAACAGTGCCGCCTTTTTTGCTTCAGTGTCCGCCGAATGGATAAAGGCCACCTCACTTTCCGGCACGCCTGCGGCCAGCAACTTTGTTTTGATGTCATCATAAACATTGAACTGCCCATCGTTTTTCGGGGTAGAAAGATCACAGAACAGCAGCTGTGTCAGTTTCTGCTCCCTGCCGTCCTCCCAGATTTGCAGCACATTCCGACGAAATGAATGTGTTCGCCGTTGTATTCGCGGGGTCGGGTGCTGTTAAACAGCTCGTTATACTGCCGCACCAGCGAAATGCGCCGCTGCGGGTCCTGCCAAATCCAATTTGCAAAGGCATCTTTGATGGACTGCTGTTTCTGCTGCGCCAGCATCGTTTCCCGTTTGTTCAGGACACGTTTCGGCTTTCCGTCGTCACCCTCAATGGTGTCGTAGATGCGCACATCCTTCAGGTTGAGCGTTTCTTCCAGAATTTTATAGGCGTTTGCCCGGGATGTGCCGTAGGTTTCGCAGGACATGATGTCGCCCTTTCCCATTGCGGTTTTGCCCTCAATGCGCCATTCTGCAGTGCGCTGTGAGAACTTCACGTTGATGGAGTGCCGCATATAATACGGAATCTGGAATGTTTCCGCCATAAATTTCTGGATAATCTCCGGGGCAAGCCATGTGGCTCCCAGACGCACATCAATTTCCGACGCTTCCAGATCTTTCGGCTGTGCTTTAAGCAGCGCCTCTGCATTGACAGCGAATTCCGGGTTCGTTTCAGCGGCAAGCTGTGCAGTACGCAGCTTTGTGCGCACATCGCCGGAAAGGTATTCATCCGCCATCTGCCATCCTGCTTCCGGGTCGGCAGGGTCAGCATTGGGATCTTTGAAAATCACGCCGGATAATTCGTCGGTAATCTGCGCATATTCGCCGGGTGTGCCAAGAAGCTCTGCCATATAGGGCAGGTCTACCTTACCATGTTCGCCAATCGACACGGCAAGCGCTTCACTGGGAGAATTCACACTGGTAATGACACGCTCCGGCCGAATGGTGCGCTGAGTGAACATGTCTGCCTTTGATTTCAGCTGTCCCTGTTCATCCAGATTTTCCAGAGAGCAAAGCAGGTAGTAGGAGCTGTCATCTTCAAACAGCCTGCCGTTTTTCCGGTCATTCAGCAGGCCGTATTGCGCGGTAAAGGCATCGTAGCCGCATCTACGGCCACCGGACAACAGGAAAGGAGTATCTCATGGCCAAAACTGCCGACACCATTGCCATCTATTCCCGCAAATCCCGCTATACCGGCAAGGGCGAAAGTATCGGAAATCAGATCGACCTCTGCCGCGAATATATCCGCACCCACTACGGAGATGCCGCTGCGGAACATGCCGTTGTCTTTGAGGACGAGGGCTTTTCCGGCGGCAACCTGAACCGCCCGGATTTCAAAAAGATGATGACTGCGGCCAAGGACCGGAAATTCAAGGCCATTGTGGTCTACCGTCTGGACCGCATCAGCCGCAACATCAGCGACTTTTCCAGCCTGATTGAAGAACTGGGACGGCTGGGCATCGACTTTGTGTCCATCCGGGAAAGTTTTGACACGTCCAGCCCCATGGGCCGCGCGATGATGTACATCGCATCGGTATTCAGTCAGCTGGAACGCGAGACCATCGCGGAGCGCATCCGGGACAACATGCACGAGCTGGCAAAGACCGGGCGCTGGCTGGGCGGCACCACCCCCACCGGCTACGCCTCCGAAAGCGTCAAGAGCATCACGGTGGACGGCAAGACCAAAAAGGCCTGCAAGCTCAAGCTGCTGCCGGACGAAGCAGAGATCATCTACAAAATTTTCGACCTCTACGAGCAGTACGATTCCCTGACCATGACCGAGACCGAGCTGCTGCGGCAGGGCATCAAAACAAAAACCGGGCGTTCGTTCACCCGGTTTTCCATCAAGTCGATTTTGCAGAATCCTGTCTACCTGATTGCAGACAAGGACGCCTATCAGTATTTTGTGGACAATGAGGCAGAACTGTTCGCCCCGGAGTCCGATTTCGACGGTGTGCGCGGCGTGCTGGCCTACAACCGCAGCGACCAGGAAAAAGGCCGTGCTACGGTCTACAATCCCATCAGCGAATGGATCGTTTCGGTGGGCGAACACCCTGGCATCATCTCCTCGAACCGGTGGATTCGGGTGCAGGAATCGCTGGAACGGAACAAATCCAAATCCTACCACAAGTCCCGCGGCAACGAAGCTCTGCTCACCGGTCTGCTGTGGTGCTCCTGCGGCAGCCGGATGTACCCGAAGGTCACCGGGCGCAAAACGGCAGAAGGGCGAGTGGTTTTTCCCTATATGTGCAAGCTGAAGGAGCACAGCCGCCGGGAGCTTTGCAGCGTCCCCAACGCCAACGGCAATCTATTGGATGCCGCCATCTGCGAACAGGTCAAGCATCTGGCCGACCATTCCAGCGACTTTATGAAGCAGTTGGAAAAGGCAAAGTCGGCTCATGCCGGCAACCGCTCCGAGTTTGAGACCAAGCTTTCCACCCTGCGCAAAGAGCAGGCCGAGACGCAGCGGAAGATCACCGCCCTCATCGACTCCCTTGCCGATTTTGGAGACAGCACCGCCGCCGTCCACCTGAAAAAGCGCATCGAGGAACTGAATACACAGGATGCCACCCTGAGTTCCCGCATCCGAGAATTGGAAAGCCTTACGGACGAAGGCGTTCTGGCAGGGATGGAATTTGACCTGATGCGGCAGCTGCTGACCGTGTTCCACGACAACATCGACGACATGACCGTGACGCAGAAGCGCGCTGCCATCCGCACGGTGGTGCGCAAGGTGGTGTGGGACGGCAAGGTGGCGCATGTGGTGCTCTTCGGTTCACCGGAGGATGAAATCGACTGGACCACCTTCCCGGTAGACCCGGAAGAGGACGACAACGATCCCGAGGGCGGTGGAGATGGTTCCGATTCTCCGTCCGGCGTTCGCTCGGGTGAGGATAGCAAACGAGATCCGGATGCAGTTCCGGCGGGAGCGCAAGAGCGGGCAGACCGTCTCCTTACAGGAAACCTTGGAGGCAGACGGGGACTCGGCGCTGACCTTAGCGGACGTGATACAGGACGGCTTTTGCATGGAGGACAGCTGTGAGCGGCAGGAGGATATCCGGCGGGTGCGGCAGCTGCTGGAAACGCTGCCCGCGCGGGAGCGGCAGATCTTACTGCTGCGGTACGGGCTGGCCGGGCAACCGCCCCTGACCCAGCTGGAGACCGCCGGGCTGCTGGGCATCAGCCGCAGTTATGTTTCCCGGCTGGAGACCCACGCGCTGTGCCAGCTGCGCCAGCATTGGGACAAAAAACCGGCGCAGGAGTGAAACATTTCTCCTTTGCCGGTCTCGGAATCCTTATTCGGTCAGCGCGCTTGCCTGGATCTCGTCCAGCTGCTCAAAGGTATACAGCCGGTTCAGCGCCTCGACCAGCTCCTTTTTGGAAAGGCGCGGCGGCAAGCCCAGTGCGTTCAACAGCTTTGCCTTGCGCTCTGCGCTGCCCGGCTTGCCGGAGAGCCCCCATTCGTACAGGTCCGTGTAGGTGATCTGCCGACCTTCCGGGCGGGCAGGCGCTGCGCCTGCCTCAGCCCCGAGGGCATCCCGCAGAGCCTGCAGAACGATGGCATCCTCCACACCTTCCACCCCCAGCAAACCTTCCTTGCCGGGCTGCTCCTTGCGCTTTTCCTTGCCATGAATGGCGGGCACATAGGCCTGCACCACGTTCTTTTCGCCCACCAGATTCGTGATGTAGTTCCGGATGCGGAAGCCCGCCGCATCCGAATCCGTCAGCAGGATCAGTCCGTTTTTCTGCGCCAGCGCTTTGAACAGCTGCTGGCGCTTTTTGTCTTTGTAAATGCCAAATCCATCCGTCAGCAGGATCATGGCATCGGTCAGGTGCGCAAGGCGGGCGGCATCGTATTTGCCCTCCACGATCAGCACCCGGCCGGTATGGATCATTTCATTCTGCATCATCGTCCACTCCCTGCCATGGCCAGCCGGCACAGCGCCGTTTCCAGCAAGATCTGCTCTTCCACCGGCTGGCTCTTCAGGCTCTGGTCCAGCTCCAGCAGCACCTGCAGGCAGGCTTCGATCTGCCCCAGCGTATAGTGCGACGCCGTTTCGGCCGAGCGCTTGAGTCGGTAATCGCTGCCCTTGTAGCCAAAGTCCTTGAACACCGTACTGTAGTTCTTTTTGCGGGCCGCGCCCAGCTTGACCCGGTACAGGTCCACATAGCTGCCGATCATGGCCGCCGTGATGGCAATGGGCTCCTGCTGCAGGCGCAGAAGGGTCTGCAATTTCTTGCAGGCACCGGTGGCGTTTTTGGCGGTGATCATGCGGATCATCTCAAACACATCGGCTTCCAGGCTCACGGTGCCCATATCGGCCACCATGGCAGCGGTCACGGTCTGGTAGCCGGACAGCGCACAGAGCTTGTCCACCTCATTTTCCAGCAAAAATGGATCCTCGCCGCAGCGTTCCAGCAACGCAGCAGCCGCGCCGTCCGGCAGTGAGGTTCCCTGTGCCTTTGCCCGGTCGATCATCATGGCCTTGAGCTCAAAGGGCCGGGGTTTGGCCAGCTCTTCAACGTAGCCGATGGCCTTGCACTGGGCAATGAGTTTCTGGGCCGATTTCCCGGCCTTGAGCTTGCTGCGCTCCAATGGGAACACACTGCCCAGCACCACCACCGCATTTTCCAGGCTGGCCAGCGTACTGCACAGCTCGTCCAGATCCTTTGCGCCGTATGCGCCCGGGTCCACCTCCGGCAGCACCACCACGCGGCGGGTGCCAAAAAAAGAGATGGTGCCCGCCGCCATGATCAGTCCTTCGATTTCCGGAGCCGCACCGTCCAGCACGGTTGCGTCCTCGTCACTGTCTGCCGAGAGGATGCGGACAGCCGCGTTCACCGCCTGCCGCACCAGATACCGCTCTGTGGAATAAAAATAGTACACCGGGCAGCCTTTGTCGGCCAGCTGTCGGAGTTTTGCCTCGGTCGCCAAACCCGCGGCCCCCTTTCGGATGAATTGTTATAATACCCATATAGTGTACCACATTCCGGCCGGATTGCAAAGCATCACTCTGCCCGCCAGCCGCCGGAAGGGCGCAGGCTGAGGGAAGCATATACCGTTTCCCCGCCCTGCATCCATTGGTAATGATCACTCCGGCTCAGCAGCTGTTCCCACTGCACGGCCTCCGGCTTTGCCGGAGATGCCAGCAGCCACTGCGCCCGGACCGGTTCGGCCAGCGTCACCGTTCCGCTCACGGTCACGAACTGCTGCTCCCCGATGGTCAGCCGCACAAGGCAGCCGAACCGGGTACGCAGGGTCTCCACTGCTGCGGTCTGCGTCTGTCGGGTGACGGAGCTTCCCACCGACTGCACTGCCACTCGGCACATCGTCCGGGCAGGCAGCGTGCAGGCATTTTCCGGGTCCAGACGCAGGTCTGCCAGCAGTTCCACCGTGGTCACGCCCCGGCGGGCCAGCTGGTTTTCCACCGCCCGCTGAGTGGATGCCCCACCCCGGAACAGCACCACGGCTGTGTGATTCTGGCTGACCACCACCGCCGGGCTGTTGGCACTGCCCACAAGGTCGATGTGCACCACATCCCGGCACAGGGCGTTGCCCACGCCAATGGCAAGGACGGCCGTCAGCAGAATGCCCGGTACAGCCACCCGCAGCCGTACCTTCCAGAGATGTACCAGCCCGCACAAAGCCATCAGCAGCAGACAGACAAGGGCTGCATAGTTTGTGTCAAAATACAGCCCCGCGCCGGGTTTTGTGCTTATCCACACGGCCCAGCGATTCAGCAGGCCGGTCAGAAATTCCGCCGCTTTGCCAATCATCGTATATAACGGCCCGGCTGCCGGGACCAGCCCCGCAAAAGCGGTGCCAAGGCTCAGAAGCATCATGGGTTTGACCATCCAAAGCACTGCTGCGCCGGACAGCACTGCATAAATGCTGACGCTGAGACCCCGCAGCACCAGAACCGGAAAGGCAGCCGCCGAAGCACAGACCCCGATGCACACCGTCTCGGTCAGGCTGCTGCGGACATGTCGCAGGATGGGCTGCAATACAGAGGGCTTTTTCTTCCGGGTCGCGTGCGCTGCAAAGAGTGCATGCAGGTGACGGGAAAGCTCCGCACCGGCCAGTGTACCCAACACAGCGGCAAACGACAGCTCAAAGCCGATATCACACACGGCATAGCTGTTGCGGGCGGTCATCAGGATGCCCGCCGCCGCCAGTGAGGTGAGAGCGTCCGATGCGCCATAGACCCACACACCCAGTGCGCTGACCCATACCGCCACAGCCGCCCGGCAGACAGAAGGCGTAAAACCGGTGACCCCTGCCAGCAGCAGCGCCAGGAAGGCCGTGAAAAGCGCCTTGACCCGGCGGCTGCGATAACTGCGCTCCCGCCTGCGTCGGCCGAACACGTCCCCGCACAGAATGGAGACGTGCATCCCGCTGACCACCAGCACATGGGAGAGTCCCGCGCCCCGGTAGGCGCTGCGCAGGGCGGAAGAAAGATAGTTCCGGTCGCCCACCGTCATGGCGGCCAGCACCCCGCCGGCATCCTCGTTCATCTCACCGCGCAGGCTGGTACTGAGCCGTTTTTGCAGGCGGCTGGTGCGTGCCCGGAAGCTGCTGCTTTTGCCCAGCCGGGCAAAAGCCTGCGGCTCCCTTGCCCACAGCACAACGCCGTCGGCAAAGAGGGTTGTACGGTCGGCAGGCTCCGGCGCTTCCAGTGCAAAGCGCCCCTCCACCCGCTCCCCGGCTTCACATTGCGGCAGGGCATCGCATTCCACCCGGAGATCCGCCGCTTTGCCGTTGACCCGCTCCACCCGCAGCACGGCGTCCACGATACCCGGATAATAGGATGCCGACACCGATTCCACTTCTGCCGTCAATGCTACCGTCTGCCCGGCGTATTTTTCCAGCGTTTGTTCCAGACGGGCATTGGTATGTCTCGCGGCAGCCAGCCCGGCCGCCGCACCCAGCAGCAGGCAGAGCGATGCTTTGCGGGTGCGGTCCGGGATGCACAACAGCAGGCAGACGGCTACAAAAAATGCCGCAAACGGCACAAAAAGTTCCGTTTGCGGCAAAAAAGCGCATATTAACGCAACACCCAGCATTCCGGCGCAGAATACGCAGAGCGGGCGTCGCATGGCGGCTTAGTGGAAGAACAGGGGCAGCGGCTCCAGGAAGATGATATCCTTGCGCTCTGCTGCGTCGCCCTCGGCCAGAACAGCAGCCTGGCCCACGATGGTGCACCGGGTCTGTTCTGCCAGATCGTCCAGTGCCTTCAGGGAGCCACCGGTGGAGATCACGTCGTCCACCACCAGCACGCGCTTGCCGCTCATCTTGTCCAGCTCCTTGCGGTCAATGACCAGCTTCTGCTTGCCGGCGGTGGTAATGGACTGATCTTCCACCACAACGGGGTCCGGCATATACAGCTTGACGCCCTTGCGTGCACAAACGTAAGGCTTGCCGCTCTGACGGCTCATCTCGTGGGCCAGCGGGATGCCCTTGGCCTCAGCGGTGAGCAGGATGTCAAACTCCGGGCACTTTTTGAGCAGCTCGGCGGCAGCGGCCACGGTCAGCTCAGCGTCGCCCAGCATGATGAAGGCCGCAATGTCCATGTGGTCGTTCACCTTGCAGATGGTCAGTTCACGGGTCAGGCCTGCAACATGCAGGGTATAAGTGTCAGCCATAATCAAATTCTCCCTTTCATAATCGGCATCAGACGGGCAGCTTTTCGCCGCCCAGAACATGGAAGTGCAGATGCTTGACGGTCTGGCCGGCATCCTCGCCCACATTGGAAATGACGCGGTAGCCATTTTCCAGCCCCTGCTCCTTGGCCAGCTTTGCGATGACGGCAAAAATATGGCCCAGCAGAGCACCGTCCTCCTCGGTCAGCGCAGCGGCCGAGGTGATGTGCTTTTTGGGAATGACGAGGAAATGCACCTTGGCCTGCGGGTTGATGTCGTAAAACGCCACCACCTGCTCATCCTCGTACAGCTTTTTGGAGGGGATCTTGCCCTCCGCGATCATGCAGAACAGACAATCTTCCATGGGAAACACTCCTTCCTGATCTTTGCCTTATTCGCCCAGTGCCTTCTTGACGATGGCACCTACAGCAGCCAGTGCCTCGTCGATCTTGGTCTCGTCCTTCAGGCCAGCCATTGCAAAGTCGGGCTTGCCGCCGCCCTTGCCGCCGGCAATGGCAGCCAGCTCCTTGACCAGCACGCCAGCCTTCAGGCCCTTTTCCTGTGCCAGCTTGTTGACGGTGACAGCCATGGTGATCTTATCCTCGGCCTTGCCTACCAGCACAGCCACCACAGGGTTCACGGCCTTGTCACGGATGCTGTCGCACATCCCACGGAGGGTGTCGCCGGTGGTACCGGTAAAGTATGCAGAGGCGATCTTCACGCCGTCGGCATCCTCAGCGTTGTTGAACAGGCTGTCCACCTTGGAGGCGGCGATCTTTGCCTTGAGCTCTTCCAGCTCCTTGCTCATGGCCTTGTTCTCAGCCATGACAGCCTCGGCGCGGACAGGCAGTGCGGTGACGTTGTTGGCCTTCAGGGTGCCAGCCACGGTGTGCAGCATAGCCTCCTGCAGGTTTGCGCGGATCAGCAGGTTGCGGCCGGTGACAGCCTCAATGCGGCGGATGCCGGCGGCCACAGAGCTCTCGCTCACGATCTTGAAGCCGCCGATCTGGGCAGTGTTCTTGACATGGGTACCGCCGCAGAACTCGGTGGACCAGCCCTCGATATCAACGACGCGCACGACCTTGCCGTACTTCTCGCCGAACAGAGCCATAGCGCCCAGCTTCTTGGCCTCTTCGATGGGCATCTCCTTGACGGTGACGTTCATCGACTCGAAGATCTTGTCGTTGACGATCTTCTGCACACGGATCAGCTCCTCGGGAGTGACAGCGCTGAAGTGGGTGAAGTCGAAGTGGGTGATGGAAGCGTCCTGATAGGAGCCTGCCTGATGGACGTGGTCACCCAGGACCTCGCGCAGAGCTGCCTGCAACAGGTGGGTAGCGGTGTGGTTGCGGGCGATGGCCATGCGGTATTCCTTATCCACGCGGGCGGTCAGATGGTCGCCGACATGGACAATGCCGCTCTCGAGGGTGCAGGTGTGGACATAGTAGCCCTTGGGGGTCTTCTTGACGTCCTGCACGCGCAGCACGCACTCAGCGCCGGTGATGACGCCGTGGTCTGCGGCCTGACCGCCCATCTCAGCGTAGAACGGGGTCTTATCGAGAACGACCAGCACGCCTTCCTTGGCCTGCTCGTCGGTGGCGATGGCGTCGGTCAGAGCCTCCTCGTCGCTCAGAGCCACAACGACGCTGTCGCTCTTGAGGCTGTCGTAGCCGACGAACTCGGTGGGTTCAGCGGTCAGAGTGCCGAACAGGTCTTCGCTCCAGCCGGAGATGTTCTTCTTGAGACGCTCTGCACGGGCGCGCTCCTTCTGCTTGGTCATCTCGGCGTGGAAGCCTTCCTCGTCGATCTCGATGCCCTGCTCCGCAGCGATCTCCTTGGTCAGGTCGAGGGGGAAGCCGAAGGTATCGTTCAGCTTGAACACGTCCAAGCCGCTCAGCAGCTTCTCGTGTGCCTTCTCCAGACGGTCGATCATGTTGTTCAGGATGTTCATGCCGGCATCGATGGTGCGGGCAAAGTTTGCCTCCTCGGTGCCGATGACCTTCTTGATATAGGCATCGTGCTCACGCAGCTCGGGGTAAGCGCTCTCGCTGGACTGGATGACCGTCTCCACCAGCTCCACCAGGAAGGGGCGGGAGATGCCCAGCATCCGGCCATGGCGGGCAGCGCGGCGGAGCAGACGGCGCAGAACGTAGCCGCGGCCCTCGTTGGAGGGCAGGATGCCGTCAGACACCATGAAGGTGCAGCTGCGGATGTGGTCGGTGATGACGCGGATGGAGATGTCCTCCCTGGGGTCAGCACCGTAGGTCTTGCCGGCGATGTGCTCCACATGGTGCAGCACGCTCTGGACGGTATCGACCTCGAACAGATTGCCCACACCCTGCATCACGCAGGCCAGACGCTCCAGACCCATGCCGGTATCAATGTTGGGGCGTGCCAGACGCTCGTAGTGGCCCTTGCCGTCGGCGTCGAACTGGCTGAACACCAGGTTCCAGATCTCCATATAGCGGTCGCAGTCACAGCCCACGCCGCAGGTCGGCTTGCCGCAGCCGTACTCGGGGCCGCGGTCAAAGT
>ERZ772954.2795-NODE-2795-length-10566-cov-11.985634_pt1 | contig 10566 bp, 7 predicted proteins | sample MGYA00580684_ERZ772954 | MGnify/ENA primary metagenome ERZ772954 (study PRJEB29015, sample SAMEA2737654) | human gut metagenome | biome: human gut; feature: human-associated habitat; material: faeces | place: China | collected 2012 ...
TAAATCGTCTGGCTGCATCCAGTGTCTCTGATGCGCCGTAGCATCTGTCGATTGCCGCAAGGATATCCCTGGTTGTAGCAATGTAAGGCTCTATCTGCAGGTTTGTCACGATAGAGATGTCATCGATTGCTGCCATATCCATCGGATCTGCCATTGCCAGATGAAGGATATTGGCGTTGTAGGGATCCAGTTCAAAAGGAATGCAGGTATATTTCTTGAGAAGGTCCACACTGACCAGATTTCGGACTTCCTTAGGGATTGTCACACCTGTCAGCTGAACAACTTTAAGCCCCAGCTGCATCTGGAGGGCACGCACGATCATATCCTCAGTGATGAAGCCATTATCTACCAGAACTTCACCGATTTTCTTGCCGCTTCCCTTCTGCAATTCCAGGGCTTTCTTTAATTCATCTTCAGTCAGTACATTCTGCTTGATGAGCAGGTCACCAAGCCTCATTCTCTCACGTCTTAATGCCATCTATGTATCTCTTTTCCGGACACAACAGTGTGTTCACTGTTTACAGAACAAATCATCTGTTGGTGTCTCATCTTCAGATTTTACTGTAATATCAGCAACAAAAAAGAAGGGATTTCTCCTTTTTTATCTGACATTGTATTATTGGTTTAAAGTTAACATATTTCGTACACTTTGTCAATTTTTGTTTCCATATTTTTGCATGTTTTTTTCGTTTTTGAAGCATATTCCGCAGGTTAATACGCAAATCCGTCAATTTTTACTTAACCGTTTAAGTTAGCAGATAAAAAAGTTTACACATAAAAAAAGAAGGGAAAGCCAGGCTTTTTTGCATGACTTTCTCTTCTTTTATACATTTTATTTTTTATACATTTTATTTTGCCTTAAATACAGCGACTTTCTCTTTTGACAGGTCGATCTTATCCGGAAGGATGGAAGTCTTCTCAGTGGATTCTGATGTTGTGAATCCTGTTGAGTCGGAAGTATTTGACTTCATCGCATCCTGCAGAGTATTGCTTACTGTCACATTTGCAGAAAAGATATCTGTTCCTGTGGAAGCTGCTGCATCACCTGTTGTTATGCTTACCGTACTGCTGCTCTGCATTTCCTGAACCTGTTCCTGTGTCGGGTAGAAGGATGGCTGGCGGATATAACGGAAGCTTGCACTGTATGCCTCGCCTACTGTTACTCCATTCTTGCCGGAGGAGCAGTGTACTGCGATCCAGTCACCTGCGTCTGTTTTACCGCAGAGAATACCTACATGATTATCGCTTCCTGCTTCCGGTCCTTTCTGGAACACCAGATCTCCGGGCTGTGCATCTGCCTCAGTTACCACGTTTGCTTTCTCCCACTGATCGGAAGTTCCGTCACCTACAGCTTCCTGCATTGCTTTATCCTGATATCCGTTGATTACTGCCCAGGTGACAAAACCACTGCAGTCCAGTCCATATGCGCGGATGGTTCCGGTACTTTTGCTTCCCTCGGCTGATACCTTCTCGCTGGTTCCCCAGCCTGGATCTTCACCGATCACTGTGGATTTGCCGCCCCAGAAGTAACCGACTTTACCAACCAGTGAATAGGCTGCGGAGATGACATTTACTCTTTCCTCGGAAACATCATCACCTACGCTCTCGCGGACAAAACCGTTGGCAGCTGTTACTACTGCGCAGAGGAGTTTGCAGTCTGTCTCCACATATTTCTTAAGGATTGTACGATCTTTCTTTGCGATTTTATTTTTCTTAATATAGTAATTGATTTTACGATTAGCGTATGTAACGTGAGTGATATCCTGCTTGTCCCTTACGATCGGGTTCATCTCTGCAAAGATTTTCGCAAGGTCTTTCTTGCAGGAAGAATCCAGGGTAAATTCTGTTTTTCCGTCCTGGCTCTGCTGATATACATAGACTGCAAGGATATCCTGCCAGTTTCTTACCAGAAGACTGTCTGCAGATGTGGTGGTCTTGCTGCCGTTTGCATCGCTGACATCTGCTACTTTGTTCTTCTCTTTATATTCCTTCTCGATCTCATCCATAACAGAAGCGAAATCATCTGAGAAGGTCAGATTGTAGTTATTCTTCAGGCTGTCCAGATAGAAATCCTTACCTGCGTGGATATTGGACGCATAATATACCGGAGTTCCGGTCTGTGCAGCACTGGTATTACTCGTAAATGGATTATTCGTATCCGCATTGTTCTTCTGCGCTTCCAGCTGAGCAATAGTCGCTTCTGCCTGAACCAGCAGATTATAATTAGAAACCTGTGCCTTCTCTGTATCAGACAGGGCATTATATGCAGTGCGGATGCTCTGAACAGTGGCTTTCTTCTCCAGCGTGATGGTCTGTGCGTTCAACTCTTTGATTCTGTCGATCACATCCTGGGCTGCCTTCGTAATCTGTGAAGACGGTGTTGGTGTAGGAACTGCAGGTGTCGGAGTCGGATCTGTTGGTGTCGGAGTCGGATCTGCCGGTGCAGGTGTTGGCTCTGCAGGTGTTGGTGTCGGATCTGTTGGTGTCGGATCTACCGGTGCAGGTGTCGGGTCTGCAGGTGTCGGATCTACCGGCGCAGGTGTTGGCTCTGCAGGAGTCGGATCTGCCGGCGCCGGATCCTCTGATCCTGAATCAAAATCACCGGAATCGCTGAAATCAGAACCGTCTGCTGTATACGCAGCAGTATCCTCTGCTGCAAGTACGGACGCAGGACCGGATAATACCATTCCTGACATCAATGTCAGACATAAGAATCTGGTAAGATACTTGTTTTTCATATATCTAAATTGCTCCCTTCTTACTGTGAGCATGTCCTTACCCCCTGTTTATAAGGGCATACTGTCTAAATTACTTTTCACATTATTATGTTATTTCATAAGTGAATTATCCCGAAATATTAACCTGTTTTATTCTAGCATAATCATTTTTTGAAATCAACAGCTCAGGGCAGGTAAATTCCAGATTTGACCAAAATTCATTTTTTTGTCACATTTTAACCGAATCAAGCAGTGAGAAAGATATATTTCAGAATGCAGGAAGGCTGTGCGGATATGATTTCCACACAGCCTTCCTGTATTCTTAGCGTATCTCTGTCAGGCTGCCTGAATGGCTCCTGCAAAGTTCTTATTACCAATGCAGATCTGTATCAGTCCCTGCACTACCTGAAAACACATATTCAGGATAAAGCGGATATCCTCTTCCACGCTGCGGAGCTTGTTGAGGTATTTCTCATGAGTAGCTTCGATATAATCGATCAGGGTGGGGAAATCTGCGAAGCGGATGGCCGGTTCCAGATATGCATGTGCTTCTCCCTGCTGTATACATTCTTTCAGTCTGTTCTTAAGTACTTTCTCATAATGATTATGCTGGCTGAAGCTTCCTGTATATGTTTTGTTATGAGGAAAGGTAAAATAATCCGCCATATAGTGGATCACTTCGCCGAACCGCCGCCAGTAAACTCTCTGGTTACTCTCATCCGGTCTGATATCTGCCAGTTCTTTCATCCGGTTCTTGACATCTTCAAATGTTCCGTAGAACTCGTGTCTTCTGGTGATAAAGGACGGTTTGATATCCGGCAGAATGCTGCCCAGGCAGAAAGCCTTTCTGTGAGACTGCAGGCTTGCTGTGGTCTGCATCTGATCCGCAAGGTATCTTGCTAATAAAATATGTGATTTTTTACGCAATTTTCTTCCTCTTCTTTCTTTTGAGAACCTATCATTCTTATATATGGGAACGAATAATAATCAACTTAACCAACATAGAATACTATAGCAGATTTATACCTGTTATTCAAATAAAATTTTTGTAAACTTTTTCACATTTTCAGGTCAGACAACTGTTTCAGTAATTCCAGGTCACTGTCCTTTACTTTCAGGTTTGTCTCTATCTTCTCTCCCTCAGGAGTGGTGATCGCAATTTCAATAATGCTTCCTTCTTTAAGTCCTTTGCGTGAAACTGCCTGACAGAATGCCGGGAACTTGGGATGATTGCTCTTAAAGGTGTTCCATGCGCCTGTGATCTTCATGATATTTCCTATATTGTTTCCTATGTTCATATGATTGTTGTGTCCTTTCTTATCTCAACTGAATATTCTACATTCTCAAACATCTCTGCAAATGTCATGGAGATTTTCGGAAAATCTTTCAGTGTCACTACTGTATCTGCATTGTACTGCTCAGTTTTGACACCATTTTCTCACATGTTTGACCTCATTTTTACTCCATTTTTGCGTGAAATCATGTAAAAATACGGTAAGATACGTAAAATTGTAAATTCCGCAAACCCTTTAGATCTCGCTGAAATCCGGTGTTCCATACAGGTCGAATGGAGTTGACTGGTAGACATAGTAATTCAGCCAGTTTGTATACAGGTTGTTCGCATGTGCTCTCCACATAAGGAGCGGTCTGTTTTCCGGGTTGTTGTCTTTGTAATAATTCTCCGGGATTTCGATGGGCAGGTTTTTGCTGACATCACGTTTGTACTCACCGTCAAGAGTCACACGATCATATTCCGGATGTCCCATTACAAAGATCTTGCGGCCGCCATCTGCCATTGCAAGGAAAAGTCCTGCTTCATCTGATTCAGCAAGCACTGTCAGTTCTTTACAGTTATGGATATCCTCAATGGGAACTTCCGTATGTCTGGAATGAGGTGCAAGGAACATATCGTCGAATCCGCGTACCAGCGGAATCTTACGATTCATCACTTTATGCCAGAAAAGACCGAACATCTTCTTATCAAGTTTGCGTTTTTTCAGTCCATAGTGGTGGTAGAGTCCTGCCTGTGCAGCCCAGCACAGATAAATGGTGGAGGTAACATGGGTGTTTGTCCAGTCCATGATCTCTACCAGTTCCTTCCAGTAGTCTACCTCTTCGAATTCCATCTGCTCTACAGGAGCACCTGTGATGATCATTCCATCATATTTGTTATTTTTCAGTTCCGGAAATGTCTGATAAAATTTATTCAGATGACTCACAGATGTATTCTTCGCTTCATGGCTCTGTACCGCCATAAAGGTAACATCTACCTGCAGCGGTGTGTTGGAAAGGGAGCGCAGAAGCTGAAGCTCTGTCTCCTCTTTCAGTGGCATCAGGTTCAGAATGAGGATCTGAATGGGACGGATATCCTGATGGGATGCACGTGACTCATCCATCACGAAAATGTTTTCCTTTTCCAGAATCTCTTTTACGGGCAGATCGCTCTGTATTTTAATTGGCATTATCTTATCTCCTGTTCTTATTATTTTATTGTTGTGCCATCTTCAGGAAATCTTCTTCAGAAAGGATCGGAATTCCCAGTTCTTTGGCTTTTTTATTCTTTGAAGAATTGGAAGTTGTGTCATTATTGATCAAGTAGTTCGTCTTCGATGTTACTGATCCGGTCACCTTGCCTCCCAGAGACTCAATAAATTCCTTTGCCTGTGCTCTGTTTGCAAAGTGCTCCACACTTCCTGTGATAACGAAATTCATGTTCCGGAAAATCTGCTCACCTGTCTTTTCTTCTTTCTTAACAGTCAGATGGCTCATCAGATGATCCAGTTTTCTGTTATTATCCTCGTCTGAAAAATAATCAGTCAGACTTCCGGCAATTACCGGTCCGATGGTATCAATAGAGCTGATTTCCTCTTTATCTGCATGGCGGATCTTCTCCAGATCATCATCAAAATGCCTGCAGATCACTTTTGCATTGGCAAGACCGATATTGGCGATTCCAAGGCTGTAGATCACCTTCGCAAGAGTAGTCTCCTTAGCTTTATCAAGGCTGGTCATCAGGTTCTCAAAGGATTTCTCCCCGAATCCGTCCATCTCCACGATCTCATCACGATGCTTTCCAATCTCAAAAATATCTCCGAAGTCATGAATAAAGCCTCTTGCAATGAATTTCTCCAGTGTTGCTTCTGACAGTCCGTCAATGTTCATGGCATCCCTGCTTGCAAAAAGTGCAAAGGATTTGATCTTCTTTGCGGCACAGTCAGGATTTGTACAGTAAAGTGCCTCCACATCATTTACCTTCTGTATCTGTGTTCCATGGCCACATGCAGGGCAGGTATCCGGAATTTCCAGTTTACTGCTGCGTGTGAGGTTTTCTGCAATCTGCGGAATGATCATATTTGCTTTATATACAGTGATCGTATCCCCGATACCAAGCTGCAATTCTTTTAGAATGCTCACATTGTGTACGCTGGCGCGGCTCACAGTGGTTCCCTCCAGCTCGACCGGTTCAAAAACAGCCACCGGATTGATCAGCCCTGTTCTTGACGGGCTCCATTCGATCTCCAGAAGATGGGTTTCTCTGATCTCATCTGCCCATTTGAATGCAAAAGCATTTCTGGGAAATTTCGCTGTTCTTCCAAGGGAATCTCCGTATGCAATATCATCATAAAGAGCAACCAGTCCGTCCGACGGAAAATCATTCTCAGTGATCGCAGTTGAAAAATATTCCATGGCTTCATCCAACGTTGAAGCTGTGACTGTCCTGTATTCCACTACATCAAATCCCTGTTCTTTCAGCCATTCAAACTGCCGGGCTCTTGAATTATGGAAATCAACCCCGTCGGCGCTTACCAGCGTAAATGCGTAGAAACGCACATTCCTGCGGGCTGTGATCTCATTGTTTAACTGGCGGACAGAACCGCTGCATAAGTTTCTCGGATTCTTGTATTTCGCATCAACGTCTTCTATGGATTCATTGATCCGTTCAAAGTCCGAATAGGTAATGATCGCTTCCCCACGCAACACCAGTCTTCCCTGATACGGGATTTTAAGAGGAACGTTCTTAAATACTCTGGCATTATTGGTGACAACCTCTCCTGTCACACCGTTTCCACGTGTAACTGCTTTGGCAAGTTCTCCATTCTCGTAGGTAAGAACGATCGTCAGTCCGTCCAGCTTCCATGACAGAAGCGTTTTGTGTTCCCCGATAAATTCCCTCAGAACTTCTCTGTCCTTAGTCTTGTCCAGAGACAGCATGGGGGATTCGTGTTCTTCTTTTGGAAGCTGGTCAACTGCCTCGTACCCTACGCTTATGGTTGGGCTGTTTGCCAGAACAGTGCCTGTCTCTTTCTCCAGAGCCTGAAGCTCGTCGTACATCTGATCGTACTCTCTGTTGCTTATGATCTCTGTATCCTGCTGGTAATACGCCTTTGCTGCCCTGTCCAGCTTTTGCACCAGCTCTTTCATTCGCATGATTGCTGCTGTTTCCATTCTGTTCTCCTGTTCTGATCACTGTTTCACTTGTGGAAGATTCCAGTAAATGGTTCAGTTCTTCCCACTCCTGTGCTGTGATCTCTCTGTATTCGCCTTCTCTGATCCCGTCCAGAGTCAGATTCATGATCCTGATCCTTTTCAGCTTCTGTACCTCATATCCCAGATACCGGCACATTCTGCGGATCTGCCGGTTCAGTCCCTGTGTCAGAATGATCCGAAAGCTGCATTCTCCTGTCTGCACCACTCTGCATGGTCTGGTCACCGTATCAAGAACAGGGACTCCCTTGCTCATCCTTCGGACAAATTCCCTGTCCACCGGCTTATTCACTGTCACAAAATATTCTTTCTCATGATAGTTTCCGGCGCGCATGATCTTATTGACCAGATCTCCTTCATTTGTCAGAAGGAGAAGGCCCTGTGATTCTTTATCCAGTCTGCCCACAGGATAAACACGCAGAGGATAATCCAGATAATCTGTTACCGTCGTCTCATCAAACTGCTGCTTTGTGCTGCACACGATTCCTCTGGGTTTGTTAAAAAGAAGCAGTACTTTTTTTTCATTTTTATGGACAGGTATATTGTCTGCACAGATCTCATCTTCCAGGCTGACTTTCTGACCGCTTTCTGCTTTTTTTCCGTTTACCGTAATCCTTCCCTCTTCGATCATCCGGTCGGCTTCCCGTCTGGAGCATATGCCTGCCTCGCTTAAATATTTGTTTATTCTGATTTTTTCGTCCATTGTTCTATTATATAATTTTTTGTACATCTTATCAACGGTGAAATTTTGATGGGATTTTTCTGGGATTTTTTTCAAAAGAGCAGGAATGGGGAATCGCCTTGTATTTTGTCAGATTTTATTGTATGATATCGAATGACAGGATATCTTTTTTGTCACTGATTTTATCAAAAAGGAGGCTTTCATGTCAGAGAATTTACCACGTACAAACCGGTGGCTGATCGCACTTTCTGTTATTCTGTGTCTGATACTTGGAGGAATTTTCACCCGTTCTTCCGCTGTGACTTCACAGGCAGATGCCATCAGCGATGCCGGAGCTTTCGTGTCAGAAGATCAGGATTCTGCGGAGTTTACTTCTGAGGAAACATTGACTGATAGCAATGATAATTTTACGGATTCTTCTTCCGGGAAACTGTTTGGACGCACTTCTTCAGATTCATCTGAGACTTCTCCGGGCGGTCCTGCATTAAGCACTGAGATCTCGCCTGAGGCATCAGAGGGCAGCTGGGCTTCCAGTGGAAGTAACTGGATGTTTCTGGTGGATGATAAGCCATACACAGGATGGTTCACAGATACAGACGGGAAACAGTACTATATGGATGAGACCGGTATTATGCAGACAGGCTGGACAGATATCGGAAAGAAGCGGTATTATTTTGATATGGATGGCATTCTGCAGACAGGGACTGTGATAATAGATAAGAAAACTTATGAACTGGATACAGATGGTTCTCTGAAAGGTTATACACCAAAGAAAAAATCCTCGAAGAAGAAATCTTCAGATAAGTCAGCTACCTCTGACAAGTCCGGTACATCTACGGCAAAGAAGTCGGTTGCCCTTACTTTTGATGATGGTCCCAGCTCTTTTACAGGCCGTCTTCTGGACTGTCTGGAAGAAAATAATGCAAAGGCAACTTTCTTTATGGTGGGTACTGAGATTGCCAGTTTTCCGGACGAAGTAAAACGCATGAAGAAACTGGGCTGTGAACTTGGAAACCACACTTATGACCATAAGGATCTGGCGACTCTTTCTTCGGATGAGATCAGTTCAGAAATTGCAAGAGTGGATGAACAGCTTGTAAATCTTACAGGTGAGGGAGCTTCGGTGGTCCGCCCGCCATATGGATCTGTTAATGATACGGTAAAATCAACTGTGGGAACCCCGATGATTCTGTGGTCCATTGACACTCTGGACTGGAAAACGCAGGATGTGGAATCTACGGTTGAGGAAGTCATGAATAACGTAAAAGATGGTTCCATTATTCTGATGCATGACATTTTCAGCACCTCTGTAGATGCAGCCGAGATCCTGATCCCGCAGCTTATCAAAGAAGGCTATCAACTTGTAACAGTACACGAACTGGCTTCCCTGCATCAGACAGAATTATCGGCAGGAGTTACATACGGTGAATTTAATTGAATCAAGTAAGTCCCATGCGGAAGTTGCGAAAAGTAATAAGAACAGCAAAATCTCCAGCAGAAGCTGACAAGAACAATGTCAGAAAAACGGAACGTAAAAATACAGGCAGTTACCACAAGGATAACCGCCTGTATTTTTTACGTTCCATATTCAATTTTATTCAAGTAAATCTCCTCTGATGTATCCGGTCTGACCGTCGTAGTCGATCTGAACCCATTCACCATCAGTACCTGTCTTCTGAACCTGATCACCTGCTGAGATCACGCCAAGGATATCAGCATCTGTGCTGGCTTCTGCGCGTACATTACATTCCTCCGAAGCAGTAAGCATCGTGCCATCTTCTGCCTCTGTTGACACACCTGCTTCCTCCCCAAGACCATTCAGGAATTCTTCAAGAGACGGATCAGATTGCTGTGCCTGATCCAGTTCATTCTGCACCTTCTTTATAAGAGCTGAAACATCACTGTCTGATAACTGTTTTTCCATATATGCGGAAATCTCAGAATCCTGTAAAGCTCCGTTATTGATCACCCAGTTCCCTTCGCTGTTCTTATATACATAGAACTGAGTCAGTGCAGGGGCCTTGGTCTCAACGCCCTGACAGATATACGAGAAACAGGCGTAAACCACGTAAGAATCATCTGTCATACCTTTCTTCGTGTACACATCGCCTACTTCATACCCTTCGATATAATCTTTCAAATTTGTGACTTTTGACTCATCAGACGGTGTAAAATCATCTTCCAGAGTCTTCAGCGTTGCAATATCTTTTTCCCCCAGAGCCTGATAATAGCTCGTGATCAATGCAGTAACATCTGCATCTGCTGTTTCCATGGGATTGGCGTCTTCTTTCTTCTCGTCAGACTCCCCTTCACTTATCGGAGAAGAAGGAACATTTCCCTGGTCTTCGGATGTGGTTTTCTGTTCATCTCCGGAATTCCCCTTATTACTTCCGGAACAGGCTCGAATGCCGCAAAACAGGACAACCACAATTATCAGAATAGCTCCACCCAGCATAAAATACCGGAGATTATCTGATAACCATTCTCTAAAATCATCCAAGTTCTTGTCCTCCTTATGAGTTACCGTTTGCTCCGTTCACTGCCGCATACGATTTCTGACAGTTCCCGATTCTGATAACTCCTGTGATACAACGCACCGGAACTGTACATACGTCCCAGGCAGCACGCCTGAAGGGAATCGAACCCCCGCACATGGTACCGGAAACCACTGCTCTATCCACT
>ERZ772954.2801-NODE-2801-length-10548-cov-2.718574_pt1 | contig 10548 bp, 7 predicted proteins | sample MGYA00580684_ERZ772954 | MGnify/ENA primary metagenome ERZ772954 (study PRJEB29015, sample SAMEA2737654) | human gut metagenome | biome: human gut; feature: human-associated habitat; material: faeces | place: China | collected 2012 ...
TACGGGGATTCCAAATAGCCTGCGCAAATATCGGTATGGCGAAGTTGTCCGTCACCTTTATATCCTTCGTGGCTTTCAGTGCCAGATTGGTTACGGCGAATCCGCTGTTCGGTACTCCGTAAACACCTACACCGGCTTCGTAAGGCAGAAAACCGCAAGTGGCATTCAAATCGACGGATTTAATGCTGAACGGATAGTTCAATTCTACATAAGAAGAATAATTCTGCTCTCTCTTCTCATTCTTATCCGCGCCGGCAAACATTGTGTACCAGGCTATTGACAGCGGGAACTTCTCCAACGGAAGTGTATAGGCAAGCCCTGCTTCAAAATGGTGGGCCGTTGCATGTCTTTTGAAGTTAAAATACTTATTGCTCCCCTGACCTGCCCACCAAAGACTGGCAACCGACAAGGTCAAACCGGAATTGCCGAACGTATAAGCTGTCGTCAAATCTATTTCTTTGGCAGCCTCACCCTCCGAGGAACTTGTTCCGTCGAAATCGGTAGAGCCCCATGCCGTCAACGAAAAGCCGCCTATCCCAAAACCTAAAGTCGGCTGGAAACTAACTCCGGTTTGATAAAAGCCGCGCCATACATAGGAACTGACCAAATCCCCCTGTATCTTAAATTCCTGCGCCTGCACTTTATCCACTCCCATAAAATTTACTGCCAAAGCGGCAATAACGCCTATTACCGTTACTTTTACCCGATTCATATCTTTCATTATTTTCTTATTTTCCATTTGCTTTTTCCAATGCAATATTCAGTTTCAGCACATTCACTTTCGCCGTACCGAACAATCCCAGCAACGGTTTTTCAACAGCCTTGTCAACGATGCCCCGGACAGTAGCCTCATCCATTCCCCTTGCCTCAGCCACACGCTTTACCTGTACATAAGCACTGGCAGGCGTAATATCGGGATCAAGCCCCGAAGCGCTGGCCGTTACCATTTCGGCAGGAACTTCTTTACGCTGCAAATAAGGATGATGCAGCAAGAATGTATCTATACGCGCTTCCACTTCCGCAAGGTATTCTTCGTTTGCAGGGCCTTTATTGCTACCTGCCGAGCTGCTTGCATCATAACCGTCACCGGCACAGGAAGGTCGTCCCCAAAAATAAATGTCTTCCGTAAACATCTGCCCTACATTGGCAGCACCCACTGCCTTACCGTTCAGGGTCAATACCTCGGCACTGCCTTTATTCGGCCCTGCAAATTGTGCGAATATCCACAATACAAGGATATAGAACACGGAAAAGAATATGCAGAAAGCAACGGTTATTCTAACTGATTTCCAAAGAGTTTTCATTTTCTTTTTATTTTAAATTAAAAAAACAAACTGACAAACATATCTATTAATTTAATACCTATGAACGGCGCTATGACACCACCCAAACCATAAATCAGCAAGTTGCGGCGCAGTAACGCGCTTGCGCCGATCGGTTTGTACCGGACGCCTCTCAATGCCAACGGTATCAGTATGGGAATGATGACAGCATTAAAGATGATAGCCGAAAGAATGGCCGTTTCAGGGCTATGCAGCCCCATGATATTCAATGGGGCCAATTGAGGGATAGCGACCATGAACAGTGCGGGAATAATAGCAAAGTATTTGGCCACATCATTCGCAATGGAAAAAGTCGTAAGCGTGCCGCGCGTCATCAGCAGCTGCTTGCCTATCTCTACAATTTCAATCAGCTTGGTCGGGTCATTGTCAAGGTCTACCATATTGCCGGCTTCCTTTGCAGCCTGCGTACCGCTATTCATGGCAACCCCCACATTTGCCTGCGCCAGTGCGGGGGCATCATTGGTTCCGTCTCCCATCATGGCAACCAGTTTGCCGGCCTGCTGTTCTTTCTTGATATACTCCATTTTATCCTCCGGCTTGGCTTCGGCAATGAAATCATCCACACCGGCTTTTTCGGCAATATATTTGGCGGTCAACGGGTTGTCACCGGTCACCATAACCGTCTTCACCCCCATTTTACGAAGACGTTCAAAGCGTTCCTGGATACCTGGCTTGATGATGTCCTGCAATTCGATGACTCCCAATACCACTTTATTGACACACACTACCAGCGGAGTACCGCCATTGCCCGAAATGACGGCAATCGCTTCTTCCACTTCTTTCGGGAATTTATTCCCCGCGCTTTCCACAATCCGACGAATCGCATCGAACGCACCTTTGCGGATTTGAGTACCGTCTTGCAGGTCGACACCGGAACATTTGGTTTCAGCTGTAAACTTAATCATGTGGGCTCCCGCAGTATTAAGGTCGCGCATACGATGTCCGTTCTCACGCCCCAACTCGATGACGGACTTTCCTTCCGGGGTTTCATCGGAAAGCGAGGACAATAGGCAAGCCTCTACAAACGCCTTTTCATCAATGCCCGGAGCCGGATGAAACTTGGTAGCCTTACGATTACCGATAGTAATTGTACCGGTCTTGTCCAACAGCAATGTATCAACGTCACCGGCAGTTTCAACGGCTTTGCCCGATTTTGTGATTACATTGGCACGCAGGGCGCGATCCATACCGGCAATACCGATTGCCGAAAGCAAGCCGCCGATGGTTGTCGGTATCAGGCAGACAAATAATGAAAGAATAGCCGCAATAGAGATATACGTACCCGGATGGTCGATATTGGTATAGTCCGCCATCGGAATCAACGTAATACATACGATTACGAACACTAACGTAAAACCGGCCAATAAGATAGTCAGCGCTATTTCGTTCGGTGTTTTCTTCCGGGTGGCACCCTCTACCAGCGCAATCATCTTGTCGAGGAAACTCTCGCCCGGTTGCTGCGTAACCAACACCTTTATCTTATCCGACAGCACTTTCGTACCGCCGGTAACGGAGCTTTTATCACCGCCCGCCTCACGGATTACCGGAGCGGATTCACCGGTAATGGCACTCTCGTCAATAGAAGCCAGCCCTTCCACAATCTCGCCATCGGCAGGAATCGTATCGCCGGCTTCGCAAACAAAGAAGTCTCCCTTCTTGAGACGTGCGCTGCTGACAGTACGCAACTTGCCTTCCACCAAAACCTTTGCGGGCGTTTCCTCACGCGTTTTACGCAGGCTGTCCGCCTGTGCCTTGCCACGGGCTTCGGCAATGGCCTCAGCAAAGTTGGCAAACAACAAAGTGACAAACAATATCACAAACACCAGGAAGTTATAACCGAACGTCCCGTATTCCGATGTTCCCAAAGAGAGGACGCAGACTACCAGCATCACCAATGTCACCAACTCCACAGTGAACATAATCGGATTCTTTATCATCACCCGCGGATTCAACTTCACGAATGACTGTTTCAAACTTTCCATTACTTGCTCCTTTTGAAACAAAGAAGCTGATTTTTTATCCTTCATAAACATATCTGACTATTCTTATCTCGTTACAAACTGAAGTGTTCGGCAATAGTACTCAACGCATGTGCCGGGAAGAAAGACAAAGCTGCCACGATAAAGATTACGGCAAAAGTCATTACGGCAAAAGTGAACGTATCGGTTTTCAGCGTACCGGCACTTTCGGGAATAAATCTCTTCTGCGCCAACAGACCTGCAATGGCAACCTGCCCAACAATAGGAAGAAAACGGCTCAGAATAAGTACCCAACCGCAGGCATAGTTCCAGAAATAAGTATTGTCGCCCAAGCCTTCGAAACCGGAGCCGTTGTTGGCAGCGCACGAAGTAAATTCATAGAATTGCTCGCTCAGCCCGTGAAAACCGGGATTGTTCAGCCAGCCGCCCTCACTCTCTACAAACTCCGGATGGTGCGCAAGGAGATAACAAGACAGAGCCGTGCCTACCAATATCACAAACGGATGAAGCAGCGCAACGATTGTCGCTATTTTCATCTCCCGGGCTTCCACTTTCTTTCCGAGAAACTCCGGTGTACGTCCCACCATCAGTCCGCTGATAAAGACTGCGATAATGATAAATGTATAATAGTTCATCCACCCTACACCGACACCGCCGAACCAAGTGTTTATCTGCATGTTCAGCATCTCCATCATACCGGACAGGGGCATCGTAGAATCGTGCATGCCATTGACGGAACCGTTGGAAGTAACCGTAGTCGTAATGCTCCATAATGCGGTGGCACCTGCTCCCAGACGGACTTCCTTGCCTTCCATAGACCCATTGTCCTGTGCAATGCCCATATCGTCAATGCGAGGATTACCGTTCATCTCCTGATAAACATTGATGCCGACACCCGCCAAATAGGCACAGAGCATTACGCCGTAAATACTATAAGCCAGTTTCATCCGTTTTGTATAAAAACCCAACGCAAAAACCATAGCCATAGGTATAATCAGGATAGACCAGCATTCTACGATATTGGACAGGTAAGTAGGATTTTCCAACGGATGAGACGAATTTACGCCGAAGTAACCACCGCCATTCGTACCCAACTGCTTGATAGGAACGATGGCAGCCACCGGCCCTTGTGAAACCGTTTGTTCCTGTCCTTCAAGCGTAGTCACCTCCATCTTACCGTCAAAACCCATCGGAGTACCTTGTGTAATAAGGATAAAGCCGACAATCAGTGAAAGCGGCAAAAGAATACGCGTGCAACTCAATACAAGAAAGTTCCAGAAGTTACCGATTGTATTCGTTGTTTTACGGCTCATGGACTTCATAATGCCCGCCATAGCCGCCATACCTGTCGCTGCGGTAATAAACTGGAAGAGCATGATGACGAACAACTGGGTAAAATACGTCAGTCCGCTCTCACCGGAATAATGCTGCAAGTTACAGTTTACCATAAAACTGATGCAGGTATTGAATGCCTGGTCGGGAGTTTGCGGGCCATTACCGTCAGGATTCAGCGGCAGCCATCCTTGACTGACCAACAGCACCATTCCCCAGACAAACCAGAAAGCATTCAATATCAGCAACGCCTTTAGGAACTGCTTCCAGTTCATTTCTTCATTGGGATTAATGCCCGCTACCTTAAATATCAGTCTCTCTACCGGTTTCATAAAGTCCGACCATGTCTTCTCTCCTTTATAAACCTTCGCAATATATTTTCCCAGCGGATAAGAAATCGCCACCAACAGGAAAATCTGTAAAACTACACCTAAAATTTCCGTATTCATTTCTTTAATCTTTTAGAACCTTTCGGGTTTCACCAGAACATACATTAAGTACCCGAACACTGCAACACCTAATACAAATAATACTGTGTACATAATCTTTTCTCTCCTCTTTAAATCTTCTCAAACCAATCCACACATTTCCAGAATAGCCAGAAAGCGAGAAATCCGCTCAACAGGCAGAAAATAAATGAAATCGTTATTCCCATGTTTTTACGTTGTTAAATTAATATTCATGTTTTACCGTCCTCATAATTGCCAAATGCGTGCCAAAATAGAAGTCTGTAAAATACTGATTGATAAAGAAATAAAACAGAATAGAGGAATTACAGAAAAAGAAGACACCCTTTCAAAATGGAAGGGTGCTTATCAAAATAGAAAAGGGACATTGCATGATTCGAGGTTCATCTGGCGAAACCATTTGTTTCCTTAGGAGAAACCGAAAGTTCCACGGGGTGAAACAAAGAGTACCCCAGCATGGTACACCTTGTTTCCCGACATGAAACACTTCGTTCCACGCCGGGAAACTTTCGGCAAGTTACGGAAAAGAACAGATTATATTCCGTATTCTTCGATTTTGCGGTAGAGTGTGGTCAATCCGATTTTGAGCAGGCGGGCTGCTTCGGTCTTATTACCTTTTGTATATTCCAGCACACGGGCGATGTGGCGACGCTCCATGGCAGAAAGTTCAAAACTGCCGGGAGTGGTTTCATCAGATTGTTCGTAATGGGTGTTCTGTATATCGAGCGGCAAGTCGGCAACATCCAGCCGTTCACTCTCGCAAACAATCAGACTGCGCTCTATCACATTACGCAATTCCCGGATATTACCTTTCCAGGGTTGTTGTTCGAGGGCTTCGAGAAAAGCGGGTGTTATTTCCGTAACGGAACGTGCCAACCGAACGGAGAAGTCCTTTACAAAGGCTTTTGCCAGAATACGTACATCGCCCGCCCGTTCACGCAAGGGCGGCAGATGAATTTGGAATACGGAGAGCCTGTAGAATAAATCCTCGCGAAAACGTCCTGCGGTAATCTCTTCCGGCAGATTGCGGTTAGTTGCGGCAACGACACGCACATTCACACGGGTGGGTTTGGTATCACCAATCTTTATATATTCACCTGTTTCGAGAATGCGCAGCAGTTTGGCTTGCAGTTCAAATGCCATTTCACCGATTTCATCCAAGAAGATAGTGCCATTGTCAGCCTCCTCAAACAATCCTTTCTTATCTTTCAATGCTCCTGTAAACGAACCGGCTTTATGACCGAACATCTCGCTTTCCAACAGTTCCTTACTGAAGGAGGAGCAGTTTACCGCTACGAAATTCTGCTTGGCGCGCTTACTATTATAATGTATGTCTTGCGCAAAGACTTCCTTTCCCGTACCCGTTTCGCCCGTCAGTAATACGGGCACATCCGTTCCCGATACTTTCTGTGCCAGTGAAACGGCATCTTTCAATGCTTTCGAATCACCCAAAACAGAATCGAAAGAATACGTATGCCCCACTTTCTTTTCCAGTTTCTCCAAGCGGACATTCATGCGCGCCTTCTCCACGGCACGGCTGACAAGCGGTATAATCTTATTGTTATCATCACCTTTGGTGATATAATCGAAAGCGCCGTTCTTAATGGCCTGCACCCCGTCCGGGATATTACCGTGCGCCGTCAACAGGATTATCTCTACGTTAGGGGCTGTTTTCTTGACAGACGACACAAGGTCTACCCCGTTACCGTCAGGAAGAAACACATCGCACAAGACTACATCCGGGCTCTGAAATTCCAACTGCTTCAAAGTAGTCCTGCAATCACCGGCCTGGCATACTTCATATCCTTCCAACTCCAACATACGCGACAAAAGAGTACGGATCTGTACTTCATCGTCAACGACTAAAATCTTGCTCATATTTTTCGGATAAGTTTAAAGTAATAAATGGTAAAAACAGGGGATGTGCAAATATAAACGTTTTCCGGGAAACAAACGGCATGTCTTTTGAACTTTTATAAGTGAAGGGAGCGCACATAAGGCTACGGAAAAGTAAAAAAACACCTTACAATGTATCCTCAGAGGCATTGTAAGAGAACTGAAAAAGAAACTCGCCCTTCCATTTCGGAAATGAGCCTTCTAAAACGAAAAGGAATACAGAGGCTTCATCCGACCGTAAAAAAAGAATAACTAAAAAAGATTTAAAAATGAAAGTTTGCAAATTCGGCGGTACTTCCGTCGGCACAGTAGAGAGAATGAAACACGTAGCGGAGCTCATTTCAGAGTCCACACCGAAGATTGTAGTCCTGTCCGCAACAGCAGGCACAACCAATCATCTGGAAGAAATTGCAGCCAGCCTGTTCAACCGCGACATAGAGCAGGCACACGAGAAAATCACCCGGCTGGAATTCCAGTTCATAGACTTTGCCAACGAACTGTTGACAGACGAATCCACAAAGCGGGAAGCGATAGATTATATTCTCGACCGCTTCCAGCGACTCTGGCAATTTATCAATGATGAATTCACCTCGGTTGAAGAAAAAGAGGTATTGGCACAAGGGGAACTTATCAGTACAGCCCTGCTGCACTTCTACCTGCGGGAACGGAAGATTGCCAATATCCTGCTCTCCGCCTTCGACTTTATGCGTACCGGGCCGGAAGGAGAACCGGACTTGAAATATATAGAGGAAAAACTGCAGGCGCAATTGGCACAATATCCCGGCATCAATCTTTTTATTACTCAAGGGTACATCTGCAAAAATGCTTATAATGAAACGGATAACCTGAAACGAGGCGGCAGCGACTATACGGCATCGCTCATCGGCGCTGCCATCCGCACAGAGGAAATACAGATATGGACGGACATTGACGGAATGCACAATAATGACCCGCGTGAAGTATCGGGAACCCGCTCCGTAAAGCATCTCAGTTTCAACGAAGCCGAGCAGCTGGCCTTTTACGGAGCAAAAATATTACACCCGTTCTGCATCGCCCCGGCACGCAAGCGCAATATCCCGGTACGATTGCTCAACTCAATGAATCCTCAGGCAGAGGGGACATTGATTTCGGATTTACAGGATGACAATATCATTAAAGCCATAGCCGCCAAAGACAATATCTTCTACGTGAAGTTCGAGTCGAAACATAACTTATGTCCTTATCAGTTTATCAGTAAGATTTTTGATACGTTTGCCAAATACAGAACGCCGCTTTGTCTGTTGGTTTCATCCAATCAGGATGTATCCGTCGCCATAGACAACAGCGAACATCTATGCAAAATCCTTGCGGAGCTGGAACAATATGCAAAAATTCTGATGGAAGACCGTATGTCTATTGTATCCGTGGTGGGAAACATGCGTTGGCAGTATGCCGGTGTCGAAGCGCAGATTATAGAAGCTCTGGCAGATATTCCGCTGCGTATGATTTCGTATGGCAGCAATGACAGTGACGTGGCATTTGTCATTAAGACGGAAGACAAGAAAAGGGCTTTGCAGGCACTCAGCAATAGACTCTTCGAGCCGGAGACGGATAAAATTGTAAAGTAAATAAAAGTCCAATCTATGGAGCCAATAAACAGATACTTTCAAAGAATTTCACTATTTTTGCTTTCATTGTTTTTACAACCTTATATAATGTAAAGTCTAACTAAAACCAACAGACATGATAAATCCCATCTATTCCCCCGCCCCCGGCAGATACGAAAACGGTATGAAATACCGCCGTTGCGGAAAGAGCGGCATCCTTCTACCTGAAATATCTTTAGGGCTATGGCACAACTTCGGCGATGTCAATACCTTCGCCAGCTCGCTATCAATGGCACATTATGCATTCGACAAGGGTATCACCCATTTTGACCTTGCCAACAATTACGGTCCTTCCTGCGGCTCTGCAGAAGAAACATTCGGTATGATTATGAAGAAATCATTTATACCCTACCGGGATGAATTATTCATTTCTACCAAAGCAGGACATGAAATGTGGCCGGGTCCTTACGGTGATTGGGGTTCCCGAAAATCACTGATGAGCAGCCTCAACCAAAGTTTAAAGCGGATGAACCTCGAATATGTAGACATCTTCTATACCCACCGTTACGACCCCAACACCCCTCTTGAAGAGACACTTCAAACACTCGTTGACATCGTACGGCAAGGTAAAGCGCTATACATCGGTATTTCCAAATACCCTAAAGACAAAGCAGAATTAGCATATAAATACTTGGAAGAACGGGATGTGCACTGCCTACTCCATCAAGGTAAATACAATCTGTTTAACCGCGAACCGGAAGAAGAAGGTATCCTGAGGCAAGCCAAAGAAAACGGTACAGGATTCATCGCTTTCTCCCCTTTGGCACAAGGATTGCTTACCAACCGCTACCTGAACGGTATTCCCGATGATTCACGCATCGCCAAAGGCGGCTTCCTTAAAAAAGAAGCGCTGACAGATGAAGTCTTGAAAAAGATAAAAGCACTGAATGAACTCGCCATCCGTCGCGGTCAGACTCTTGCCGAAATGGCGCTTGCATGGATACTGAAAGACGACTTGGTGACCTCGGTGATTATCGGAGCCAGTTCTGTTGGACAATTAGCAGATAATCTGAAAGCGATTGATAATACCGCTTTCTCTGCAGAAGAATTAAAAAACATTTATCAGATTGTAAAATAAGTTGCCAATACCCTTGTATGCTATGAAAGAGACTATCTCAAAATGAAAATTGAGATAGTCTTTTTGATATAACCAGTCCCAAAGCGGTAACGGTTATTTAAAACCAATCAATTCCACTGCCTTGAATTATTATTGTGCCACTTAATTGGCACAATAATGCCTATTCATTGGCACAATAATGCCATACCTATGGCACAGTTATGCCAACGAACTGGCAATGATAGTCTGAAAAGCCATTCATACCCATCTGAATAAAAAGAAAACAGACCAGTTTCTTTGATAGCCCACCGCACATTTAACACATCTATTTTTGAACCTTTTATTTTTTATCTTGTTCTTTCTCCAAAAGCCTAAGGTACCAATAGGGCAGGAATTTATATTTAACCTAAACATTATAGAAGTAAATTTATTCCCTTATTATTAGCGGTCTTCGCAATAGCATTCGTATCTTGCGAAAAAGACCCCGACATGGATAAGCTGGACAGCAAGTATCTGGTTTATACCAATTATGACACGAAAGCAGACTTCAAAGCTTTCGAAACCTATTACTTACCGGATAGCATCCTTGTTATCGGCAACAGTAAAGACGCCGAATATTGGAAAGACGAAAGTGCACAGGAAATCCTCAGCGCATACGTTGCCAATATGGACAACCGCGGTTATGTCCGTACAGACAATCGCGAAGACGCCGACCTCGGTTTGCAAGTGAGTTACGTAAAGAGCACTTACTACTTTACGGACTACGGACGCCCCGAATGGTGGTGGAACTACCCGGGCTATTGGGATGCTCCTTACTGGGGTAACTGG
>ERZ772954.2809-NODE-2809-length-10524-cov-2.761582_pt1 | contig 10524 bp, 10 predicted proteins | sample MGYA00580684_ERZ772954 | MGnify/ENA primary metagenome ERZ772954 (study PRJEB29015, sample SAMEA2737654) | human gut metagenome | biome: human gut; feature: human-associated habitat; material: faeces | place: China | collected 2012 ...
TGATCGACAAGCAGCTGGCGGTCGTAGACCTCACAGCTTCCATCATGTGTATGGAAAATCACGTTCCGATGGCAGTATTCAGCCTGAATGAAAAAGACGGAATTGTAAATGCAATGCGCGGAAAAATTAACGGTACAGTGGTTACCGCATAACTAGGAGGATTTTATGCAGGAGAGATTAAAAGTTTACGAAGAGAAGATGAATAAGTCCTATGACGCACTGCTGAATGAGTATACATCCATTCGTGCTGGACGTGCGAACCCGCATGTACTGGACAAAATCAAAGTAGATTACTACGGCGCACCGACCCCGTTACAGCAGGTGGCAAATATCTCTGTGCCGGAGCCGCGTATGATTCTGATCCAGCCGTGGGAGAAGAAGCTCATTAAGGACATCGAGAAAGCGATCCTGACTTCCGATCTGGGTATCAACCCGAACAACGATGGAAGTGCAGTCCGCCTGATTTTCCCGGAGCTTACTGAGGAACGCCGTAAAGATCTGGCAAAGGATGTTAAGAAAAAGGGCGAGGGCGCGAAGGTTGCAGTCCGCAATATCCGCCGTGATGCAAACGACCTGTTAAAGAAGCTGGAAAAAGGCGGCGAGATCACCGAGGACGAGCTGGCAGATGGCGAGGATCAGATCCAGAAGCTGACTGACAAGATGATCGCAAAGGTTGATAAAGCAGTAGAAGAAAAAACAGCTGAGATCATGACTGTATAAAAAAACAATAGAGTTTAAATGTAAAAATCAGGCTGCCTCAAGCAGGGCTGGCCGGCATTGCAGATGCGGATGGCCGGCTGGTCCTGTTTTCTGGCTATTAAGGGAATATTATGGAGGAAAACTGGATGGAAAGGGACATCGAAAACCTGGTAATTCCGCAGCATGTCGCCCTCATTCTGGATGGCAACGGCAGATGGGCGAAGAAGAGAGGTCTTCCGAGAACCGCAGGTCATAAACAGGTTGAACAGACGGTTGAGGATGCAGCGAGACTGGGAATCCGTTATCTGACGGTATATGGTTTTTCAACGGAAAACTGGAAGCGTTCTGCTGAAGAAGTAGGGGCGCTGATGCAGCTCTTCCGTTTTTATCTGAAACGGCTTTTAAAGATTGCCAAGAAAAATAATGTAAGAGTCAAAATGATCGGCGACCGCACGCGCTTTGACAGCGATATCATCGAGGGCATCAACCGCCTGGAAGACGAGACGGCGGCAAACACGGGCATGACCTTTGTGATCGCAGTCAACTACGGCGGCAGAGATGAGATCACGCGCGCGGTGCGCCATATGATGATGGACTGTCAGGACGGAAAGCTGGTGCCGGAGGACGTGACAGAGCAGACCGTTGCGTCCTATTTAGATACGGCGGGCATCCCGGATCCGGATCTTCTGATCCGCACCAGCGGCGAGATCCGTCTGTCCAATTATCTGCTGTGGCAGCTTGCCTACAGTGAGATTTATATCACGGACTGCCTGTGGCCGGATTTCAACCGCGACGAGCTTATAAAGGCAATTGAGCAGTTCAATCAAAGAGACAGACGCTTTGGCGGAGTCAAGGCATAAGGAGGAGTTGCCATGTTCAGAACGAGGCTGATAAGCGGGATTGTGCTTGTAGCACTCGCGATTTTACTGGTTACAAAGGGCGGTGTCCTTCTGTACTGTGTGACCGCCGCGATCTCCCTGATCGGTATGTTTGAGCTTTACCGGGTTATGGGGATTGAGAAAAAAGCGCCGGGCATCGCCGGGTATCTGGCGTGTCTGGGATATTATGGGCTGGTGTGGTTTGAAGGGCAGCATTATGTGACGCTGCTTGCGATTGCAGCCCTGATGGTGCTGATGAGCATTTACGTGTTCACGTTTCCGAAATATGGGACCGAGCAGATTACAGTAGCATTTTTCGGCATTTTTTATCTGGGAATTATGCTTTCCTACCTGTATCAGGTGCGGGCAATGGCGGACGGAAAATACCTTGTCTGGCTGATCTTTTTAAGCTCCTGGGGCTGTGATACCAGTGCTTACTGTGTGGGAATGCTTTTGGGAAAGCATAAGCTTGCACCTGTATTAAGCCCGAAAAAATCCATAGAAGGAGCAGTAGGCGGTGTGATCGGTTCTGCTCTTTTAGGTCTTGCTTATGGTGCTTACTTTGGACATAGTATGGAAGAATTAGCCAATCCTGTAGCTGCCTGTGCCATTGCCTGCGCCATTGCAGCAGTGATCTCCCAGATCGGAGACCTGGCGGCATCTGCTATTAAGCGAAACCACAATATCAAAGATTATGGTCATCTGATCCCGGGACATGGAGGTATCCTGGACCGTTTTGACAGCATGATATTTACGGCTCCGGCTATTTATTTTGCGGTTACTTTTTTAAAGTAATGTTTTAAGCATTTCCTTTACAAAGGGAGAATAATTATGGTAAAGAACATATCGATCCTGGGTTCCACCGGCTCTATCGGTACCCAGACATTAGAAGTAGTAAGATATAATAAAGATATTAAAGTTACAGCTCTGGCAGCCGGTTCCAATGTAGATCTGATAGAAAAGCAGATCCGGGAATTTAAGCCGGAGATCGCCTGCCTGTGGAGTGAGGAGAAGGCGAAAGAACTAAAGGAAAGAATAAAAGATCTGGATGTTAAAGTCCTTTCTGGAATGGATGGCCTGATCGCAGCAGCTACAGAGCCAAAGGCGGAGATCGTAGTTACCGCAGTTGTAGGGATGATTGGTATCCGTCCTACCATTGCTGCCATGGAAGCGGGGAAAGATATTGCCCTGGCAAATAAAGAGACACTGGTTACAGCAGGTCACATTATCATGCCTTTGGCAAAGAAAAAGGGCGTAAAGATCCTTCCGGTAGATTCCGAACATTCTGCGATCTTCCAGTGCCTTCAGGGAGCAGCGGGAAACAAGATCCACAAAATATTGCTGACAGCTTCCGGCGGCCCGTTTAGAGGTTTTAAGAGAGAACAGCTGGAAAAAGTCCAGGTAGAAGATGCTTTAAAGCATCCAAACTGGTCTATGGGCCACAAAATCACCATTGACTCTTCTACTATGGTCAATAAGGGATTGGAAGTAATGGAAGCTGGATGGCTGTTTGATGTATCATTAGACCAGATTCAGGTCGTGATCCAGCCTGCAAGCATTATCCACTCCATGATCGAATATGAGGATGGGGCTGTGATCGCGCAGTTAGGTACACCGGATATGAAGCTTCCAATCCAGTATGCATTATATTATCCGGAGAGAAGATTCCTCCCGGGGGACAGAGTAGACTTCTGGACATTGGGAAAACTGGAATTTGAGAAGCCGGATACAGATACATTCTATGGACTGGAGCTTGCATACGAAGCAGGAAGAAAGGGCGGAAGCCTTCCGACTGTATTCAATGCAGCAAATGAACTTGCGGTAAGCAAGTTCCTGAACAGAGAAATCAAGTATCTGGAGATCACGGAGATCATCGAAGACTGTATGAAGGCACACAAAAATATTGAAAATCCAACATTGGAACAGATTCTGGAGACAGAAGCAGCGACCTATGAAAGAATCAACAGCAGGAGGTAATTAGAAATTTGGGAATTATATTAGCAATCTTGTTATTCAGCTTCATCGTATTTTTTCATGAGCTGGGGCATTTCTTACTGGCGAAGAAAAATGGAATTGATGTAGATGAGTTTGCTATAGGAATGGGACCGGCAATTTATTCAAAAGAATATAAAGGGACCAGATACGCCGTACGTATCCTTCCAATCGGAGGGTTCTGTGCGATGGGGGAAGATGAAGAGGCGAATGATTCGCCGAATAACTTTAATAATAAATCCGTATGGGCGCGAATCTCAGTCATAGCGGCAGGGCCTGTGTTTAACTTTATTCTGGCTTTTATCTTTGCAGTGATCATAACGGCAATGGTTGGTTACGATAAGCCGGTAATCGGGGCAGTGGAATCCGGATATCCGGCAGCGGAAGCTGGTTTAAAAAAAGGTGACGAGATCGTGCAGATGGGGAATAAAAAGATCCACATTTTCCGTGAAGTCAGTTTTTATAATCAGTTTCACTCTGATGAAGACGTGGTTGTCACTGTGCTGAGAAACGGAAAAGAAAAGACCGTTACACTGACTCCGAAGATGGACAAAGAACTGGGATATAAGAGACTCGGAATCGGCAGTTCCGGTTATACCAAAGCCAATGCACTGACGGCGGTCAAATATGGCGGCTATGAAGTGAAATTCTGGATCTGCACGACACTGGACAGTCTGAAGATGTTAGTGACCAGACAGATCGGAGTGAACGAACTTTCCGGACCGGTCGGAATTGTTAATACGGTAGATACCACCTATAAGCAGAGCCGTTCCTATGGTCTGTTTGTCGTCATTGTAGAGATGCTGAATTTGGCAATTCTGCTGTCGGCGAACCTTGGTGTGATGAACCTTCTGCCGCTTCCGGCACTGGATGGGGGACGACTGGTATTCCTGATCATCGAAGCAATCAGAGGAAAGCGTGTGCCGCCGGAGAAAGAAGGGTATGTACATTTCGCAGGGATCGTGCTGTTGATGGCGCTTATGGTGTTTGTGATGTTTAATGATGTGCATCGGATATTCTTTGGGGGATAGAAGAAATCAAAAAGGAGATCTTTCCGATTTTCTGTGCGCTTGGCTGCGCATGTCGCAGTAAAATATATAGTTGGGAAAATGACAGATGAAGACTTATTGCATCAATTAAAAGCTGCAAGTGAAAATCACTGCCTTTTTATGAACAGGTATCTGGTGAATGGATTGACGGAGCAGAAAGGAAGAAAAATGAGAAAAGCGATTGTATACACATCTGTGCATCATGGAAATACGGAAAAATTAGTAAAAAGGATAGCAGAAGAATGTCAGGTGGATTTGATAGATGCTATAAAACAAATGAACGCAGATTTAAATGATTATGATATGATTGGGTTCGCATCAGGAATCTATTATTCAAAATTCCACCAGTCAATATTAAAATTTTCTGAGGAGAATTTATCAGCCGACAAAAAGGTATTTCTGATCTGTACTTATGGTGGAAGTGCAAATTTTAAATCTATAGAACAGATTTTGAATAAAAAACATGCCAGTGTGGTTGGAAAATTTGGCTGTAAAGGGTATGACACATTCGGTCCATTTAAACTGGTTGGTGGTATTGCTAAAGGGCATCCAGATGAAGAGGATATGAAAAATGCAGTGGACTTCGTAAAAGGATTACACTAATTGAAAAATTCAGATTATATAATCAAAAGGCATGCGAAAAATGAATGGACATTTTTTTCATGCCTTTTTAAAGCATTAGGTGACGTAGAACTCAAAGTTAGCATTTTCCCATGTGGGGAAAATGGTTGTCAGTTCAATTCCGCAATCCGCGATACCCCCACATATATCTCCGATATCTTATACCAGGTCGTATAATCCACTTCTCCGGTCTGAGGCAGTCCAAAGACTTTTTGAAATACCCGGACAGCTTCGGCAGTTGCCGGTCCATAGATACCGTCAGCAGTGATCTTTGGAATAGCCGGATAAGCACCTGCAATCACATTTAACTGCTCCTGCATCTGCCGGACTTTGTTGCCGGATGAGCCAATCTTCAGAGTATAACCAGGCCAGGAGGACGGAATGCCGGAGATGGCTTCGGCGGTGTTGATGTACATGTCATCACCATAATAATAGCGTAGGATTTCGATAGGGGAGTAGCCCTGATCGCCTAATGATTTGGATCCCCATTGTGTCATCCAGTTCGGACACTGCACCTGCCGCCCGTCACAATACTGTGTCAGTATCGGCTGCTTCACATTCGGTCTGGAAAGATAATCGGCAAACAACTCATCGACGATCACAGAGATTGTATCATAGATATTCCGTTCAGGAATCCATTTATGGTCAAAAGCGGTAGATGAGGTAATCGTGAAATCATATCCTTTGTTCCGGTACCATTCTGTATACACACGGTTCAGTGTAAAGGACATGATCGCCAGAACATTTGCCCGGATTGTATCTTCAGGCCAGGTAGCATAGATTTCGCTGGAAGCCACATTTTTGATATAGTCTTTATACTTTACGTAATAATTTCTTGCAGTAGAATCCCGCGGGCTTCCATCGTGGACAACAATATATTCAGGAACGACGACACGACTTAAGACAATCTCACCGGATTCAATGGTTGGCTTGATCTCATCCTCTGGAATCTTGGGCGGGTATGTGGCATATAATGTATGAGCGGGTATGACGAATATAGATTCATTTTCTTCCTGGTTATCGACGGGTTTCATGCTGACATTCTGCAGGGCTGTTACGTGGGGCAGAATCTCTGTTCCGGCAATGCTGACGGATTCATATCCGGCAGCAGATATTTGTAAGGTGTATTCTGAATATGGCTGGATCTCATTTTCCGGGTCCAGGCTGTATTCCAGCGGTGGTGCGGCAAGATCAATCATATCGGTCTGTCCGGAACTGTCGGTAGTAAGCTGCTCTAAAGGAGTTTCCGGGATACCGGTGTAGGAGATGGAAATCCGGGCTCCCTGAATCGGATATGCAGTGATGTCGGAGACAAGATTGATCTGCAGACGGCCTTTATCAGGAGTATCCTGAGTGGTTGGAGTCGCTCCATTCATAATAATAGGACCTCTTTTAAGACTCTGTTACTGACAGAGTATGCAAAAGTAAGAAAAATGTGAGAATTGCGGAAAGAGAAAGAACCCGGTATAATAAAGTATTCCTACATTATGCAGGAAATCATAAGAATGATAGAAACAGGAGCGAAAAACAGAGCATGAAAAGAAGACATTTGCGAATATATAGAAAAAGAAGAAAAAAGAAAACGCTCATCCTGATTCTGATATGCATCTTACTCATAGGGATCGCGGCAGCAGAGCGAATCGGATACATAGATATGGAACAGTTTATTTCTGATAAACAGGAAGCGATTCCTTATCAGAAAGTATCCAAAACGGCAGAAGAGAACACAGAAAAATACTATTACCGGCAATTGCCGGAAGAACAGAAGCAAGTTTATCGGGAAATCCTGGAAGGTGTCAGAAATCATACAGAGGAGATCTATGTACATGATACAGATGCGGATGAGACGAATCAGATATTCCGGAAGCTGATGAAAGATCAGCCGGATATCTTCTGGTGTGATGGAACAGCGACAGCTACAATGCATAAGGGAACGGAAAGCTATACGGTTCTGAAACCAAAATATTTTTATACAGCTAAGGAAAGCCAGACGATGCAGACAGAGATTACGCAGGCGGCAGCAAAGTGGCTGGCAGGTCTGGATGCTGATGCAGATGAGTATCAAAAAATTCTCTATGTGTATGAAAAAATCGTAGATGAAGTGGACTATGACGAGAGTGCACCGGATAACCAGAACATTTACAGCATATTTGTCAACAGGCAATCCGTATGAGCCGGATATTCAAAGGCAACGCAATACTTACTGGAACAGCTTGGTGTGTTCTGTACTTATGTGACAGGAAAGACGACAGAAGGCGGAAATCATGCATGGAATCTGGTGAGGTGCAACGGCGATTATTATTACGTTGACACAACCTGGGGAGATCCGGTGTTTCAGCAGGAAGAAGGCGAGGAGATATCCCGGGATACAAATCAAGAAACAGACACTTCCGGGAATAAGACAAATATCAGTTATGATTACATGTGCTGTGATGATACACAGCTGTTCCAGACACATATCCTGGATAAAGACACGCAGATGCCGGAGTGCAGCAAGATGGATTGCAATTATTATGTGGTAAATGGAATGTATTACACGCAGTATGATGCGGAACAGGCATTGGGAGCCATGAACCAGACAATCTGGACGAAGAAAAGTGCGACCACTTTCAAGTTCTCTGACAATGCGGTTTATCAACAGGCGCATGATGACATTTTCCAGAAAGAACTTACAAAAGCAGCGCAGAATCTGGCAGACTACTATGGGTTATCACAGGTGAAGTACCAGTACATCGATGATCCGAGATTACACAAGATTGTAATATTTTGGCAGTATTCATAAAAAAACAAAAATATCCGTTGAAAATCCTCGGATTATGTAGTATAATTTTTACAATTTGTGAAGACATAAATTGTCTGGTACCGATGGATCAAAACAGGGCAGTTTTGTGCTTGCACAAACTGCCTTTTGTTCTATATTTTTAAGAAAAAATTCCTTGTTACAACGAATTTTTTTTGCCCAAATATAGGAATATACCTGAGGGACGGCGGGATGGCTTCATAAAAAAGAAAAAGAAACACAGAAGGGAAAAGGTGAATATATGAAAGCATTTCTTATATTAGAAGACGGGACTGTCTTTACCGGAACCAGTATCGGTTCGACAAAAGACATGATTAGTGAGATAGTGTTTAATACTTCAATGACAGGTTATCTGGAGGTATTAACCGACCCTTCTTATGCGGGACAGGCCGTAGTAATGACCTATCCATTGATTGGAAATTATGGCATCACACCGGATATGGAGTCAAGGAAGGCATGGCCGGATGGATATATCGTAAGAGAACTTTCCAGAATGCCAAGCAACTTCCGTTGTGAGGGAACAATTCAGGATTTCCTGAAAGAACAGGATATTCCGGGAATTGCAGGAATTGATACACGTGCCCTTACAAAGATTCTTCGTGAAAAGGGAACCATGAATGGAATGATCACCACCAATGAGAATTATAATTTAGACGAGATCCTTCCGAAGCTAAAAGCTTATACAGTTGGTGATGTGGTATCAAAAGTAACATGTGATGAAAAATATGTCTTAGAAGGCAATGGACCAAAGGTAGCTCTTATGGACTTTGGTGCGAAAAAGAACATTGCCAAGTCTTTAAATGAACGCGGCTGTGAAGTAACAGTCTATCCGGCAGGTACAAAGGCAGAAGAAATCATTGCTTCTGAACCGGACGGTATTATGTTGTCTAATGGACCTGGAGATCCGGAGACATGCGTATCTATTATCGAAGAGATCAAGAAATTATACAATACTGATATTCCTATTTTTGCAATTTGTCTTGGACATCAGCTTATGGCACTTGCAAATGGCGCAAAGACTTATAAGTTGAAATATGGACACCGCGGCGGTAACCATCCGGTGAAGGATCTGACTAACAACAGGGTTTACATTTCTTCACAGAATCATGGTTATGCAGTTGACGGTACGTCAATTGACCCGAAAGTAGCAAAAGAAGCGTTTATCAATGTGAATGACGGAACCAACGAAGGACTTGCATATGAAGGAAAGAACATTTTTACAGTTCAGTTCCATCCGGAAGCTTGTCCGGGACCACTGGATTCCGGATACCTGTTTGACAGATTTATGGATATGATGAAAGGAGCAAAATAATGCCTAGAATTAAAGATATTAAGAAAGTATTAGTAATTGGCTCTGGTCCTATTATCATTGGACAGGCAGCGGAGTTTGACTACGCAGGTACACAGGCCTGCCGTTCGTTAAAAGAAGAAGGTCTGGAAGTAGTTCTGCTGAACTCTAATCCGGCTACAATCATGACAGATAAAGATATCGCAGACCGCGTATACATTGAACCTCTGACAGTTGAAGTAGTAGAACAGCTGATCTTAAAAGAAAAACCAGACAGTGTTCTTCCGACACTTGGCGGACAGGCAGCGCTGAACCTGGCTATGGAACTTGAAGAGAATGGATTCCTCAAGAGAAATAATGTACGTCTGATCGGTACTACTTCCGAGACGATCAAAAAAGCGGAAGACCGTTTGGAATTCAAGATGACGATGGAGAAGATCGGTGAGCCTTGTGCAGCTTCTAAAGTCGTAAAGGATGTGCAGACAGGTATTGAATTTGCAGAAAGCATCGGATATCCGGTTGTACTTCGTCCGGCTTATACACTTGGCGGAAGCGGCGGAGGAATCGCTGACAACAGAACAGAACTCGTAGAGATCCTGGAAAACGGACTTCGTCTTTCACGTGTTGGGGAAGTTCTGGTAGAACGTTGCATCGCAGGATGGAAAGAGATCGAGTACGAAGTAATGCGTGACAGCAATGGTAACTGCATTACCGTATGTAATATGGAAAACCTGGACCCTGTAGGTGTACATACCGGAGATAGTATCGTAGTAGCACCTTCTCAGACACTGAGCGATAAAGAGTACCAGATGCTCCGTACATCTGCTCTTAATATTATCAGTGAGTTAAATATCACTGGTGGATGTAACGTACAGTATGCGCTGAATCCAGATTCATTTGAGTACTGTGTAATCGAAGTTAACCCTCGTGTAAGCCGTTCTTCTGCACTTGCATCTAAGGCAACAGGATATCCGATTGCCAAGGTTGCAGCAAAGATCGCTCTTGGATATACACTGGACGAGATCAAGAACGCAGTAACAAAGAAGACATACGCAAGTTTCGAGCCGATGCTTGACTACTGTGTTGTTAAGATCCCGAGACTTCCATTTGATAAATTTATCACAGCTAAGAGAACCCTTACCACTCAGATGAAAGCTACCGGTGAGGTTATGAGTATCTGCCATAACTTTGAGGGTG
>ERZ772954.2822-NODE-2822-length-10472-cov-6.485744_pt1 | contig 10472 bp, 10 predicted proteins | sample MGYA00580684_ERZ772954 | MGnify/ENA primary metagenome ERZ772954 (study PRJEB29015, sample SAMEA2737654) | human gut metagenome | biome: human gut; feature: human-associated habitat; material: faeces | place: China | collected 2012 ...
ACTTCACTCAGCCGGAGCCTGCAAACAATTTTGCGCATAAATCTTGACGGAACCGAAAAGCGAGAAGCAACAGAATGATTGAACGATAAGCTATTATAAAAAGCTCGTCTCAAGCGAGTACGAAAAAGACAAATCCACATTTTCGATTGATGGATTTGCATTCTTGGAAATCAAGCTATGGTTCTAATGTATTGGGGAACTTACAACTTGAAATCCAATTTCTTCAAATCTCTTTTTCTGAGGTTCGAGATTTCCCTTGATTTTCGAGCTATCCAATAAAATGGTTAGATTTCTCCTTGCCCGTGAACACCCTACATAGAATAATTTGTATGCGCTCAGAATACTATATGCCGTATTACCTTTTAGGCAATCTCTCGCTTTTGTAACCCCCGGCTTTGAAAAGTAGCTTTCATAATCTGCACCATAAATAAATTGAAAATACGGATCATCTTTAAATCTATCAAATACTGTGTGCAGCTTCGCCTTAATCATTTCTTCGTTTGCTATATAAGTTCCCTTTTTTAGCACACTTCCTTTAATACCTATACTCTGCTGGATATTGTCTACTTCAGCCGCAAAATTATAGTAGAATTGGTTAAGCGTTTTGGCGGAAATCTGTATCTGTCCCCACATTTCAAAAAAACGATACATTGCAACGCACGGATTATTTGAGCTATCTTCGGCAACAAAGACAACACTGTCATGACTTTCTCCTTTCACGCCATGCTGGGTCGAAACTCTCGGATTGCATAAATAATCCGCAACATGGACCACCTCAACTACAGGGACAAGTTCTGCTAGTTTATAGTCATCGTCATCAACAATGCCACTCAAGTATGCTTCGTTTAGTAGATGCACATTTGAAAGGCCTCTAATTAAGTCAGCTATAGTTTTGCTTTCACTTTCAATAATATTAAAAACTTGCTTTATGCTATTAAAGACCGTTTCTTTATCATTATGTGTTTTAATATTCCAGCTATCTTTGCTAAAAACGGATTTATTTCCTTTCAGAATCTGAATAATACTCCCGTACTGTTGCGCTTTATAGAGCCTTAACAACTCAACAATACAGAACAACACTTTTAAGAGGGAGTCAGGATTATCTTCATAATGTGTTGTTAGTACATCCACCGCAGACACGGCTTTACCAAAAGAGTATTTCTCCATTTTATCGAATGCGTTATACAAATTAATTGCGTCAATATCAGAAAAACGTTCTTTGTTAAAGAGATATAGGATCAGCGTGTCAGGATCTGTTTTTCGAAGGTTCTCAATTTCCGCTTGAATAGAATGGCTAATAATAATCCTTGGATCAAAATCAGAGTCAGTACTTCTCATTTTCTCAGAGATGTTTTGAACAAACGCTGGATCATTGTAGATTCTGTTCAAGATGTTCACAATGCTTTTTGTTGAGCGGTAATTTGTTGTCAATGCCTTTGTCGTGTCAAATAGCTCAAAGCTTTCTTCAAAAGATCCATCATAGTTTTTATATATCTGCTGCATTCGATCCCCAAACAAGAAGAGCTTGGTTTTCGTATTATGTACACTTTCAAAGAATATCTTCAGAACATCGCTCATTGTATCCTGATACTCATCGATAAAAATAAATTGATACTTACTAGTCATTCTTTTCTTGATAACAGGATAACGATTGAAAATTGCTTTTGAAAAGCCTATTAGATCATCATGAGACAATCCTCCGTAGTATAAAGAGCTAAATGGAGATTCGTTATATGAGAGGACCTTGATGTTGTTTCTAACCATATCATAATCTAACTTCCCGTACTTCTCAATATAACGAGCATTGCTCTCAGCTATACTTTCTTTTTGGCTTTTATTATCTATCCGTTCGGATATTTGTGCACCATAGATTTCAAAGTACAATTCCAATATGTCTTGGTGGGCAAAATAAGGTTTCAGAAAAAAGTGCAGAAAAGAGTGAATTGTACCAATGAATACATTTTTAGAGAGAATACCCTTTGATAATTCATCTGCTGCACGGTTCGTATATGTGATGCAGAGAATATTGTCTTTTGGATTATCTATGATACACCTTTGCACTATCGACTTTATTTCTGTCGTCTTCCCGCTGCCTGCTGGCGCATTTATTAAATAACAGTTGTTCAATTTGTTAGCCACATTAAGCCCTCCTCTATATAGTTGGGAAGCATAGTGTCCACTAGCTTATTGAGAATGACTGAGTACATGAAGTCTGTTTTGTTTTTGCTTGTATGCTGCACGATTGCCCGAATACTGCATGAATCTGCTTTTTGTGGAATCACAAACATTAGTTTGTCGTTTTTGCGTAGAATAGTCCATTCTTCTTTTGTTTTCGTATCCAGAGCTGATACATTATATCGTTTAGCAAGCATTGCTTCCTCCAGAGTCCGAGCATAACCGTCGGTCTGCCCCTGAAATTCCAGACAAATATTATTACTCACTATACATCCTGAACTGTCCTTCCAAGAATAAAGTGTCTCTACCGTGGGTGCAGCGTCACTAAGAGCCTCTGCTGCAAATGTATTTATTGTAGCATTTGTGGATGATGATTGACGCACATCAGCTTCTGTTTTAGCTTCCGTTTTATAGTCCAAATCTGTGATGATAAGAGATTTGACATTCAGATATTCAAGTATTGGCTTATATTTTATTGCATATGCACCACCGACTTGCACAAAGGAGATGTACTGGTTTCTTAGTGTTTCAAACCGATCCGAAAGCAATACATTTTTTATAAGCATTCTTTCCGTGTCACCTTCGTACAGTATTACTTTATCAGCGAAGATTATATCTGGAAAATTAATGGCATAAAAGCCGTCATAAAATTCAATCAAATCTTTTAATTCTTGGTTTGGCTTAATTACTTCATCTATAAATTTATGTAAGTCATAAAGGCAGCATTCAAACGGTCTAACTTGTCTAAGAACTCGAAGTTGAGAAATACGACTATTCCGGACGACTTCATGCGAATGTGTTGTTACAAAACCTTGCATCGCACTCTCTTTGCTGTAATAGGCGAATAGGTATTGCGAAAAAACATTTTGCATCTGTGGATGCATATGAGCCTCAGGTTCCTCAATGACAAAGAAGTTTACGAGCAGAGGATCAATGGTCTTCCGGTACTTTTCCAACTGAAGGTGAATAAAGATAAGGTTGCTATATCCCAAACCTTGAGAAGATTCTCTCAAGAAAAAATTATCCACTTGATATTTTGCGCTTGTAATGCTTTTGAGCAGGGATTGGACTGCTTCATCTGTTACCACCATATCGATGGTAATGTTACCGGCTTGCCCACCATTGGTTTTAGATATTTGTTCTATAGTTTTTCCAAGCGTTTCAATAGATGCCTTACGAACCTCTTGCTGAATTTGTTCGTCTTCAATCGATTGCTTAATCTTATCCGGCAAAGACTGAATTAGTGTTTTCCAGTTATCTTCTTGGCTTGCTATATCTATCATGTTTTTGCTCAGTATTTTAGCCCTATCTGAGTTCCCATCATCCAGTGTTCTGCCAGCCATAATATTCTGATAATTGAAAAGCCCCCTAAACGATGCCACATCCATAGGAACAATATTGCTATAGGTTTTATCAGAGAAATAGGCAGCATCCTTACAGCTATCAGTATATATCTGAATCAGCATTTCCTTAATGATACGAATCCCTTCGGCGTCCTTATCATCATCTCCAACCAGTTTATCGAAACGATTACATAGCTTTTCATATTCTGAATCCAAGGATTTTCTCAGCAAATCCTTGTCTAGTTCAAATCGGTAAATGAAATAAAAGCTGCTGTTATCCGGATCAAGCTCCATGATGTAGTCGGCAAAGTTCCGAATGTCATCGCCGGCGGGATCATAATCTACTTGAATCAGGACTTCTATTGGAGTAAGCAGCATTTCATTTTCTGGATTCTCAGAGGGCACTATTGTTCCAAGGATATTTGCAATCAAATCATCTTTTTTATTTTCTTGTTTAAATTGAGCTTGAAAATAAGGAAATACTGCAGTACACCATTCTTGAGATTCATATACGGGAAAGTCATCACTGCACAACGCTCCTTTAGCGTTAAAGACATAATTAAAAAGCTCTACAATAGATGTCTTCCCGCTATTGTTTGCTCCGGCAATAACGGTAATATCATCTTCCATATTGATTGTTGCTTTCAAAATCTTTCGAAACCCAGATATCTGAATGGTTGTGATTTTCATTTATATTCCCTCCACACAGCAGATCACGATTATGCCTGTTTTATAAGGTTTTATGCCTTCGAAGAATTTGATACCCTACCGGTTTCAATCCGTTGAATCGTACCGCCCTCTACCAAGGCACCCGGCTCAGCCTTCACTGTCGTGAGACTGACATCCAGCAAAATTTGGGATATCTCAGTTTTGGAAAGTATTTGTGCCAAAAACTCTGTATTCTGCCACTGTATAAGTACCTGTTTTCAATATACTACATTCTCATTCTTTCGCCAACCCTTTTATCGATTTCATCGTTCTTGCAAATTTCGCTTACCCCAATTACGATTGCTTCATCACACCATAAAGGAGTTATCGTAATGCCCAAGAAATACCCGCTCGAGTTCAAAAAGCAAGCGATTCGTCGCTATGAAAAAGGTGAGTCCATTCCAGTTCTCTGTCAAGAACTGCATATATCGCAAAGCACTTTCTATCACTGGCGAAACCAGTACCGTTCTATTCAGACATCTGCCCATACCTATACGCCTGCTGAGTTCGATGCTCTTATCAGGCGGCTTCAAAAAGCGGAGCACAAGCTCTCAATCATTCAGTTATCCGGTTACCTGTCCAAAGTGCCTCTACAGGACAAGTTGGCCACTCTGGAGCATTTTCACAACGAAATGTCTGATTTGTACAGCGTTCACGAATTATGCGAAGCCTTGGATGTATCCCGCGGTACATTCTATAATCATATTTTCCGTCGTGCAGATCGTAGCAAATATGAATCCGAGAAGGCTCAGCTCATACTGAAAGTAAAACAGATCTTCGATGATAGCGAACAGCGGTATGGCGCTGATAAGATCCGTGCTGTTTTGGCCGAAAGCGGTCTGCGCATCAGCACAAAACGAATCTCGTCCATTATGCAGGAACTTGGCTTGCACAGTATTCGTACCGACGCAAAAAAGGTCTACAAGAATCAAATGCGAAAGAAGCAAAATCTGCTCCGCCGGAAATTTACCGCGGATCATCCAAACCAAGTATGGGTGAGCGATATTACTTACTTCAAAATCAAAAATGCATGGGTCTATCTTTGTGCTATCATTGACCTCTTCTCCCGCAAAGTCGTCGGGTATCGAGTATCCCGCACAGCCAGTACCCGTCTTGTCACAACCACTTTCCGTAGAGCTTATGCAGAACGAGGCTATCCGCAAAGTCTGACCTTTCACAGTGATAGGGGCGGGCAGTATATTTCCGCAGCATTTAGTAAACTTTTGCAGCAATATGGCGTTAAGCAATCCTTTTCCGCAAGCGGCACGCCTCTCGATAATGCGGTCGCAGAGACATTCTTTGCCACATTCAAAAAAGAGGAAGCCTACCGGCGCGAATATACTTCTGAACGGCACTTTCGAAAGAGCGTGGATGAATATATCCGTTTTTACAATGAGATTCGCCCACATCAGACGCTGAAATACAAGACACCGCAAGCGTTTGAAGCAGCATATCAAGGTAGCTATATCGAAAAGCCGTGTTCATATAGCAATGTTGGCGTTTAAAAACATCTTCGCAATTTTGATGTTTCATGATGCATCCGGATTATTTATAAAAAGCGGAAAGCCCTGCAATGCAAGGCTTTCCGAATAAGAAACCACCCGTGTTCCGATAAAAAAGTTCGAAACACGGGTGGTGTTCATATGGCGGAGATGGAGGGATTTGAACCCCCGCACGCCTTGCGGCGCCTACCGGATTTCGAATCCGGACCCTTCAGCCACTTGGGTACATCTCCAAGCGATCCTATTTGCCCCCCGCAGACGGTCAAGTCCAAACCCCAAGGGGACTGCGTTAGATATTATGACATATTTTCACAGCTATTGCAAGAGAAATACTTGCGCAGCGAAGGAACACAGCATAGAATGAGCATATCTTACCTGTGCGGATGACGAAGGAGGAAGTGCTATGGCCCTGCGGGTCTATATTCTTGGTGATGCCGCAACTTACCAAAACTATGCACTGGCGGTGGAACGTGCCGGAGGGATTTCCTGCTTCGAGAGCCGGCCGGCGGATTGCGACTGCTTGCTGCTGCCCGGCGGCGGGGACATGGAATCCTGGCGTTACGGCCAGAAAAACACAGCCTGCCGGGATCTGGAGCCGGAACGGGACGCGCTGGAACTGGATCTGCTGGCGGATTTTACGGCCCTTGGCAAGCCGGTCCTGGGTATATGCCGGGGAATGCAGACCATCAATGTATTTTTCGGCGGCGATCTGGTGCAGGACTGGCCAGGACACAGCGCCATAGAAGGCGTTGACCGGCTCCACAGCGTTCAAAATGCACCGTCCTTTCTGCGGGAGCTATACGGAGAGCGCTGTGTGGTCAACAGCTGCCACCACCAGATCATCGGCCGCCTAGGCACCGGTTTAGAGGCCCTGCAACGGGCGGAGGACGGCATAGTAGAGGCCTTCCGGCACAAAACCTTGCCGGTTTGGGGGATCCAATGGCACCCTGAGCGGCTGACAGCGGACTGCCAAACGGGCACGGTGGACGGACTGGCGGTATACCGGGCGTTTCTATCTCAGGCAGCCTTGTAAGAGCTCTGCCTGTTAACCGCAGGCCGTATCCGGATCGGACAGGAACTGTGCACCACGATCCACCAATACGCGGAAAATCCGGTCGCAAAGATTCTCTGTAAAGGGTAAGATGAAGGGTAAACACCATTTCAGCGCAGCAAAAAATCCCTCAAAGCCTTGCGGCTCTAAGGGATTTGTTTGGTGGACGATACAGGACTCGAATTCGCAAATTGTTGTTTTCTATTACTTTTTTCGGCAAAATATGTGATATTTAGTTTTGAAATCATAAAATTTAGTACCAGTCAGTCCAGTTGTTTTATAGAGGATGACCCGCTAAAGGGTCAAAATAAGGGTCAAATTCAGGCCCGCGAAAGGACTGTCACACAATGGAAATTACTTATCGGAAGCATGAAGATTTTTGTGTCCCCAATTTGCTTATGCATGGAAGTGAACCGGCAGCATACGGACGTTTTGGCAGGATGCGGCTCAAGTATCTGAAGGAGCACCGCAGAGGAACTTATACCACCTTGAAAACTTCTGGGCAACTAACACATCACCTCAACGAAATCGACCGTGAAGCAAACCAAATGTTACGGTTGCTAATCGAGCAGATGGCTCAGGCACAAGGCATTACAGAACAGCTAAAGGCCGAGGATCAAGTGGCGTGGGTGGGGGCAGTGAACTGCATCCGCAGCGCGGTGGAGGAAATTGTGTTAAATGAACTGATCTGCTGTTGATAAAATGAAAAGCCTGCCGTTCAAATGATTTTGGACGGCAGGTTTTCATATTTCGTGCAAAAATTCAAAGGCTGCACAGCCTACGGCACAAAACAATCGTTTGTTTCGGTACGTAGAGAGAAACCGCTTATAGCTGATAGCACACTTTCATTAAACTTTTCCAGTGGTCACATTCTTATCCCATATTGCGGTATGGAAGTGTGGCGATTCTGGAGGTCTCATGCTATACTGATGGTCACCGGAAACCGCTCAAAAATTTTTTTATTTTTTTTGAAAAGCTGTGTAAGAAATGGCATATCTCGTGCGTCTATATAGCAGGAGCCCAAAACGCTGCATAAAGAAGGTGGTGGAGCTGATGCTGACGGTCCTATTGGAAAACCAGAATCCGCCCTTGAAAAACAACAAGGAGGAATTGCTGTAAATGAAACGGATCTCAATTTTGCTGGCAATATGCCTGCTGCTGGGCATCCCGGCCCAAGCAGCCGCCCCTGCATTATTCCAGTATCAAAGCAGCCAGCTTGGATTTTCCATCACGGTTCCCGGCGTTCGTCAGGTCGAGGTCATTGCCGAGGAAACCGATACCGGCGTGAACTTCTATCACGCTCCCTCCCGTGAAAAATACGGGGGAGAAATCGGCTCCATTGTAGTGGTTTCCCCACGGTCCACTTTCTTCTCCGGACACTACGATGATATGGCGTACCAGATCATCGCCATGGGAAAGAACCAGGTATTTCTATGGAAGACGCCAGGAGGAGGCGCTCCCACCGGCGGAGATTTTTTGGATGCTTTTAAACATGTGTCCTCCACTCTGCTTGATGAACAGCGGATTCAGAACGCAGACATATGTGTAATATACACTTGCCTTGCTTGCCGCTAACGCGCTCTCCTGAAGACCCTGCGAGAAACGGAGGCAGCGCTGGTTATCTCACTACTTTATTATAAGTTGCGAAGCGCCGTCTTATGGCTTATTATGTTTCAAGTTAAACCTGCAAGTTTGAGCAATATCAATCGGAGACATGATAGAATATTTGCAACCAATTCGGAGTTATCCGTAGTTATATAGTGAAAGCGCTTTTAGACCGCGGTACCACAATGGAGGACGCCTATGGAAGATGAAAAAATCATTGGGCTATATTGGGAGAGGAACGAGGATGCCATTACAGAAACCTCCTCAAAATACGGAAAGCTCTTTTTTCGCATTGCCAGCAATATCCTACTAAACCATGAGGACAGCGAGGAATGTGTGAACGATACATATTTAGGCTTATGGAATGCCATTCCCAAAGAAAGGCCGTCACCGTTTTCCGTATTCGCAAGTAGAATTACCAGAAATCTTGCCCTGAAAAAGTATGAATACCTCTCCGCAGAAAAGCGAAAGCCAGAGGCGATTTGTTCATTTGAAGAACTTGGTGACTGTGTTTCTGGCAAGGAGTATGTTGAAAGTGAAGCAGAAAATCGGCGCATCGAGCAGCTTATCGACACATTCCTTTGTCAGATAGGGGAAGAAAAGCGCAACATTTTTTTATGCCGATACTGGTATTTTGATTCGATTGAGGAGATTTGCAGATGCACAGGGTATAGCCAGAGTAAAATTAAATCTATGCTGTTCAACATACGGAAAAAGTTGCGAAGCTATTTAGAAAGCGAGGGTGTTGACCTATGAATGAAAAGCAGTTTTCTGACAGAATCGGAAATGTGAACGATAAACTGATCCGGCAAGCTGAACAGATACCAAATTATAGACGGGGACACCGGAGAAGAAGTATCCGGCAGCTTGCAACGATTGCTGCCGTTATCGCTCTAATGGTTTGCAGCTTTAGCGTAGGCGCATTGGCCTTTGCTGAGAAAATCTATGTTGAAAAAAGCCAAGAGAGCATTGATATTAGTGATTTTGGAATTTCGCTGATATTACCTGACGAATGGGCTGGAAAATACGGCTATGATATTTTCGATGATGGTGATATTGAAGTATATAGCCTTGCAGCGAGAGAGGAAGAAACTGATAACGGAACGAATTTAAAGGGCTCTCTATTTTGGGTTGAATGTATTGATGGACAATTCCCGATGGATTTTTCCTATGCTCAACCAGGGTATACGATTGCCACAACGGCCACGCATACATTTCGTTTGGTATTGGCATCTGATGTACAATATGATTCTGGGAATGCCAAAATTGCCGATGAGTACCTTTCTTTGTATGACAGCATACCACAAATAAAAATTCTTCTTTCAGACTGGCTTACCGACAATAGCTTGAATCAGACAAACTGGGTAAAAGGCACAGTTTATGTTAAATATCTTGGTGAAATGACACCTGACGGACAAGATGTAGTTAAGACGGTGGTACTTGATGAAGCTGCTTCAACAAGTATTTCACAGATAATTAAGACACAAAAATATGACATTGAAGATGCAAGTTTTCCTGTTGATCTCGTTTTTATCGTAGATGGACAATCATACCATATGAACTCGCAATCGGGACAGATTTTTGGCATCAGCGGGGTTAGCGCGGTTCTATCAGAAGAAGCCCTACAGGAAGTATTGTCCTTGCTGGCAAATGAGTAATCAAAATAAGCACATATTACCGTAATTCTAACGATGCAAAAAGAAAACTGTTTTTCTACTTTGAGATTGCTTACTATTTCTGGAAGCTACTATTAACAACTGATATCGGAACGAAAGTAATGTCCTTTGAAGAACTTTCTGTGGAAGTAGTTGACTCTATGTCCATTCCGAGCATGACTCGAGCAACCAGTCGAATCGAGTGGAACATTTCTCCTGATACGGTTATGAAAGCAGATACAGCATACTCTTTGGAGGCAGACGAGATTGTTACAATAAATTGCACATATTCACCAAGAACAGCCAATCTTGACTTTGGATTTATCACTCAAGATGATACATTCCATTTTAACCAACTGAATTATGCATGCAGTGAAAGGAGCGTATTTTCATGAAAAAATTTTTATCCATGACCATGACGCTTATTATGTTG
>ERZ772954.2824-NODE-2824-length-10470-cov-25.917331_pt1 | contig 10470 bp, 8 predicted proteins | sample MGYA00580684_ERZ772954 | MGnify/ENA primary metagenome ERZ772954 (study PRJEB29015, sample SAMEA2737654) | human gut metagenome | biome: human gut; feature: human-associated habitat; material: faeces | place: China | collected 2012 ...
TGGGCACGGGCAGCATCGACCCCCACGCCGCCAGCCTGTCCGGGCAGCGGCAGCTTTCCGCCGCCCTCCGCGCCCGGGACGCTGTAGCCGGGGCACTGGATGCCGCCGCAGGCGGCTTTGGGCTGGACGCCGTTTCGGTCTGCGTGGATGATGCACTGGATGCGCTCTGCGACCTGACCGGCGAAAACGCCTCGGAGGCCGTCATCGAACAGGTGTTCGAGCGGTTCTGTGTGGGGAAATAAATTCAAATCATTGATTAGAGGAAACCCGAAAGTATATGAACCACTTAGGAGAATATGATGTCATCGTCATCGGCGCTGGCCATGCGGGCATCGAAGCCGCCCACGCAGCTGCTGTGCTGGGCGCAAAAACGGCCGTCTTTACCATGAGTCTGGACGCCATCGGCAATATGCCCTGTAACCCCAGCATCGGCGGCACCGCCAAGGGAACGCTGGTGCGGGAGGTGGACGCACTGGGCGGCGTAATGGGTCTGGCGGCAGATGCCACCTATCTGCAAAGCCGGATGCTGAACAAGGGCAAAGGCCCCGCCGTGCACGCACTGCGGGTGCAGACCGACCGCCGCCGCTACAACGAATACATGAAGCACGCGCTGGAACAGACCCCGGGGCTGGCTATCCATCAGGCTGAGGTGGTAGCGCTGGAAGTGGAAAACGGCCATGTGAAGGGCGTTGTCACCCAGCTGCACGGCGAATACACCGCCAAGTGCGTGGTGCTGGCCACCGGCACGAACCTCGGCGGCAAAATTTTTGTGGGCGATGCGTGGTATGCGTCCGGCCCGGACGGCATGCACGCCGCCAACGCCCTGACCGACAGTCTGAAAGCTGCCGGTCTGCCGCTGCGCCGGTTCAAGACCGGCACCCCTGCCCGGGTGCACCGCCGCAGCATTGATTTTTCCAAGCTGGAATGCCAGCCCGGCGACCCGGACAGCGAATTGCAGCCCTTCAGCTTTTTGACCGATGCCCCCATGCACAACAAGGTGGAATGCTGGATCGCCTACACGAACCCCGAGACCCACAAGATCATTCTGGACAACATCCAGCGCAGCCCGCTGTACGGCGGCATGATCGAGGGTGTCGGCCCGCGCTACTGCCCCTCCATCGAGGATAAGGTGGTGCGCTTCTCCGGCAAGGACCGCCACCCGCTGTTCGTAGAGCCCTGCGGCGAGAACACCGAGGAGATGTATTTGCAGGGTGCATCCAGCAGCCTGCCGGAGGATGTGCAGAACGCCTTTTACCACAGCATCAAAGGCTTTGAGCATCTGGAGATCATGCGCCCCGCCTACGCCATCGAGTACGACTGCGTAGACCCCACCAGTCTGGAAGCCACGTTGGAAAGCAAGGTGGTGCGGGGTCTGTACGGGGCAGGGCAGTTCAACGGCACCTCCGGCTACGAGGAAGCCGCCGCGCAGGGTCTGCTGGCGGGTCTGAACGCCGCCCGCAACGCGCTGGGCTTAGAGCAGCTGGTGCTGCCCCGGCACACCAGCTATCTGGGCACGCTGGTGGACGACCTTGTCACCAAGGGCGTCATGGACCCCTACCGCATGATGACCAGCCGCAGCGAGTACCGACTGACCTTGCGGCAGGACAACGCCGACCAGCGCCTGACCCCCATCGGCAGGGAATACGGCCTTGTGCAGGATGACCGCTGGGCAAAGTACCAGCACACCCAGCAGATTTTGGAAGCCGAGCGCCGCCGCCTGCATGAGACTCATCTGCGCACCGCCGACCTGCGCGCCGCCATGGAAGCCGCCGGTCTTGCCCCCGCCGCCGAGGGCGGCATTGCCGAGGAGCTGCTGCGCCGTCCCGAGATCAGCTACCCGCTGGTGGCGGGCATCATCGGCTGGGGCGAGGAGATCACCCCCATGCTGGCGGAGCGGCTGGAAACGGAGATCAAGTACGCCGGTTACATCGCCCGACAGGACCGGATGATCCGGGAGGTGGCACGCCACGAAAAGACCCTCATCCCGGAGGATTTCGAGTATGCCGCCCTGACCGGCCTGACGCTGGAAGCCCGGGAAAAGCTTGCCCGCATCCGTCCCCGCAATCTGGGGCAGGCGGGGCGCATCCCCGGCGTTTCACCCTCCGATGTGGCGCAGCTGAGCATCGCACTGGCAGGGAAACAACAAAAATAATACGAAGTTGCGATAAAACAAACGATTGCGTTACCCCAACCACCTGACAGAAAGGAAAACACTATGATCGACAAACAGCGGTTGGAGGAAAAGTGTTCCACATGGAACATTGCCCTCACCGGCACCCAGCTGGATCAGCTGGATGCCTTTGCCCAGATCCTTGTAGACTACAACCAGAAGGTCAACCTGACCGCCATCACCGACCCGGAGGGCATCGAGGACAAGCACTTCCTCGACAGCCTGCTGTTTGCCAGCCAGCCGGAGGTTGCCGGGCGTATGGTGGACGTGGGCGCCGGGGCAGGCTTTCCGGGCATCGTGACCAAAATTTTCAAACCGGAGCTGGAACTGACCCTGATGGAGCCCACCGGCAAGCGGGTGGATTTTTTGAAGTACGCCTGCGCCCAGCTGGGTCTGACCGGGGTGGAGTTTGCCAAGGAGCGCGCCGAGGAAGCCGCCCGCAAGGTGTGGCGGGAGCAGTTTGATCTGGCTTCTGCCCGCGCCGTGGCAGCCCTGCCCATGCTGGCAGAATACTGCCTGCCGCTGGTGAAGGTGGGCGGCAACTTCCTTGCCATGAAGGGTGCTTCCGGGGAAGAGGAGCTGACCGCCGCCCGGGGCGCTATCAAAAAGCTGGGCGGCGAGTACCGCGAGACCCGCACTTTGCACCTGCCCGGCGGCGACACCCGCACGCTGATTTTGTGCAAAAAGATTTCGCAAACTCCGACAGCATACCCCAGAAACGGCGGTAAAATTGCAAAAAGCCCGCTGAAATAACGCATGATTTGACGCAACCTGTAAGACCCTGCCGAACGAAATTTCTGGCGGGGTCTTTCTTTGTGTGCTACACTGGGGCTAAACAGGTTTTCCACGATTTCCCGGAGAAATGTGGAAAAACCGAAGGTTTATCTCACAGGAAAGGGGCAGCATCATGTTTGAACGCAAGAAAACGTCCGGGAAATTACTCTCTCTGCCCATCGACCAGATCCATCCATCGCCCTTTCAGGCGCGGAAAAGCTTTGACGAGCAGGAGCTGACGGCGCTGGCGCAGAGCATCCGGGAGAACGGTCTGCTCCAGCCGGTCACGGTGCGCAGGGCGGCAGAGGGCTACGAGCTGGTGGCAGGGGAGCGGCGGCTGCGCGCCTGCCAGCTGGCAAAGATGACCACCATCCCCGCCATCCTGTGCAGCTACGCCGACGACCGCACCGCTGCACTGGGTCTGCTGGAAAACATCCAGCGTGCCGACCTGAACCCATTTGAACAGGCGCAGGGGCTGCGGGATGTGATGGTGCTGTGGGACTGCACCCAAGCGGAAGCCGCCAAGCGTCTGGGTATGGCGCAGCCCACCTTTGCCAACAAGCTGCGGCTGTTGCAGCTGACGGCAGACCAGCGGCAGTTCGTGCTGGACAACAACCTCACCGAGCGCCACGCCCGCGCGGTGCTGCGTCTGCCGGAGAACCGCCGCAGCGAGGCGCTTATCACCATCGCCAAGCGCCGGCTGAACGCCCGCCAGACCGACAGTTACATCGAGCAGCTGCTGAACAGCCCGCCCAAGGCCGGGCACCGCATCTCCATGGTGCGGGACGTGCGCATCTTTGTCAATACCATCGACCACGCCATCCGGCTGATGACCGACAACGGCGTGCCCGCCACCGCCCACCGGGAAGAGAAGGACGGCTACATCGAATACACCGTCCGCATCCCCACCGCCGCCGCGGAGAAGTGAATTGTTCCATGTGGAACAGGGGAGAGGGGAAGAGGATGTAGCCGAGAGATGTTCTCTTTTGACACCAAAAGAGAACCAGAAAAGTGCCAGCGATTTCGACGCGCTGGAGCCACGAAAAAGGGGCTGCTCGCCCCTTTTAACCCCAAAGAGGAGGGCTACACCGGAAAAAACTGAAGATTCACGCCTGTTCGGCGTGAAGATCTTTTAACCGTTTTTTCCGGCTCCGCCGATTTGAAGCCCCTCAGTCGCTGCGCGACAGCTCCCCCCGGGGAAGCAAGCGCACCCGGAAAATTTGCGCTTTAGCCAGAACCTTACCGTCATCGCTGAAGCCTTCACCCACCGGGGGAAGGTGGCGCGCAGCGATGACTGAGAGGGTTTGCCGCCCCCTTGGGCAAGACGGAAGGGGTGATTTCCACTTTCCCACCCTCAAAAGTTAAAAATCCAGCTGAAAAACGCTCCAGATGGTTCAAAAAACAATTTGGATGTGTTATACTAAAAGCCAAGGTGTCTGCCGGACGGGGAAACCGGCGGGCACGACTGCGTGTTCCATGTGGAACAAATCTTTCCCCGGGAGGAAGAAAAGCGCGTGGCAAAAATTGTAGCGATCGCAAACCAGAAGGGCGGAGTGGGCAAAACCACCACCGCCGTCAATCTTTCGTCCTGCGTAGCGGCATTGGGCAAAAAGGTGCTTATCGTAGATCTCGACCCGCAGGGCAACACCACCACCGGCTATGGCATCCCAAAGCGCAGCGTGGAGGCGGGCACTTATGAGGTGCTCATCGGCAGGGCAACGGCGGCGCAGGCTATCCGGCACACCGAGTACCGCACCGATGTCATCGGCTCCAACACCCGGCTGGCCGGTGCCAGCTTGGAAATGATCGACCTGCCCGGCCGCGAGGGGCGTCTGCGCAAGGCGCTGGCCGAGGTGCAGAAGGACTACGACTTCATCTTTATCGACTGCCCGCCCAGTCTGGATCTGCTCACCCTCAACGGCCTGAGCGCCTGCGACAGTGTGCTGATCCCGGTGCAGTGCGAGTACTATGCGCTGGAAGGATTGTCGGAGCTCATCAGCACCCTCAAGACCATCCGCAAAAAGTATAATCCGTATCTGGATATCGAGGGCGTGGTCTTCACCATGTTCTCGCTGCGGTACAACCTGACCGTGCAGGTGGTGGAACAGGTGCAGAAGTACTTCGGCTCCAAGGTGTACAAGACCACCATCCCGCGCTCCATCCGCATTTCGGAGGCGCCCAGCTACGGCCAGCCCATCAATTTCTACGAGCCAAAGGGCAAGGGCAGCGAGGCCTACATGGACTTGGCCATCGAATTCGTCAAGCACAACCGCCCGCAGGAACCTAAGAAGTCCCGCGCAAAGGCTGCACCCGCCGCAGAGCCGGCGAAAAATGCTCTGGAAGACTAAAACAGGGGGAACAAGGTAAACAATGGCAAGAGGAAAAGGAGGGCTCGGACGCGGGCTGGACAGTCTGTTTGAGGACGCAGCACCGGTCTTTGAGTCAGAGCACGCAGCGGTGGAAACGCTGCCGCTGCGCGAGATCGAGCCGGACCCAGACCAGCCCCGCAAGACCTTTGAGCAGGAGCCCCTCAGTGAGCTGGCTGCCAGCATCGCCGAGCACGGCTTGCTACAGCCCATCGCGGTGCGGCCAAGACCCATGGGCGGCTACAGCATCGTGGCAGGCGAGCGCCGCTGGCGCGCCTCCCGCATGGCGGGTCTTACCGAGGTGCCGGTGGTCATCAAGGATGTGTCCGACGAGCAGGCCATGGAGCTGGCGCTGGTAGAGAATTTACAGCGCGAGGATCTGGACCCGGTGGAAGAAGCTGCCGGCATCCGGGAGCTGATGACCCGCTGCGACCTGACGCAGGAGCAGGCCGCCCGCAAGCTGGGCAAGAGCCGCAGCGCACTGGCCAACAGTCTGCGTCTGCTCAACCTGCCGGAAACGGTGCTGGAACTGCTGAAAAGCGGTTTTATCAATACCGGCCACGCCAAGGTGGTGCTGGGTCTGCCCACACCGGAATTGCAGGCCGAAGCCGCGCAGATCATCGCGGACAACCAGCTGAACGTCCGTCAGGCCGAGGCGCTTTGCAAAAAGATGGCAAAGCCCGCCAAGGAGCCCCGCGAACCCGCACCCCGCGGCACTTTGCCGGTGGAGGTGGAAGAGAGCCTGAAACAGGTGCTGGGCAGCGAGGTGAACGTGGCCTACCACGGCGGCAAGGGCAAGCTGACGGTGCATTTTTACTCCGACGAGCAGCTGCGCGCCTTTGCAAACCTGCTGGGACAGTACCAGATGGAAACCGAATAATCATGCGATCCAAGGCGGGAACTGCCGCCTTTGAACGGCAGCGGAAAGCCCCAGGCGCACCGCTGCAAGCCCAATAGAGTTAAGGAGAGTCAATCATGCTGGATATCAAATTTGTCCGCGAGAACCCGGACGCCGTTAAGGAAAACATCAAAAAGAAGTTTCAGGATGCAAAGCTGCCGCTGGTGGACGAGGTCATCGAAAAGGATGCCAAGTACCGTGCAGCCCTGAAGGAAGTGGAGGCCCTGAAGGCCGCCCGCAACAAGCTGAGCAAGGCCAACGGTCCGCTGTTCGGTCAGCTGAAGAAGTGCACCGATGAGGCACAGAAGGCTGAGCTGCAGGCACAGATCGACGCCAACAACGCCGCCGTCAAGGCAGACGCCGACAAGATGGCAGAGCTGGAGAAGGAAGAGGAGGAACTGTCTGCCCGCATTCAGGAGATCATGTACTCCATTCCCCAGATGATCGACCCCAGCGTGCCCATCGGCCCGGACGATACCTATAACGTGGAGGCTCAGCGCTTCGGCGAGCCTGTCGTGCCGGATTTCCCCATCCCGTACCACACCGAGATCATGGAGAGCTTTGACGGCATCGATATGGATGCTGCTGGCCGCGTTGCCGGCAATGGCTTCTACTACCTGCTGGGCAACATTGCCCGCCTGCACGAGGCTGTGCTGGCCTATGCCCGCGACTTTATGATCGACAAGGGCTTCACCTATGTCATTCCTCCCTTTATGATGCACGGCAACGTGGTGCAGGGCGTGATGTCCTTCCCCGAGATGGATGCCATGATGTACAAGATCGAGGGGGAGGATCTTTATCTGATCGGTACATCCGAACATTCCATGATCGGTAAGTTTATCGATACCATCAACGATGAGGAGAAGCTTCCATATACACTGACCAGCTATTCCCCATGTTTCCGTAAGGAAAAGGGAGCACATGGTATTGAGGAGCGTGGTGTTTACCGTATCCACCAGTTCGAAAAGCAGGAGATGATTGTGGTATGTAAGCCGGAAGAATCCAAAGCATGGTATGACAAGCTCTGGAAGAATACGGTGGATCTGTTCCGCAGTCTGGATATTCCGGTTCGTACCCTGGAGTGCTGTTCCGGTGATCTGGCAGATCTGAAAGTGAAATCTTGTGACGTTGAGGCATGGTCTCCGCGTCAGAAGAAATACTTTGAGGTAGGAAGCTGCTCCAATCTGGGAGATGCTCAGGCAAGACGTCTGAAGATCCGCATAAAGGGAAAAGATGGCAGGAAGTATTTTGCACATACCTTAAACAATACCGTTGTTGCTCCGCCGCGTATGCTGATCGCATTTCTGGAGAATAATCTGAACGAAGACGGAAGCGTAAATATTCCAAAGGCATTACAGCCATATATGGGAGGAATTGAGAAAATCGTTCCAAAACATGAATAGGAGGCAGTCCTATGGGAGATATAAATAAGATAGAGGAAGAATGTACCCATAATTGCATGACCTGTGGGCATGGCTGTGCAGAAGGCAGTGATGGTGTGGGAAAATTCGAAAAAGCCCTGAATAAACTTAGTGATATTGATGCCGGGGAGCTGTTGAAAGGATTACAGTCGCTGGGAGAATCAGACAATCAATAATTGAAAATGATAAAAAAGCACCGTATGAAATTACCTAAAAAGTCTTTTCATACGGTGCTTTTTTGTTGAAATTGTACATTTCCGTTGCTTTTCGTCAGAAAGTGAGCGATAATAAAAGAAAAAACAAGAAGAATCAATTGGGGTAGGAGAGGGTATGAAAGAAGTATTAAAAAGAGGAATGCTGAAATGTGAGAACAGCTTTTTTTCGCATGTCGTCCGATGTGCATTGGGAATGATAATCCCACTTGTTTTGACTGGGGGGATTGCCTGTGCTGTCCGTGATTTTCCAGTCGCCCCGTACCAGACGTTTCTGACGCAGGGGGGTGGGAGATGGTTTTATGATTTCCTTACAATGGTTTATGAGGGAACATACGGTATTTTTTCTGTAGCATTGGTAATTACCATTGCGTACAGTTATGCAATGGAGAAAAATGAATCGCTGGAAAATGTCGTTATGTATGTGGTTGTGGCACTTGCCGCATTCAGTGCACAGCTGAATCTGGGAACAGAAGATTTTGATGTGGCAGGACTGGGAACGACCGGATGTTTTGCGGCAATGTTTATCGGTTATTTGTCCTGCATGGCATTTTCAAAGCTGCGCAGATGCCATAAACTGATGCTGGAACAGTATACCGCGGGGATGGGGGGAGGCTGTGTCTCGGCAATCCGTACACTGATTCCACTCGGTATTGTTGCAGCTGGTTCGGGAGGCTTGAATCTGCTTATTGGCAGAATTACCGGAATCTATGGATGTTATCAGTGGTTTAACCGTATTTTCTATGCAGCATTTCAGAATATTGCAGATTACAGTAATTTCCTTTCCGGACTGCTCTATACGTTCGCGGTAAATCTGATGTGGTTTTTCGGTTTGCATGGAAGCCATATTCTGGAGGCAGTGGCAGTCCATAATTTTGGTGTCACAGGAAATGTTGTTTTTTCAAAGGCATTTTACGATGTGTATGTGGCAATGGGAGGCTGTGGCACAACGGTCAGTGTCCTGATTGCATTGCTTTTGTTCTTCCGCAAAGAACGTACCGGTAAGCTGGCAGGGCTGGCATCATTTACGGTAGTCTTTAATTTAAATGAAATGCTTACATTTGGTATTCCGATCATATTAAATCCGATTCTGCTGGTTCCGTTTGTCCTGACACCGGTGGTGTGCTATTGCCTGGCATATGCGGCAACAGTATGCGGTTTTCTGCCGGTTCTTACTCATGAGGTGGTATGGTCGGCACCGGTTGGTATCGGTGGCTATCTTGCCAGCGGTTCATGGAAGGGAATTGCCGTGCAGGCAGTGGGAATTCTGGCAGGGATATTGTTTTACCTTCCGTTCCTGAAGATGAATCAGAGGATGGAGGTATATAAAGCCAAGTGTCATGTTCAGGTTCTGATACACGAATTACAGGAAAAGGAAGAACAGATTGACCAGCCGGTGTTTTTGACGCGCGGAGACCATATCGGAATGATTTCCCGTATGCTCCTGCTTGATTTAAAGCATGCGATCAAGAATAAAGAACTGTATATGCTTTATCAGCCACAGGTATACAGCGATGGTACCTGTATTGGTGCTGAGGCATTGCTGCGTTGGAACCATCCGGTATATGGTATGATATATCCACCACTTATTATTTATCTTGCAGAGGCGGGAAAGGTATTGCCGGAACTGGAACGGTTTATCATTGATCAGGTTACGGATGGGATTGTGCAGACGCATGCACAATATGATTCGGATTTTAAAATTTCCGTAAACATTACCGCGCACTCCTTGTTGTGGGACATTGAGGGATATATCCGGCAGACAATGGAACAAAAAGGGATAGATGCCCGCATGCTCTGGATTGAAATTACAGAACAGGATATCCTTCTGCAGACGGATGTGGTTGTCCGGAAACTTGAAGAACTCAAAAAGCAGGGGCATAAGCTTTTGATTGATGATTTCGGCATGGGACATACTTCCCTGCTGTACCTGCAGTCAGAGTATTTTGATGTGGTCAAGCTGGACGGTTCACTGACCCGCCCGCTTTTGAAAAGCCATACGAATCAGAAAATTGTGCGTTCGATTATTGAACTGGGACAGGAACTTGGTGTAAATGTCATTGCAGAGTTTGTGGAAAACAGGGAGCAGAGAGATCTTCTGGATACGCTGGGCTGTCATTGCTATCAGGGGTATCTGTATGCAAAACCGCTGGAACTGGAGGCGTTTATTACTTATATGAAACAGATGAACGAGAAGTAGCGGGCTGTTTTTTCAAAAATTTCCAGTGATATTTACCAAAATTTCTCTTGTTTTTTTGAAGCCCTGGATATATGATGATGACAGGGAAATTGTTACAGCACAAAAGCCATTTCAGAAAGGATGGACGGAAAACATGAGAAAGAAGTCACATATTTCACTGGCACGTTATATTGTAGCAAACACAGAGGACGAAGGGCTGAAAAAACACTGGCTGTCGTTTTATATTGGAAGTGTCCTGCCGGATTGTAAGCCATCTTTTATCTATAAACGGCATGAGATTACCGGTACATTTCCAAAACTCAGGAAGGATATAGATGCATTGATCCATGGAAAAGAGAACCGTTTTCCAAAACGGAAGCGGATGTATTACATGAACCTGGGGGAGATCACGCATTACGTAGCAGATTATTTTACCTTTCCGCACAATAA
>ERZ772954.2839-NODE-2839-length-10434-cov-3.156855_pt1 | contig 10434 bp, 6 predicted proteins | sample MGYA00580684_ERZ772954 | MGnify/ENA primary metagenome ERZ772954 (study PRJEB29015, sample SAMEA2737654) | human gut metagenome | biome: human gut; feature: human-associated habitat; material: faeces | place: China | collected 2012 ...
GAGTGAAGCTCAGGATCTACTTGACGGCTGTGAAGAACTTCACTTGCGATACGAACCTGCTGCTCGTAATGCTTGTTGGAGTTGGAGTGGTTGGTATCCACGATCACTGCCGGGTTGGCAAGGTTCTTTGCATGGTATTTGTCATAGAGAAGACGAAGATCCTCGTAATGGTAGTTCGGGATCGCTTCCCCATGCTTGTTTACTGCACCACGAAGGATTGCGTGAGAGAGCGGGTTGCCGGTGGTCTCAACCTCCCAGCTTCTGTAAATAAAACGATGAGCGCCCTGTGCTGCAACAATGGAGTTCAGCATAACGCTGTAGTCACCACTGGTAGGGTTCTTCATACCAGCCGGAACATCCATGCCGCTGACAGTGAGTCTGTGCTGCTGATCTTCAACAGAACGTGCGCCTACAGCAACGTAGGAAAGCAGATCCGAGAGATAACGGTAGTTCTCCGGGTAAAGCATCTCATCTGCACAGGTGAAGCCGCTTTCGCGGATAGCGCGCATGTGCATCTTACGGATCGCGATCAGCCCGGCAAGAAGGTTCGGTTTTTTCTCAGGATCCGGCTGATGGACCATTCCCTTGTATCCTTCACCGGTTGTACGTGGCTTGTTTGTGTAAACACGCGGGATGATAAGGACTTTATCCTCGATCTTTTCCTGAACTTTGCGAAGTCTTAAAAGATAATCGCATACGGCATCTTCGTTATCTGCAGAACATGGTCCGATGATAGCGAGGAATTTATCGGATTTTCCGGTGAAAACGTCGCGAATCTCAGCATCGCGTTTCTCCTTGAGCGCCTGAAGTTCAGCATCGAGCGGATACTGATTGCGGATTTCCTCAGGAGTTGGCAGTTTTTTTATGAATTCAAAACTCATAGTACTTCATTCCTCCATAACTATAGACATTTCAATTATTTATTATAAACGATTATTGGCCGATTGTCGATAGGGAAATTTTAGCGCTTTCACGTGTAGAAGAGTAAGCAGCAGCTCACCCAGAAAAATTCCGTAAAAATAGCCTCGGATCCCCGTTGCCGGAATTATAAAAACAACGGAGAAAATACGGATGAGAATGCCGGCAATACTGTGGATCAGACAGAGCCCCGGTTTTCCAAGTCCCTGCAGGATGCTGGTGAGCATGGTGTTTGTATAAAGAAAAGGACAGATAAAAGACAGATACCGTATGTAGGTTCCGGCAGTCTGGCTGTGAAAAAGCAATGTTCCGAGGAATGGGCCAAAAAGAAAGAATCCGCTTCCGCATAGAAATCCCAGGAACATGCACAGAAAAAAGGTCTGATCTGTGACACGGCGGATCTGCTTCTGCTTTCCCAGTGCATCAAGCTGTGCGATGGAAGGCATCAGCATTACAGAGGCGGAAGACGTAAGTGTGGAAGGAAACAGGAGCAGGGGCAGTGCCATTCCTGTAAAGATCCCATAGATCTTCAGTGAGTCTGAGGCTGTCATGCCGGAACGCAGAAGCATCTGTGGGATCAGGACCGCTTCTATGCTGCCGAGAAGTGTCAGAAGGATCCTGTTCAGGGAAATGGGAAAAGACAGTGTGAAAAGGTCCTTTATCAGCGGAAAGATCCTGACGGGAGTCTTTTCGTGTACAGGGTGATTTCCGAAATGAAAGGAAACTACCAGCAGCGACACCAGCGAAGCGGCAGTCTCTCCGGCAAGGGAACCTCCCGCTGCGATCAATGCAGTGATCGGACGTCCTTCGGAAAGAAAGATCAGATACAGGATATAGGTAGTGCCGATCCGTGCAGACTGCTCCGAAAGCTGCACGACTGCCGGAACAGAGGCTTTTTTCCGGGCATAATAATAGCTGTCAATGCAGGAATGAATGGCACAGAGAGGAATACTGACAGCTGTTAGGCGAAGAAGACCGGCAGTCTGCGGTGTTTTCAGAATTGCGGAAGCAAAAAAATATGCGTGCTGAAAAAGCAGAAAACCGGCTGCAGCAGAAAAAAAGACAGCCATAAGTGTTCCTGTGACCAGCGAAAAACGTGCCTCCTTTTTCTCCTGAAGGGCAAGTCTGGATGCGATCAGGCGTGAAAGGGCAGACTGGATCCCTGTATAGGATAAAGCGGCCATAAGTCCCTGGAGAGGAAGAACCAGCTGATACAAACCAAGACCTTCCGCACCAATGGCATGGGAGAGGAATATTCTATAAAAGAAACCTGCGATACGGCTGATAAGGCCTGTGCAGGCAAGAATCAGGGTTCCTTTGAGAAATATTTTTTTTGACATGGATAACCTTGAGTCTTTTTTGTCAGTATATGAAGAAGTTAGTCTTGACAGAACCATATGTTTCTGATAGAGTAAACATGAAATCCGAGGAAAACACTGGGAATTGAAAAAGAGGTGAGCGGATGAAACTGTCAACAAGAGCAAAATACGGACTTAAGGCTTTGATAGACCTTGGTCTTTACAGTGAAAAAGAAGCGGTCTCGCTTCAGAGTATTGCGGGCCGTCAGAATATATCAGTCAGCTATCTGGAGCAGCTGATGGCACTTTTGAAGAAAGCGGGCCTTGTGAAGAGTGTCCGCGGCGCAGCCGGAGGATACTTCCTTGGAAGACCGGCAGAAGAGATTTCAGTGGGAGATATCCTTCGTGTCCTGGAGGGTGGCCTGGAGGCTGCAACATGTCCGGGAACAGAAGGTGACGGTGGCTGCCAGGGTTCCGATCTCTGTGTAGCTAAACTAGTGTGGAAGAGGATCAACGACAGCATCACAGATGCAGTGGATACACTGATGCTCAGTGAGCTGATCGAAGAAAGCCGGAGAATACACGAAAAATAATTATCCTGAACAGGAGGAAAAGAAAATGGGAAAAATGATATATCTGGACAATGCGGCTACCACAAAGACCGCACCGGAAGTTGTGGAGGCTATGCTGCCGTATTTTACAGAGTTTTATGGAAATGCTTCAACCGTTTATGATTTTGCGGCAAACAGCAAGGCTGCCATCGCAAAGGCAAGACAGCAGATCGCAGATGTGATCGGAGCCAAAAAAGAGGAAATCTATTTTACTGCAGGTGGTTCCGAGTCTGATAACTGGGCTCTGAAAGCGACCTTTGAGGCATATAAAAATAAAGGAAACCATATCATCACAACAAAGATCGAGCATCATGCCATCCTTCATACCTGCGAGTACCTTGAAAAAGAGCGTGGTGCCAAGGTCACATACCTGGATGTAGATGAGAATGGTTTCATTGACCTGGATGAGCTTCAAAAAGCCATTACACCGGAGACCATCCTGATCTCTGTTATGGCTGCAAACAATGAGATTGGTACTCTTGAGCCGCTGAAAGAGATCGGACAGATAGCACATGAGCATGGAATCCTGTTCCATACAGACGCTGTTCAGGCATTCGGCCAGATCCCGATCAATGTAGATGAGTTCAATATTGATATGCTCAGCTCCAGCGGACATAAGATCAACGGACCGAAGGGAATCGGCTTCCTCTATATCCGTAAGGGTGTTAAGATCCGCTCCTTCGTACATGGCGGAGCACAGGAGAGAAAACGTCGTGCAGGTACAGAGAACGTTCCTGGTATCGTAGGATACGGTCTTGCAGCAGAGCGTGCAAACAAGTCCATGAAAGAGCGTACTGCAAAAGAAATCGAGATCAGAGATCATATGATCAACAGGATCCTCACAGAGATCCCGTACGTACGTCTCAATGGAGATAAAGTAAAACGTCTTCCGAACAACGTAAATGTAAGCATCCAGTTCATCGAGGGAGAGTCACTTCTTCTGATGCTTGATAATTTCGGAATCTGTGCATCCAGCGGTTCCGCATGTACATCCGGTTCTCTGGATCCGTCACACGTTCTGTTAGCTATCGGTCTTCCTCATGAGATCGCACACGGATCTCTCCGTATGACCTTAAGCGAGGAGACGACAATGGAGGATGTTGATTTTGTAGTAGATAAGCTGAAAGATATTACTGCAAACTTAAGAAGCATGTCTCCATTATATGAAGATTTTATTAAAAAGCAGAAAAAATAATAAAAATACTTGCCAGGAGGAAAAAATAATGTATAGTGAAAAAGTAATGGATCATTTTCAGCATCCACGTAATGTCGGTGAGATCGAGAACGCAAGTGGCGTGGGTACTGTAGGAAATGCAAAATGCGGTGATATTATGAGAATATTCCTTGATATCGATGACGAAACTCATATTATCAAAGACTGCAAATTTAAAACATTTGGATGCGGTGCAGCAGTTGCAACAAGCAGCATGGCAACAGAACTTGTAATGGGCAAGACCATTGAGGAAGCTATGGAAGTAACCAACAAGGCCGTTATGGAGGCTCTGGACGGACTTCCGCCGGTAAAGATCCACTGTTCCCTGCTTGCTGAGGAAGCAATTCATGCAGCTCTCTGGGATTATGCAGAGAAACATCACATTAAGATCGAGGGTCTTTCCAAACCGAAGTCTGATATCCACGAGGGTGAAGAAGATACAGAAGAGGAGTATTGATCCCTTTTATTTACGATCATAACCGGGGCATGAGCAAGCTTCAGTCGAACAGAACCGTAAGCCATTGAAAGGACAGGTAAGTAAGAAGCATGACAGGACTTACGAACGAAGAAGTTCAGGAAAGAATTGCGCAGGGCCAGGTAAATAATAACGAAAACCCCAACACCAGGACATATAAGCAGATCATTCTGGAGAATACGTTGACATTCTTCAATTTTCTGAACCTGGTGCTGCTGGTTCTCGTACTGCTGGTTGGTTCCTACAAAAACTCCATGTTTGTAGGAATCATTTTTATTAATACCGTGATCGGGATCATTCAGGAGGTCCGTGCCAAGAAGACGATTGACAAGCTGGCCATCCTGACAGAATCCAAGACGGTTGTTCTGCGTGAAGGAAAAAAATGGAAAATTTCTACAGAGAAGCTGGTTGTCGATGATCTGATATTCCTGAAGGCCGGAGAACAGGTTCCGGCAGATGCGAAGATCCTGGAGGGAAGCCTTGAGGTCAATGAATCCCTGCTTACCGGTGAGGCAGACAATCTTCCGAAGAATCCGGGAGATGAGCTTTTTTCCGGAAGCTTTGTGACGGCGGGACAGGCCTGCTGCCAGATCATCCATGTGGGAAGTGACAACTATGCGTCAAGGATCACCAGCGAGGCCAAGGAATTCAAACGCCATAATTCAGAGCTTAGAAATTCCCTGAATGCCATTCTGAAGGTGATCAGTATCATTATCGTACCAATGGGTGCGCTGCTTTTTTATAAACAGTATTATTTTGTGGGAGACAATATCCGGGATTCTGTTGTCAATATGGTTGCAGCGGTCCTGGGAATGATCCCGGAGGGGCTGGTCCTTCTTACCAGTGTGGCACTGACTCTGGGTGCGCTGAAGCTGGCCCAGAAGAAGACGCTGGTGCAGGAGCTGTACTGTATAGAAACTCTTGCACGCGTGGATACGCTCTGCCTGGATAAGACAGGAACTATCACAGAGGGTACCATGTGTGTGGAGGCGGTGGAGAGCTATCCGCCGGTGTATGATGAGATTTCAGAGAAAATATCCGGGAAAGATCCTGAATCCGGCGAAGGTGACGGCAATGGAACTGAGAGTTCTGCGACTTCTGCAGTTTCAGCAACAGATGCGATCGCAAAGGAGGATGGAAGCGCGAATCTCGTATTACAGGAAAAGTCAGAAGCTGACCCGGAGAAACATAGTCAGGAAGATCCGGAGAAGATCCGGGAGATCGAGCATATCATGGGAAATCTGCTTTCTGTGCTGAAGGATCAGAATGCCACTGCCGATGCACTCAGGGCAAGATTTAAAGTATCTCAGGATATGGAGCTGGATCATGTGATCCCGTTTTCTTCTGACAGGAAGTACAGCGGAGCTGCATTTACAGATACAGGTACTTATCTGATGGGGGCAGCGCAGTTTCTTTTTCCGGAAGGGAACCCGGAGTTGATGGAGTATTGTGGCAGATTTGCAGAGGAAGGTCTTCGTGTGCTGGTTCTTGCCCATAGTGTAAATGTGAGTGAGGGAGCGGAGCTTCCGGAGGGACTGGAACCTGTCGGACTTTTGCTTATTACCGATGTGATCCGTGCAGAGGCACCGGATACACTGGCATATTTCGAAAGTCAGGGTGTTGATCTGAAAGTGATCTCCGGTGATGATCCGGTGACAGTTTCTGCAATTGCCAGACGTGCAGGCCTTAAAAATGCAGAGCATTATATAGATGCGACAACGATCACAACAGTTGCAGAATATAGTGTGTTCGGACGTGTAACACCTCAGCAGAAGCAGGCAATGGTGAAGTCTTTACAGGCTCAGAAGCATACGGTTGCCATGACCGGTGATGGTGTCAATGATGTTCTGGCGCTTAAAGAGGCGGACTGCAGTATTGCCATGGCTGAGGGCAGTGATGCTGCCAAGAATATTGCCAATGTGGTATTGCTGGATTCTAATTTTGCAGCAATGCCGGAAATTGTGAATCAGGGACGCCGGGTTGTAAATAATATCCGTACTGCGGCATCTATGTTTCTGATCAAAACGATTTTTTCCGTGCTGCTGTCACTGATCACGATCTTCTTCGGGGATTCCTATCCCTTTGAGCCGATCCAGATGTCTCTGATCAGTGCCTGCGCTGTTGGTATTCCTACATTCCTTCTGGCACAGGAGAATAATTATGAGAAGATTGACCATACATTTTTGCGTCATGTATTTATGAATGCATTTCCGGCTGCTGTGACCATCACGGGCTGTGTGTTCAGTGTGATGCTGGTATGCCAGAATGTATACCATTCCAATGCTATGCTGAATACAGCCTGTGTGCTTGTAACAGGATGGAATTATATGGCGGCACTTAAGACAGTTTACGCACCTCTGAATAAGTATCGAAAGGTGATCATTTACAGTATGCAGGTGATCTTTTTCGGTGCGGCGGTGGTTCTGCAGAAGCTTCTGACACTGGGATCGCTGGAATTCGGAATGATCATTCTGGTGTTCCTTCTGATGACATTTTCTCCGATCCTGATCGATGTGATCACGGCCTGGCTCAGAAATATTTACAGCCGTTCGCTGGATAGTGGGGAACAGGGGAAATTTGCTGCATTTATTGATAAGCTGAGAAAATAATAATATGAGAAATAAAAAAGGACACTGCCCGTTGAAAATGGCAGTGTCCTTTTTTGCAAATAAACTGTGAAGCAGTTATCCAGTTATCCGGTGCAGAGCTGTGTAGAGAATGCAGATTGTGGATATCCGCCTGACAAAGCTATTATTTTGTGTGCATAAGCCAGATAAATCCGAAGGCCGGGATTTCTACAGCCTGTGCGTCTCTCTGAACTCCTGTGAGAAGATCTGTGTAGGTACCGTCCTGTTCGTTGATCCAGGCTACCTTATCCTGGTCGCTGAAGTTGTAGATGCAGATCAGCTTTTCTTCAGAAGTTTCTCTTACCAGGGCAAGGAGAGCTTTTTCCCAGGTTTCTAGTGTATGTGCAGAAACTTCAGGTGCAAATACCGGATGGCTGGCACGGATGGATTCCAGCTGCTCAAGGCTGTTGAAAATGCGTCCCTGGATCGTTTCGGCATCGGCTCTGTTCCGGGCAAGTGCCCAGTTGAAACGTCCGTTGTGGAGCCAGCGGGGATCAGCTGCTTTGGAAATGTCGGCTTTATAGGTGTAGTCATTCAGCTGTCCGACCTCGTCACCGCTTCGAAGTACCGGAATTCCGGGGAGGGAAAGAAGCAATGCATGAAGTGCTACGTCATAGCGGATTCCCCGGCTGACACCCTCCATATTTCCTTCATAATCAAAACGCTCGATTCCTGCAAGAGATGCGGTTGTTCCGCAGAGCTCCGATTTCTCGGTTTCCGGATTTACATAAATTTCACCCCGGGCAAAGGAATCAGGGAAAATACCTGCCAGGAATTCATTCAGATAATCTCTGTGAGGCCCTTCTGTGATAAAGCTTCCTTTCAGGAAATCATAGTCCAGATTCCAGCGTACCGTGTTGCGGTTACGGAGGTAATTCTGGAATACCGGTGCCTGCGGAAGGTCTGCAGCTCTGTCGATTCCCCGGCGGAGAAGGGCAGTGTCCTTTGTGGCAACGGTATGCCAGAGATCGGACATCAGCTGGGTGCTGTTTACAATGTGAAGTTCCGGCATATCGGAAGTTCCGCCAAATGCAGCAGCCTCTGCAGGTGGGCGGTCTGTTTCGCCAAGGAGAAGAATTCCGGGGCATACGATCTCACACACCATTCGGGTCATACGCAGCAGAGAGTGAAGCTTCCAGAGATTTTCTTCCGGCATCATCGGAAGGACACCAAGGCTGAATATAGAAGCACCTTCATTTGCAAGCTCCAGGATCTGAAGAAGCATTGCATTGAAATAAGCCGGAGTCTGGAGCACACATGGCGCACCGGACTGTGGGTCATCCACAGAAAGACTTAACGGGATCTCAAGAGCCAGGCGGATACCTGCTTTCCTACAGTTAGCTGCAAGTGTGTACAGATCTTCGGAGGTTCCGATCTCCGGGATAATGCGAAGAGAGCAGTTGGAGGTTGCCTGGAAAAGATCTGTCAGGTACAGAGTGTCTGCGTTACATTCACTGATATAGTCCAGTTTATCGGACAGCCCGGAAAGAGTATCTGCGAAGTCAGCAGGATTTACAGCCATTCCGGTGAAAGTAGTCTTACGGAACCAGTCAGGATCTGCAGCGCAGTTCTGGTCGGCTTCCTTCATGGAAAGAGAACGCTCACGGTAGATTTCTTTCATCTTTTTTGTGAGGCTTGAGAATGTGCCGGTAACTTCCGGGTGATCGCGGAACAGTTCGCAGTAAAGCCATTTCAGATCATTGTAGTAGTGTTTCAGACGTTTCTCGTAGAGGGCATCGTAAGCTGTGTCCTCCTTGGAAGTTTCGACTTTCAGAGGCTCGGTCTTGGAAGTAGTAACTTTCGCCGGCTCAGTCTTGGAAGTCTCGACCTTGATCGGCTCGGTCTTGGAAGTCTCGACTTTGATCGGTTCAGTTTTGGAGGTTTCGACTTTAAGCGTTTCCTTCTTTACGGTTTCAAGTTTTTTTACTTCGGCTTTAGCATTTTCAACAGATTTGGCAGCACTGGAACTGGTGCCGGCAGCAGAGGTATTTTTTTTCAGCTGCTTTTCTTTTTTTGCCTGCATGGCAGCTTTCTTTTTCTGGAGTCTTTTTGTTGACATATAGAGTTCCTCCTTAGATAAAATGATATTTTTCGGTATAAAAATGTAAACTCTCTCACCGGAGAGAGAAACAGAGCTACAGCTTATGAAAAACAGGACGGCGGTTTTTAAATACAGCATAATAGGAAAAACCACATTCACGGAGAACATCAGCCGCCTTGTCAAAAGCATAGCCGATTTTATCCGGAGTATGGGCATCTGCACCGATGGTGATGATCTCACCGCCAAGCTCACGGTAACGTCGGATAATATTGACACATGGATTCGGTTCACCAAGCCCGTAGTGATAACCGCCTGTGTTCAGCTCGATTCCCACATTTTTGCGGATCAATGTCCGCAGGATCTCGTCCAGGATCTCCTTATATCTTCCATAAGAATACTGACGGTTCTGATTTGGACCATAACGTACTACATAGTCGATATGTCCGTACACATCCATCTCGTCAAAAGCAGCGATATTTTCCAGGATGGATTCAAAATATTCCATGTAGCATGCGGATTCCTTACGGCCCTCAAAATAAGAAGGATAATAAGGATCGTATCCGTGCACCACATGGGAGGAACCAATAACGAAATCAAAAGGAACTTCTTTCAGAAGATCGGAAAAAGATTCTGCAAGCTGAGGCTGAAGTCCAAGCTCGATCCCGAAGTTAACCTGGATCTGGTCTTTAAAAGCATCCGCAAGACTCTCAAGTTTCTGGCGGTATGCAGGGATGTTCAGGGAAAAATCAAGATTTTCCGGAGTATCGGGATAATCCGGATCAAAATGTTCAGTAAAACAGATTCCCGTGAGACACTGGTCTGCGGCAGTCTGGATCATTTCTTCCATCGGTGTATCGGAATCTGCGGAAAAAGAGGAGTGCATATGGCAGTCCCATAAAATTTTCTGGTCCATTTTGTACCTCCATATTCAAGCCTTTATATTCTGTGACAATGATCGTATCTGCCTGTTATGAATCCGGGAAAGTCAAACTCCCAGCGGGAATATAGATATCCGTTTTGGGAATCAGCAGGACAGAACTTTCTATCAAAGAATTATAGCACATTTTTCAGAAATTTTCTTAATATTTATTTTAATGTTCTTTTTTATAAATAGCTCTTGAATTTTTGTTTGGAATTAGGTACAATATGAAACAGGTTGATGTTTCTTTAACAAAGGAACGATTTAATCACCATTCAATTCATAGGAGGAATTTATCATGGCAGTAAAAGTTGCAATTAATGGTTTTGGAC
>ERZ772954.2845-NODE-2845-length-10423-cov-2.662133_pt1 | contig 10423 bp, 8 predicted proteins | sample MGYA00580684_ERZ772954 | MGnify/ENA primary metagenome ERZ772954 (study PRJEB29015, sample SAMEA2737654) | human gut metagenome | biome: human gut; feature: human-associated habitat; material: faeces | place: China | collected 2012 ...
GCAGGTGAAAAATCCGATGATCAGTAAAAGTACATTTAAGATCATGGTGATGGCTGAAAGGGGTAGAGGTACAAAGTTAGATAAGATAATACCAAGACCGGAGATACTGCTTACGGAAGTATGGCTTGGTAAAAGAAAGAAGTACACAGCTCCGGCTACGATGGCCATAGCGGCTGTAAGGATCAGCGTTTCTTTGATCAGTTCTGTAACATGTTTGTTTGAACGATTCATGACACACCTCTGTGAGATTATAGTTGGTTACAGTTAAGCCAGGAAGTGTAACTGTATTTGCATCATTCATTTTACCATAGCTTGATTATTTTAGAAAGCGGGGATATACATTTTGTAAAATCATCGTGTGTTTGACTATTATACTGTCTGCAAGAGAATCTTTGCATAAAGTTAAGGGAAAAGACAGGTTTAGCGGGAAGAAATCTGATATACTGAAAATACAAGGAAGGTAACGAGCGGCAGCGTGATAAAAAATCAGATTACTTTTTGAAATGAAAAAAGATTCTGAGAGAACATTAGACATGGAAGGAGGAAGATCATGGGGAAGTATTGGCGTGGTATTGCAATTGCCGGATTAGTGGCAGTCATTTCAGGGTGTGGAGCCTCAAACAGTTCTAAAAACAGTATCAATAACGGGTATATCATGGAGACAGCAGCTGCTGCCATGGATGAGGAGAAAGGGGAGATGTCCGGGGAAGGGGCATCAGCTTTTGTGGATACAGCAGCGGGCGCAGCATCAGGAACAGAGAATATGGCAACAGTAGAAACAGGCCGAAAGCTGATCAGAACTGCCAGCATGGATGTGGAGACTGAGCAGTTTGAAAAGTTGATGACAGCTTTGAAAACACAGATCAGGCAGATTGGCGGATATATTGAAAATGAAAATGTTTCTGGCAATCAATTAGACTGGCAGGGCAATCCTATGATGCGCTGGGCTGATCTGACCGTACGTGTACCCAAGGACCGGTTGGATGAATTCTTAAATGGTGTGGAGTCAGCAGGAAACGTAGTTAGAAGGTCAGAAAGCACTAAGGATGTGACACTGCAGTACAGTGACATTGAGAGCCGTAAAAAGACATTAAAGATTGAACAGGACCGTTTGTGGGCACTGCTTGAAAAGGCAGATTCCATGGATAGCATCATTGCATTAGAAGAGAGGCTGTCAGATATCCGTTATGAACTGGAATCTTACGAATCCCAGCTGCGTCTCTATGACAACCAGATCGAGTACAGTCAGGTGATGTTAAATATTAACGAAGTGAAGCGGTATACCGAGGCTGTTCCGGAATCTGCTGGAGAGCAGATTTTAAAGGGATTGTCAGATAATGGAAGGCGGCTGGCAGAAGGAGTGAAAAAATTTGGGATTTGTGTGATCATTACCAGTCCGTTCTGGATAACAGCAGCAGTGATCGGTGCAGTGATCGGGTGCCTGGTGTGGAAGATCCGGAAAACTTTCAGGAAACGGAAATCTGGAAAAATAAGAATCGGCAGAAAGGCAGATACAGAGGTATCCCAGGTTAAAACGCAGGAGCATGATCAAAATTCAGGTGTAGAAACAAAAGATCCGGCACCAGATCAGAGGAAACAGTAATCTGGCTATACTTTCATCACAGGTAGTTATTTGACAAATGCTTATCAATGAGGTATGATAATAGAAAAATATCAGTGAATTAAAATACCACAGATGGCGGTGTCACCATTAGGCGGCATCGCCGTTTAGTGTGTAAAAAGCATATATTGAAATGAGAATATGATCGTCCTTTCTTGTTCTGGTGGGATTGATCTATTTTTATGTATAATCGCAGCTATGTACTCTCAGAGTCTTTCCTGCACTTGCCTTTGCGGCCGATTTTCCGCCAGTTGCACCCGAATTTCATTAATGTACGCACCGCGTACGCCTCAGAAATTTGGGCACAACTGACAAAAAATCTTCTCGCAAAATCAAGCACAAAAAGATTCCGAGAGTACATAGATAGGAAAGGGAGATCATGAAAAATAAAAAAATATTATCGTGCATTTTATCTGCAAGTTTGCTTGTATCTATGCCTGTTAATTCTGTATTTGCTATAGATTTGACGGGGGGGGGCAATAACCAAGGGATAACATCTACGCAAGAAAATCAAAATCCTGATCAGGAAGATGAAAATCAGAAGACGGATCCAGATGACTATGGAAAAGATGATACAGATCCTGGAAATTCAGATTTAGAAGGTGATCCTTCCGGGAATCCAAGTAAAGACGAAGGCATGGATGATTCCAAAGATGATCCAAAAGATGATTCCAAAGATGATTCAAAAGATGACCCGGATGTTCCAAAGGATGATCAGAAAGATCCCGATAACAGTGATGCCGGTGGAAATGACCAGGAGGATCAGAAGCCAGAGCAGGATGAAACTCCGGACTCTGCAGATTCACCGGATAACCCAGAAAAGGATGATAACGGAAATTCAGGCAACAAAGATTCTTTAAGCGATAAGAACATTTCTCCAGATCCAGAGGAAAATCGAAAGAATAAAGAAGTTTCACTTCTGACTGCAGATTATGAAGATGTTGAAATTGAGATCGATGGTATTACTTACACATTTGATCTTGATCCAGATGACCATACGGCCACATTAACAAATATAAGTAACCCGGCTGAAGCTTCTGAAATAGAAATTCCAGAACAGGTTAGTTATGATGAGGATGAGGCAGAAGATAATGAGTATACAGTTACAATATTAAGATGGGGACCTTTTGCAAGTTCAAGACAAAATGTCAGTGCATTGATGATCCCTGATACAGTTGAAAAATGTGATGTATACTTTTCACGCTTTCCTAATTTAACAGAAATCACCATTCCAGGCTCTGTTAAGAAATTTGGTGGTAGTTTTCAAAATATGAACAAGCTTGAAGCTATCACCTTTGAAGAAGGTGTGCAGGAAATTTCCGGTAACTCTATGGTCTCAAATTGTTCTTCTCTGGAGAACATTGATCTTCCGGAAAGTTTAAAATACATAACCGGACCAGCTGCATTTGCTTCAGCAGAGAAACTGAAAAATATTTCTCTTCCGGATGGTGTAGAGATTAAAAAGGCATCAGGATTATTTAGTGATGATATTTCTCTAACATCCATAACACTTCCTGATTCAGTAACATCCATTCCGCAATCGGCATTTTTCCGATGTAGTGCGCTGGAAGAGGTGACAGCAAAAGGAACGATTACGGAAATTGGCCAGCAGGCCTTTTATAAAGATACTGCTTTGGCAAAGATCCCGGATCTTTCTTCTGTTTCGTCTATGGGAAGTAGTGCATTTTATAACTGCACCAGTCTGAAAGCGGAGGTGGATCTTTCCAGCCTGCAAAATGTTCCATATCGGGCATTTGCGTATAGCTCTATCCCATCGGTCATCTTATGTGATAGTCTGGAAACGATCGGATCTTGGGCATTTTTAGGTACGGATTTGTCTTCTGTCACATTGCCGGAAACATTAAAATCAATTGGAAGTTATGCTTTCTGGTGTGTATATCCTTTAAGTGGGACTGTAAAGGTCCCGGATAGTGTAACTTCAATTGCCGATCATGCGTTTGAGTATACATCCATTGAACACCTGATCCTGGGAAGCGGACTGGAGAGTATTAAAAGTGATGCTTTTTCTAATATTGACACGTTGGAGACAGTTACGATCCGGAACAGTTCAGATGCAGTTGATATTTCAAAAGCTGGATTTTCAGGAAATGCAATTATAACATACACGGAAAAATCTATTTTTGATTCTGTTGGATCTGCAATTTCCGATGAAGCCGGGGCACCAACATTACAGGAAGCTGTGAATGAGGCAGCTGCATCTGGTGGAATTGTGGAAGTTAAGAAAGATATTAAGCTGGACAATTGTGTTATTATTCCTGCAGGAAAGCCGATCGTAATTTCTTCTACAGATCCATATACAATACTTGGGGTTAAAGATAGTATACAGCCAGAGTGTTTATTCGAAGTGGAAGATGGAGCAGACGTTACCTTTGATGGAAATCTGACTCTATATGGCAAGTATAATAAGAAATGTGCAATTAAAAACCATGGAAAATTAACAGTCACCGGAGATACGACCATTTCCGGAACACAGATCACTACGGATCTTACTGGTGTGCTGGAAAACAGCGGAGCCAATGCAAAACTGATCCTTTCCGGTGGAAAGATAGAAAATAATAAGATTTTAAATTATGCTGCCGTAAGTGGAACGGTTCTGGTCAAAGAGGGAGCTTCCTTTGAAATGACAGGCGGCAGTATCCAGAATAATAATGCTCTGGATGCGGATTCTTTGCATTCTTCAAGCGGAGTAGTTATGTATGGGGAAAGCAGTGGGATCATGACTGGTGGAGCGATACAGAATAACACCGGACACAGAGGGGCAGCTGTCAATATTTATAGTGATGACAGGGATAAACGGGCAATATTTACATTGGCAGATGACGGACTGATCACCCGGAATACAGGAATCTCTGCAAACGGGAATGAAGCTGGTGGAGCTGTATTTGTTGAGGATAATGCGGAATTTCATATGACAGGCGGAACCGTATCCGCTAATAAAGCATCTAAGGGTGGAGGTATTTGTATTGTAGACTCTGCACTTCAGAGAGGCATAGCAGAATATGGAACAGAGTTCCTTATGGATGGAGGTGTTATTTCCGGAAACAGAGCAGGGACAGGCGGAGGAATTTACAGCTTTTCTAATGGGAGCATTCTGCGCAGTGGAAAGATTATAAATAATACAGCAACATATTCTGGAGGCGGACTGTATTCAGAGGGAAAAAGCAATGATGGTTACAGTACTGCCCATTTATATAATGCCGTAGTCACTGAAAATACAGCTGAGCAGGGAGGCGGTCTCTGGTTTTGTGCAACTGGTATGGCTGAACTTTATATCAAAGACGGTATTGGAATCTTTGACAATAAAGCAGTGAACACAGATGGAAAAGCAGCAGGAGATGATCTTGTATTTAGCATTTATGGAGAACACAGTGCATATACAGCAACCTTAGCTGAACGTATGCTTGGCGGCGGGGCTGTGAAATGGTATCGGGATGGAACGGTATATAATCCGACACCGACCGGTTATACGCAGATCAGTCCCGGATCACAGCGATATGAAGAAGGATCAGGCGCAGTGCCATTATCAGCAGATGAACTGACCGGTATTGATACGAATGTTTCACTAAAAGCTATTGTAACTGCATCAGCAGAAGATCTGGCTGAAAAAGAAGGAGAATTGCTGATACAGGGCAATCATGCGAGATTTGGGGGCGGAATCGGTTCAAATGGCGGCATTGAAGTAGGGGAAGATGATACGATAGATGTATCAGTAAAAAAGACATGGGATCATGTTCCGAAATCTGGAATTCCGTACTCAGTTACTATCTGCCTGTTAAATGAAGGACATGTGATCGATCAGGTTGTGCTGAATGAAGCAAATGGATGGAGTTACAACTTTGAAGATCTTCCGGCGGGATATACTTATTCCGTGTCTGAAATTGCGATTGCGGATTATACACCAAGTATTTCCGGAAACCAGACAGATGGGTTCCAGATCGTGAATACATATACACCAGGAACACCAGAAGCTCCTAAGCCTGATACGCCTTCCAAACCGTCGGGAGGAAATGGTATTCACAGCGGCGAAGGAAGTCATGGAGGCGGTAACAGCGGATCATCTGTTTCCATCGTAACAGATGTAACAAATGTAACAGATGTAAAACAGGAAGAGGCCGGATCAGCAGATATAGAAGAAAGAGAAGACGAAGAGATGGCAATTCAGACTCTTCCTAAAACAGGACGATCAAAGGATTATACGATGTTTGCATGGCTATTTAGTGGATTGATCCTCTTAGCCATGGTGATCCTGAAAAGAAAAGTAAAATGATCAGGGGAGAACCGGCAGCTGCGGTGGCTGGTTCTCTTTTTTTAGATAGATGTACTCCCGGAGTCTTTCCTGCACTTATCTTTGCAGCCGGTTTTCCGGAAATTTCCGGTCATTGGGCTGGTTTAATCATTTTTAAAAGCGCCGATATTAAATGCTGCATGGAGGTTACGGCCATGATACCTGCTGCAAGTGCCACAGCAAGTCCGACAGCAGCCTGGGCTTTTAAGAAAAATTGCGGCATATCATGCCGGAGAGCGGCATCCATTGCATAGTATAGTGATCCGCCGGGGATCAGTGGGATAACTGTGGGCATTAAAATAACGGTGGAAGGTGTTTTTAATATTCTTGCCCATATTTCTGAATAAATTGTGATCAGGATCGCTACAAAGAAGAAACCTAAAAATTCATTATTTATAAAGTGAAGGAATATCAGATACACAGCCCAGAAAATAGCACCTCCAATTGCCGGGATCCAGATCCGCAGTCCTCTGATGTTGTAGATGATAGAAAATCCCAGAGAACCGAAAAATGCTGAAATGACAGAGATAAATTCCTGATTCATAAGATGCCTCCAAGCAGTATTTTTGAAAAAATAAATCCGGCAGCGATGCAAATGGCAGTGATGATCGCTTCTGAAAAGTGTAAAAGTCCGCTGATCATATCTCCACTGATGAAATCACGGAAAGAGTTTGTCATCAGGACACCGGGAATTAAAAGCATGATATTTCCGATCATGATTATTTCTACATGATGTCCGAAACCGATATAGTGAGTAAGGATACATACCATACCGGAGATCATGGAACACAGGATATTAGAAAAAATGGCTTTCATTTTTATTGCGGTAAATGCGTACAATGTTATCCGGATCAATGCCCCTACAAACATGGCAGAAAAACCGTCTAATAGATTTCCGCCAAAGAAGATCGCAAATGCACCGGCTGTCATTGCGTAAATAAGGCATTGGACCACAGGCGGATAGACCGGTCCGTTTAATATAAGTGCATATTCCCGGTTGATCCTTTCTAACGGTGGTTTTGTTGAACATATCAGACGGGAAAGATTATTTAACCGGTCCAATTTCCACATATCTGTTCCATAGCTTAATATCCGCCGGGTCTGGGTGATCCATTTATGGTCTTTTGTTTCTAACGTTACAATGATACAGGATGCAATGGAAAATATATGGCTTTGTCTGATACCGTAAGCTGCACAGATCCTTCGTATCGTATCTTCTACACGGCTGATCTCTGCGCCACTCATTAAAAGTTGTTCTCCAATATTAATGGCGCAGGTCAATACTTCTTCTCCTGTCAGCTGATCAATGACGGTATGTCCGCCATTTTCTTGTTTTATCTGCATTTTGCTTCCCCTTTTAATAAATATTTTCAGGAATGCTTTGTTTGTCAATAGATCTACGTTTATTATACGGAGCAAGTGATTTTTTTACAAGTACCTGGCAGATACAGAACCATTGAACATTTTTCATCAAATGTTGAATGGAATTGCTGGATTTGGATAGGAAGAGGCATAGCTTATAATATGTTTCTGGAAAATTTCTGCAGCAGGAGAAGGTGTTGTATTCTTCTTTTGCAGCAAAGCAATATGGCGGAATTGCTGTGGAAGGAAGGAATAAACATTTACAGGGGAAGTTGTCCCTTTTAATATCAGGCGCCCTAAAATACAAAAGCCTAAGCCAGCAGATGCCATTGCAACCAGTCCTGCATCGTCAGTGGCTGTAATGGTGGAATTTGCATTTAAGTGAAGTTTTTCAAGAACACTGCGGGATTCTACACCATAGTCCTGATCACTGATGATGAAAGCAGAATTTTGCAGTTCTTCCGCAGTGATGATTCCAGGAGTGGCTGTATGAAAGTTGGAATTTGCAACACAAACCATTTCATCTTCATAGATGACGGTAGAGCTGATGACAGAGGAGTTGATGGTATCACAAGAGTAGTAAGAACTAATACCAATATCGATTTCATTTTGCTCCAGTTTTTTTACAATCTGCGCATTATTGATACCTGCAAATATATGAATCTGTATGTCAGGATAATGATGACGGAAATTATTCACAAGTTCAGGTATCCAGTTAATGCAGATGCTGGAGCAGGTTCCAAGGCGGACATTGCCAGAAGCCAGTCCATTGATCGCTGCGATTTTTTCATTGAAATGTTGGTGGCTTTGTATAACAGCGTATGCAAGGGGAAGAAGGTTAGTTCCGTTGTCTGTAAGTTCGATCCCGTGTGTATTTTTTATAAATAATGGAAAGCCGATTTCTCGTTCTATGCGGGAAATGGCATGGCTGATAGCAGACCTTGTCAGGTAGAGTTTATCAGAAGCAAGGCTCATATTTTTCAGTTCGGAAACAGTTGTAAAAATAATATAATCTGATAATGTCATAGTGATTCCCTCCTTGTTAGAAATTATAATTTCTGTACAAACAAATGTAAATAAGGATGGTGAATTTTGTTCAACTTAATATGAATACATAGCAATTCCATTCACAATAAGACTATGTTACAGTTAAGAAGTCGATAGAAAAACGAAAAGGTATACTTGCTCGAGAAGGTATTTTTAATAAACGGAGGGGAGACAAAATGAAGCCAACAAGTAGTTTTTTAAATCTGCCGCAGTCAGGAATCAGAAGAATGTATGATCTGGCAAAAAATAAAAAAGATACTGTAAGTTTTGTTCTTGGTGAGCCAGATTTTGTGACACCAAAGCACATTATTGAAGCCGCAAAGAAAAAGTTAGATGAAGGGTGTACCCATTATACGGATAATGCAGGCATTTTACCGCTGCGTCAGGAAATTTCCAGAGCTTTAAAACAGTACGATAAAGTAGATTACGATCCAGAAGGTGAGATTGTAGTAACAGTAGGCGGAATGATGGGAATGTATATGGCGATCCTTGCTCTTGTTAATCCTGGGGATGAGATCCTGATCGCAGATCCGTCTTATACCAATTATGTAGGTGAGATTGTGATGAACCGTGCAGTTGCAGTACCTGTACCTGTGTATGAAAAGGATAATTTTAACTTTACTTATGAAAATCTTAAAAGTAGAGTGACAGATAAAACCAAAGCCATTATCCTTAATTCTCCCTGCAATCCTACGGGAGGCGTTGCAACAAGGGAAACCATGGAGAACGTTGCAAAAGTAGCTTTAGAATATGATCTTTATGTGATCTATGATGCTGTATATAAACATCTTATCTATAATGATACAGATTATATTAATATTGCAGTTTTAGATGGAATGAGAGAACGCACTATTTATGTGGATTCTTTTTCTAAAACATATGCCATGACAGGCTGGCGTCTTGGATATATGGCGGGACCAAGAAATATCCTTTCCAGACTGCCAAAGTTGCAGGAAAATATGCCTTCCTGTCTTCCTGAGTTTGTACAGTATGCAGGAATTCAAGCGTTAAAAAATGGCGATGAAGATATTGCAATGATGAACAGACAGTATGCAGAAAGAAGAAAACTTGTTCTGGAGCGGATCAATGGCATCAAAGGTTTATCCTGTACACCGCCAAACGGAGCCTTTTATGCATTTGTAAATATTAAAGAAACAGGGATGACTTCTGTGGAATTTTGCGAGAAACTTCTGGAGAAAGAAGGCGTCGTAACAGCTCCCGGATCAGCATTTGGAGAACAGGGCGAAGGATATGTGCGTCTTTCCTATGCAACATCCATAGAGCAGATTAACCGGGGGATGGACCGGATCCAGCGGTTTATGGAAAGTATTATGTAAATATACAGGTAAATGCCTGAACTTCACCAGACCGCCTGATCGTTATGGGAGAGTCTGCCGGAGGAAACTACGTAGTAGCACTGACTGCAAGATTAAAAGCAAAGGGAAAAGGTTTGCCTTATAAAATAGTAGGTTTCTCTTCCTTTTTGGCTATGCTGGAAGAGGGGGGAGTCTTATATCTGTTATATACCCATGATCTGTTTCATGCATTGAAATTTGAAATTTCTGATGTTTCCGAAGCAGCAGATGTGTTTAAGGCGGTAAAGGATTTTATTCAGTAGCGGGGATAATATTTATGGAAATTTTAGCAAATAATTATAATGAGATCATGGGCTTTACTGCGTGAATGTGGAGTTTGCCGGTAGTGCTTATCCTTATAGGCGGTGGTCTGATCATCACGGTAGCATGTGATTTTGTACAAATAATGCTTTTGGCACTATAGGTCCTGTGGGACATTTCATCGCAGCTGTCAGCTGGGATGACTTACAGTGATATCGTTTTCCTTGTGGTATATTAGGACATTATTATAAATGGTTCATAAAGAGAAAATGCCAGAAAAATTTTTGTTTGACTTTTTGAAAAACAGGAAATGTAATTACAACGAACGAGTAGCAGGTGATCGTAAATCCAGTTTACAGGCTGCTCGTTTTTATTTTATTAAAATTGAATATTTGCCATGAAAAAAGTGTGTAGCTTGTCAGCGTAAGTCCAGCTTATATGACAAGGTGCGCACTTTTTTTGTGCTAAAAA
>ERZ772954.2877-NODE-2877-length-10337-cov-4.105719_pt1 | contig 10337 bp, 7 predicted proteins | sample MGYA00580684_ERZ772954 | MGnify/ENA primary metagenome ERZ772954 (study PRJEB29015, sample SAMEA2737654) | human gut metagenome | biome: human gut; feature: human-associated habitat; material: faeces | place: China | collected 2012 ...
CAAGAATAAAACCTGTACGGCTCTTAAAGCCATCTCTTTCCAATTCAATTCCGTTATTTCCCATAGCTTTAGTTCCTTTCTTCCTCATATTATGAATAGCCGTATTCGCTATACATTTTCCTGCAAAGATATCTTATACGCAAAAAAGGCAAAGAAACCATTACCCCTTCCGGGTCATGGCTCCTTTGCCTTTGATGTCTGTATAATATACCATTGTGTTATTCCTGTAAAATACATGTTGGTTATAAAACCATAACCAGAAATAATAGTTAAACTACATAATCCACATCTGTGCCAGATACATCACAACCGGCATTGTAATAATTGAAAACAGCGTTGACAGGCAGACCATACATACCGCCCGCTCATAATTCTGCCCGAATTTCTGTGCAAATATTGCCGTACTCGTTCCAACCGGTGTTGCCGCAGCAATTAGTCCTGTTACATTTATTATGGAAAATATTATAGATATAATTATTCTCATTATTATGAGTACGGTTGTATGGATATTTGCATGGACATCAAAGAAGATAAACCGCAAAGAAGGAATAATAATGTTACTTGTATATGTGGTTTATATGGTATATATATGTATCAGGTAAATTAAATGAATAACGTAAGACTTTGATATGTAAAGTTAAAAAGTGTCCCTGAAAGCTGAACTTTCCAGGACACTTTTTTATTTACGCGTGTAAACGAGCCAAAGTCCGTGCTTGCACGAGACCTTGGCGACTGCCGCGATAACTTGAGAAACTCGCGGAGCGTGTTTCTCATAGTTCAGAGCGTGCCAAGTCTTTTGGCACGACGATGTTCTTTTTCACGTTGCTGACGCATCTTGATTTTTTTGCCGCCCTCTTCATCGGTGCATTTTAAAATTCTTATTGCATAATATTGTTTGTCATCAGTGCTTTTAATTCTGAATCGGCCTTTTATTAGACCATGTTCCTGACATGAAAAAAGACCATAATAAGACTTGCTGTTGGTAGAAAACCATTTTATAATCCGTTTCATTGTTTTGTTGCATTTGAAACAGCGGCATGCAGTAACTTCTTTGTCGTTGGCAGCTTCTTCACGATCTGCAAATCCTCTTGAAATATATTTTCCGTAATTACCAAAATCAAGATAAATTTCTTCTTTTATATTCTGTGGAATTCTGTAGGTATCAACACTGTAAAACTTCCGTACCTTTTCAAAATCAAGTTCAGGCATAATCTGTGATGTGTATCTGGCATCGCTGCCGGCACTGTGATAACCTTCAAGTTCCTGCATTTCCAGATGTTCTATTGCATTTTTCAGGGTGGTTCGTTCCTTGCTATCCTGAAAGCATATGCTGTAGAGCTTCTGTACGTCATAGAAAAGAAATGGCATTGGAAAATTGTATTCAATATTATAATAGTCAAAATTACGCTGCAATTCTGTCAGGTCAGTCTGTCCCCATGTGCAGAAGATGTAATCATCACCACACCATCTGATGAAATCATTTGCAACATCTGTGAAATCATGACCTATACAAGTAAGTTCTTCAATTGTTACATTAAGTATTTCTTGAACCTTATCATGCAGTTTTGTATAGACTGCGGGGCGGATATATCTGTCAAATTGTGAGATTTCTGAAAAATTCTCATCAAGTTTGACTGCACCAATCTGTATAATTTCAAATGGAATACGACTGTTCGTATATGCTTTTCCATCTGCACTCTGATTCCATTCCAAATCAAGTACAATATAATTCATGAAGCACCTCTCTTTCTTTGATAAGGCAAATTAAGCTGAAAGCCATATAAGACTTCCAGCTTTTGTGTATTTATTATACAACTGACATGAATGAAAAATCAATATATATTACATTATTGCATATATACATCCGATACAGATGACGAGCTGTATAATTGTGAAACGGAATACAACCTGTGCGTCTGACCATTCCAGTTTCTTTCTCATGTGGTCATGTATTGGTGTGCGGAGATTTTTAAATAAATTGATGTGTAAAAATCTCATAAATGATACTTTGATAAGACCAAGACCACCATCAAGTATAAGCATAATTGCCATTGGAATATAGAGTAACGGATGGTGAAGTTTTAAAAATGTAAATGCTATAAATAAACCGATTGCTCTTGAACCGGCATCGCCCATCAGCAGTTTGCTTGGAGAGGCGTTAAACCAGAGATAACCAAGGATACATACTGTCATTAAAAGGATTGTATGTCTGAAATAAGGTTCAATTTCAAAAACTTTAAATAATACGTAAGCAGATGTAAGAGTTACAGCAGAAAGAGTTCCGCACAGTCCGTCAACTCCGTCTGAACAGTTTGTTACATTGATGCTGACCCATACAAGGATAACAATAAGAAGTCCGTATATAACAGGATTAAGTGTTATTGTTTTTGAAAATAATGCAATATCAAAAGTGTTTGGATTGTAATGAAGGTAAGTAAATGCTGCCATTATTGCAATAGCAAAATCTATAAGTCCTTTTTTCAATCCGCCCCATGGAGTCTGTGAACTGTCATCAAGATAGCCGCTTAACATCGCTGCAAGAACAAGAATAAGATAGATAACAAGTTCGGCGTCCATTGGGATAAAAAGAACGCTTGATAATGTAAATGTAAGTATAAATATAATTCCGGCTCCTCGTGGTTTTCCGACTGATTTGGAACCATTAATTGCATATGCACGACCAGCATCTCTTGGCAGAATATTTTTTCCAAGAACGATTAAGAGGCATGTCAGGGCAAATGCAAAAATTACACTTATAAATGTAATGATTTTGATGTAATCGTACCCGATTAAATAGTAAATCATAAAATGTACTCCTCCACGTTTGTTTTATTTTGTGTTTACAATCTGCATGTGTCAGTATAACACAATGAAATATAAATAGATATAAAAATTTATATAGTAATTTATTTTTGATTATGATATACTATTCTTATTGAAATACGTGTGTAGAAGATGGGGTAAAATAACAAATAAGGCATAGCTTGTATATATGCTGCATATAAATATATATGATGGAAGGGTGGATTTTATGAACAAAGACACTACACAGATTTTTATGACAGAGCTGGATACATACCTTTTTGGACAGGGAACACATTATGAGATTTATAATAAAATGGGGGCACATCTTGCTGTAAAGAACGGCAAGGAGGGTGTATATTTTGTTGTATGGGCACCAAAGGCAAAAGAAGTCTATGTTGTAGGTGATTTTAATGACTGGCGTGCTTATGGATATGATATGAAGCCTGTATCTGACGGCGGTGTATATGAATTGTTTGTTGAGGGAGCAAAAGCCGGACAATGCTATAAGTTTCTTATAATATCACAGGATGGAGAGGCTCTTTATAAAGCTGACCCATATGCTAATGCGGCACAGCTGCGTCCGGAGACAGCTTCTGTTATAACGGATCTTACGGGATTTAAGTGGACAGATGATAAGTGGGTTGAGAATAAGAAAAAAGAAGATCATCTTTCTAGTGCAATGTCGATATATGAATGTCATATTGGTTCATGGAGAAAGCAGAAAGATGGAACAAAAGACGGATATATGAATTATCGTGATATAGCACATGAACTTGCAGAATATGTGTCTGATATGGGATATACTCATGTGGAACTTATGGGAATTGCCGAGTATCCTTTTGATGGTTCATGGGGTTATCAGGTTACAGGATATTACGCACCTACAGCCAGATATGGAACGCCTAAGGATTTTATGTATTTTGTTGATTATATGCATAAGAAAGGAATCGGAGTTATTCTTGACTGGGTGCCGGCACATTTTCCTAAAGATGCACACGGACTTGCCAATTTTGATGGAAGCTGTGTATATGAATATGCTGACCCAAGAAAAGGAGAACATCCTGATTGGGGAACTAAGGTGTTTGATTACAGTAAGAATGAGGTGTCCAATTTCCTTATTGCCAATGGCATGTACTGGGTAGATAAGTTTCATATTGACGGATTGAGAGTTGATGCGGTTGCGTCAATGCTTTATCTTGACTACGGAAGAACAGAAGGCAACTGGGTGCCTAATAAATACGGCGGCAATGGCAACCTTGAAGCCATGAGCTTTTTAAAGCATTTTAACAGCATGATGAAAAAACGTTTTCCACAGGCTGTAACTATTGCTGAGGAGTCAACTGCGTGGCCTAATGTAAGTGGTGATCCGGATAATGGTGACTGTCTTGGATTTACATTTAAGTGGAATATGGGATGGATGCATGATTTTACAGAATACATGAAACTTGACCCATATTTTAGAAAGTTTAATCATGGCAAACTTACATTCAGCCTTATGTATGCATACAGCGAGAATTTTATTCTTGTTCTTTCACATGATGAAGTTGTTCATCTAAAGTGTTCTATGCTTGGCAAGATGCCGGGAGACAAAGATGACAAGTTTTCTAATCTCAAGCTTGCATATGCATATATGTGTGGACATCCCGGCAAGAAACTTCTGTTTATGGGACAGGAATTTGGACAGTGGAATGAATGGAGTGAAGAGAGAGAATTAGACTGGTATCTTTTAGATGATGAAAGCCATAAGCAGATGAAAGATTTTACTAAAAAATGTATGCTGCTTTATAAGAATTACAGATGTCTTTATGAGACTGATTACAGACCTGAAGGCTTCAGATGGATTAATGCTAATGACAAAGATAACAGTGTATATTCATTTATAAGGATAAGTCCTGATAATAATAAACATTTGCTATTTGTATTAAGCTTTACGCCTGTTGAGAGAAATAAGTTCCGTATAGGGGCACCTTTGAAAGGCAAGTATAAGCTTGTACTTGGAAGTAATGAAGATATTCAGAAGAAGACGCTGACTGCTGTAAAAGGTGATTGCGACGGATATAAGCAGTCTCTTCTTATTGATTTGCCGGCCTATGGCATTGCAGTTTATGAATTTTCCGGTGATTTAGGTATTGATGACTAAAGAAATTGAATAAAAAAGACGATAAAACCTGTACAGAGTATCGAAACCTGTACAGGTTTTTTGTTATGGCAATAATGGAGGTCATATGAGCGTGGATTTAACGATTTATAAAACCGGAAATAATGTAGACGCCGCTAACAGAGCGTCTATTAATATAAAAAATAATAATGAGAAAACCCAGAAGACCGGATTTGACGGAGTTATAGTATCCGGCATGGAAGTTGATACAAAAAAGCTTGATAAGAATACATATACTTCACTTATAAAGCAGGCAGATGATGTAAAATCACAGATAATGCAGAGTGCATCTGACGCAAAAGCAAATCTTAAAGCATTATTTAACAGACTATCGGGTGCTGATGCAGTAAAGATAGATGAAGACGGATTTAATCTGAATGATGCAACACCGGATGATTGCGTAAATATTATCGAGAGAATTAAAATAGAACTTGCGGCACACTGTGATACTTATACAGGTGACATGTCTGGAATTGATGTGTCAAAGATAGAAAAGGTAGTCGGAAGTGCCGGTATGGCACAACAGGTCGCTGCTAATATGCAGGATACAGGACTTCCGCTTACGGATGACAATATAAGTGATATGGCAGAAAGTCTTTCAGGTATGGAAAATGGCAGTTTGTCAGAAGATACAAAGAATTATCTTGTTAAGAATAATATGCAGCCTACAATAAAAAATATTCAGATTGCACAGGCAGCATCAAAAGGCTTTGGCGATAAAATGCAGACTTTAAGCAGGCAGGAACTTGAGCAGCTTATGCCGCAGATAAAAGAAATTATAGGTAAAGCTAAGCTTGAAGTTAATGATAACAACATAAATAATGCAATAACATTTATTTCGCAGGATATACCGGTGACTGAACAAAATCTTGTATACAAAAATCAGCTTGATATGATTAATCTTGATTATGACGAGACATCTCTAAAAATTGCACAGGGTATGGCTGATGGCAGCAAGGCAGAAGAAGTAAGCCTTATAAAAGATTATGACAGTGCGGTTGTAATCGCAGATGCAATAGATATCGTAAAAAATGCTGATTATGATGCAGTTGCGAGAGCGACAGACATGTATGGTGATAATGTGTCAATTAAATCTATTGAGGAGGCGATGGCACAGTATAATATAGGAAATAAATCTGTTGCCCAGGAACAGGACGTTGTGCAGAATAAGCCGGAATATGAGGATAATTACAAAAAACTGCTTGAAATTCAGATTCTGCTCACACCACAGGCAGGCATGCATATTTACAATAACGGAATTGATATTTTGTCAGTTTCAATAGATACACTGCATGAAAATCTTCTTGCATATGACCGGGAAAAAGCTATGGAACAGATTGCAATACAGCTTGCTGATGACATAGATAGTCAGGTACCTACGGATACAGGGGCTGCGGCATTATCCGGTGTATTGGCGGATGTTAATGTGACAGATAATAAAACGGCTGATTTTATCAGCATGTATCAGCTTTCGCTTGCAACAAGACGTGCAATCAGGGATATTTCATATGCACCTGATGAAGTTATTGGAGCTGTCTATAAAGAAAATATGCAGTCGCAGGCAGTTATAAATATTGCCGGATTTTCTGAGATGGGAAGCAGTCTAAAAGAACGTTTCAGACAGGCAGGAAATTCTTATGAAGCAGTTGGTACAAAGGTGAGAAAAGACCTTGGAGATTCGTTAAAAAATGCGGTTGAGGCAAGTTCTGAAAGTATTCTTTCACAGCTTGGCATGGAAAATACCAAAGCAAATTCGGATGCTGTAAGAATTCTTTCATATAACAATATTGATATAACAAAAAATAATATTGAGCAGATTAAGCAGATTAAGGAGTCATTAAATACTCTCATAGAGCAGATGAATCCTGAGACTGTTCTTAATATGATAAAGGATAATATCAATCCGCTTACTTCTGATATTGAAAGTGTAAATGATTACCTTATCAATAAGAACAAAGATTCAGATAATACAGATAAGTTCAGCAGATTTTTATACAAGCTTGACAAAACAGGTGGCATAAGTGAGGAGGAAAGACGTCAGTTTATCGGAATTTATAAAATGATTAATATCTATACAAAAGATGCAGGAAATGCAATTGGTGCACTTGTAAAGCAAGGTGCAGATATTACTATGGAAAATCTGTGCCGGGCATACGACAGCAGAAAACAGTATGGAATGGATAATTCAGTAGGGGATGATACAGATATTGCAATGGCAGGACAGGTAAGATATTATCTTAATCTTTTTGATAATACGGCATCATCTGTCACTCCGCTTACATTAAAAGAGGTTAATTCTGAAAAGTCTATAAATACAAGAACAGTAGAAAATTTCTGCGAAAGTGTGCAGGATGCATATGACGCGGCAGCTGAAGCTGAGTATATGGATGCATATATGGAGGTTGTACGTGCTGTATCGGCAGCAGATGACGAGGTGCTTCATCAGCTTGAACAGGCAGAGCAGCCTGTTACAATAAATAATATAGAAGCTATGCAGGAACTTGTAAGCGGCAGTGCATATGGAAGGATATTTGGTGCTGACAGAACTAAGGCAGAAAAGATTATAGACAGTATGTCAGACGAAAAATCGCTCAGAGAGGCAATTGAGAGTCTGGATGACGAAAAATCAGAAAGCATACCACAATCAGATGAAGCTGATATAAACAGTTATGATTCTGTACGTCAGGCAGCTTTAAAAAATAATATTATCGACCTTGTAAAAAATCTCAACAGACAAAGAGACTATAGAATTCCGGTTTTATCAGATTACAAAATTGGCGTTATGAAGCTTACAATGATTTCAGACGGAAGTGAAAGTGGAAGAATTTCTATAAGATATGATAATGAAAGCTGTGGAGAAGTAAGCATTGAGCTTAAAGTTACAGATGATACATTCGATGTATTTGGCGTATGCACAGGTGAAAATAATGATTTTGCCGGTTTGTTACAAAATGCAGCTGAAAAGATAAAAGAAGAATTCAATTTTGAAAAGACTAATGTGTATGCTAATTCAAATGATAAGGTTACAGATATTACATATGAAAAATCTGAATCACAGCCATCATCAAAGCTGTACAGAATTGCAAAATCATTTATTTCTGATTTAATGTAAAAAAAAGTGTGAATACGCCGATATTTATTATAGACAATGTATTTACGGAATGGAGAATATATATGAGACTTAATACAAATATTTCTGCGATTATAGCAAATAACGCACTTCAGAAGGCACAGGACCGCCTGTCTAATTCTATACAGAAATTATCGTCAGGTTACAAGATTAACAGCTCAGCTGATGATCCTGCCGGTTGTGCTATTTCTGAAAAGATGAGAGTTCAGCTTCGTGGACTCAGCCAGTCTGACAATAATGTTACAGATGGTATTTCTGTACTTAATACAGCAGAAGGCGGCCTTATTGAAATACAGTCAATGCTTACACGTATGAAGGAGCTTTCTGTACAGGCTGCTAATGATGTCAATTCAGATGATGAAAGAAGTGCCATTCAGGGTGAAATAGATAATATTAATAAGGAAATAGACAGAATATCGTCACAGACAGAATTTAATACACAGTCACTTATTGATGGTAATCTTTCAAGAAGAGTTTATTCTGACTGCCAGGGTGTTAATCAGATTACATGTTCTGAGAATTTTGTAACTGGTGATTATGGAATTACAGTTACAGAAGATGCAAGACAGGCAATTGTTGTGGGTGAGGGAACAATCGCTCTTGGTGCAAATGATAAAATTACAAAGGAACAGGAAGGTGTAATAGAATTAAACGGATATAAAGTTTCTGTCAGTGAGGGTGATGACCTTAATACCATAATGGGAAAACTCGTTGATGCAGCAAGCATAATTGGGGGAAGTGCATTTGCAGTCACAGATACAACTAATGATACAACTGCAAACGGAATGGATTACGCAGGCTATTCTCCAGTAACAACATATCCGGGAAGCCGTCTTGTTATTATGACAAAAGAGTATGGCAGTTCTCAGTCTATTGAAGTAAAATGCAGCAATAAGGAGCTTGCACAGGCATTGGGAATTGACAGTGCGGCAGATGATGACGGATTTATTGTTCAGGGAAGCGATGTTAAAGCAGAGTTTACAACAGATGCCAATGGCAAGAGAGTCGGATTTGATGACAGTGCCGTACTTTCAACAAGTGGTACAAGAATTACAGTAAAGGATGTTAATAACAAGAGCTTTGAGATGGATGTTCCGGGAAATGTTGCGGGAACTAAGTTTGATGATACAGGAAAAATACCGGTATCAACAGGTACATCATCAAAAGATATTGTTCAGGAAGTTACAGATGTTGGTACTATGAGTATTCATGTTGGTGCTAACCAGGATCAGGTTATAAGAATTGATATACCTGAGGTTACAACATATACACTTGGCATAGATACTGTAAATGTTATGACAGGACTTACTGCGTCACAGTCAATAGAAAAGGTTGATAAAGCGATTAATAGGGCAAGTTCGGTACGTTCTAAGATTGGTTCATATCAGAACAGATTTGAACATACACAGAATAATATTGCTGTTTCAAATGAGAATCTTACATCAGCACTCTCTGCAATGACTGATACAGATATGGCAGAAGAGATGACAGAATATACATCCGTAAATGTAATGACTCAGGCGGCAACATCAATTCTTGCACAGGCAAATGAACGTCCGTCAACTGTACTTCAGATTTTACAGTAGTGTGGAGGAATAATCAGCGTTGAAAAAAGATGAGATACAGACATTTTCATATCGCATTTCACAGGCAAATAAGACGCAGCTTATTGTAATTATGTATGATATGGCTATACAGTATGTCAGCGATGCTATCGAAAATAATTATGAAACGCAGTCAGAAAAAGATGAATATGAGTCTGATGTAGTTCAGGTCAAAAGAGTTGTAGACAGCCTTGTGACTTCGCTTGATATGCAGTATGAAGTGTCAGTGCAGCTTTATAACATTTATCTTGTAATGCAAAGGTATCTTGTAAAGGCGGTTGCAAAAAAGGATAAAAATACAATTATGCTGCTTGAATCAGTAAAGAAAATGCTTGAGACAATGAGAAAATCATTCTATGAATTAAGTAAACAGGATGATTCAGAACCACTTATGAAAAATACACAGCAGGTATATGCTGGTTTTACATATTCAAATGATGGTGGTTCAAATGAGTATTCAAAAGGATACGAAAACAGAGGATATAAAGTTTGAGATTATAAAGCTTAAATGCAGGCGTTGATTTGGATTGCCCTGCACATAAAGAAAACAGAGGATGCAAAATTTGTGATGCAGCCTCTGTTTTTTATTTTACGCGAGCAACGAGCCAAAGTCCGTGCTTGCACGAGACCTTGGCGACTG
>ERZ772954.2881-NODE-2881-length-10324-cov-3.339663_pt1 | contig 10324 bp, 7 predicted proteins | sample MGYA00580684_ERZ772954 | MGnify/ENA primary metagenome ERZ772954 (study PRJEB29015, sample SAMEA2737654) | human gut metagenome | biome: human gut; feature: human-associated habitat; material: faeces | place: China | collected 2012 ...
GATGTAATACATTATAAAAAAGGCTGTGTACATAGCAATAGGTATAAATTTAGATGGTAAAAAAGATGTTCTTGGCATGTGTGTTGGTGAAAATGAGAGCGCAAAATTCTGGTTTTCTGTCTTAAACGGATTAAAAAATAGAGGAGTAAATGATATTTTAATTGCGTGCATTGAAGGACTGAGCGGATTTACCAATGCAATTGAAGCTGTCTTTCCGCAAACATAAATACAAAACAATGCATAATCCATCAAATCCGTAATACAACAAAATATGATATTGAAGCACTTATGGCAGATTTAAAGCGTGTTTATGCAGCTATTGATGAAGAATACCGCATTACAAGAATTAAACCGATTTGATGAGATATGGGGAGGAAAACACCCTAAAATTGCCGATAAATGGCGAGATAAATGGGTTCATTTATCCATATATTTCAAGTATCCTCAAGCAGTGCGTACCCTTATCTACACAACTTACACTTCAAATCCAATCGCCCCCAATTTATTACGAATTTCATCTTCTAATTCATGTGATTTTGCAAACATATCAGAAAGTTCAGAAGTTAATCGTTTCATTTTATCTTCAAATGGTTCTCCATCATCTTCTACTTCTTCAATACCCACATATCTGCCCGGTGTCAATATAAAATCTTGCTTTCCTATTTCTTTAAGATCAGCCACGGCACAAAATCCTTTTACATCTTCAAGTGTACCATTTTGAAATGATTCAAAAGTATCTGCCAACTTTTGAATATCTTCATCCGCAAATTCTCTATGTTTTCCATCAACCATATGTCCCATCTTTTGACCATCTATAAACAAAGTTTTTCCTTTTTATTTCTTATTTTTACTAATAGACCAAAATGTACCTGAAATAGTAACACTATAAAAAATTCGTGTCGGCAATGCAACAATTCCTTCTATAAGGTCGGCTTGAATTATATTCTTTCTTATTTTGCCTTCACCACTCGCCTATGAAGACAATGCACCATTTGCAAGAACAAGACCTATCTTACCATTCGGTGCAAGATGATGTATCATATGTTGTATCCAAGCATAGTTAGCATTACCCGCCGGTGGAATCCCAAATTTCCATCGTTTATCTTCTTTTAACTTATCTTGTCCCCAATTAGAAAGATTAAATGGTGGATTAGCCATGATAAAATCCGCCTTTAAAGTAGGATTGCAAATCATTGAAAAATGTATCTGCTTGATATGGTCCAAAATTCGCTTCTATTCCACGAATAGCCATATTCATTTTTCCCATCTTCCAAGTATCAGCATTTGATTCTTGATCATAAACCGATAGTTCGCCTCGTGTACCACTATGTGCTTTTACAAACTTTGCACTCTGTACAAACATATGTCCACTACCACAGCAAGGATCTATCAAGACGCAATCTTTGATACAAACCATTATGTCCCAGAAACAGCGTGAAATAGTGCTATTTCCGGGTTCTTTCCTGTATGTAGGGGCACTTTGATAGCAGCCAATTATGCCAGTTTGTGTTTGATATGCTGTTGTTGTTGCTATCAAAACGACACCTCGTTTCTCAATAATTAAAAAGTATGGCAAAATTAAAAGGTTTCATTATGCCTGCTCATCCTTTGCAACTGGGATGTACACCATCTTCAAGGGAATCATCTTTTTGTACTTATCGCTTAAATCGTGATAATACTTCAAAATCAAATCTACAAGTTCTGTTCCGTTGATTCCACGGATGATAGGTGTGCTATCCAGATACTTCTGAGCGTTCTTTGTGTAGTTGGACAGAGTCACGAACAGACCATAGTCGCCCTCTCGCATCGCACCTTTCAGAGACTGGATGGTTGCTTCCTTAATGTCACTGTCCTGACTTTTTACCTGCACCAAAATACGAGGTGGCAGCTCATCTTTATAAGCTGTAATATCGATACCGCTGTCTCCTCCGTGAGCAGAAACCGTAGTACGATAGCCCATCGCTCTTAACAAGTCAGCTACGAACTCTTCCAAGTCATAACCTTTGATATTCTTGCTCAGTTCCTTCAGGATGAAGTCTCTCGTTGCCTCAACAATCTCATCAGCTGTAGCTCCGACACTTTCATCCTCATCTGTGCTGGATGTCATAGCATTTTTCTTGAAGCCTTTATCCAGCGCTGCAAGATACTCATCCGCATAATTCTTTACCGCAAAGAATGACATTGCTGAGCCAACCTCGTACAGTGCACCCTGTGAAAACGAAGTTCTTGGCAGGTGCTTCAACCATTTAACTTTATGCTGTTGCACATATTCTGCTGCTTCTGAATGGTACTCGTATCCGCCTTCAACGACACCGATATTTATCTGGCGATCAATCTTTGATGGGAATACAACGTAGTCGCCAATCTCGACCTCATGTGTAAAACGATATAACATACCAGCACCGTTTGCGATGCTGCCTTTCTTGGCATCTGGATATACTTCCGTATATTTTTCCTTGAAAGCATCACGGTCAGCCTGAATCAAGCTCAGATCACCTATGTCTTTCCAGCCAATAGCTATTACATCCTGATGCAGAAATAAGTTGTCATCTTTTGTATGGATACCCCATATTCTTTTTTCTTCATTAGACATATTCCTACACCTCCTTACTCTACACCCAGCGCCTTAAATACTGCATCCTCGGCACTACTATAGAAAATCAAATTAAAACTTCCAATCAGGTCTGCCGGTACAGTTCCAAGCTCCGCTGCCGATGTGATAGGAAGGAGCACTCTCTTTGTCCCACTGTCCAAACATACCTGCAAAGAATTTGCCAACTCGTCCACCTTCATCATGGTTCCACTGATGCTGATTTCACCAAGTACAACAAGACTGCTAAGAGTTGGCTTTCCAAGTGCAATGGAGCACATCGCAATCAGCGTAGGAAGGGCCAGCTTTCCTGTCATGCCGATGCCCTGCAAATCCTGATAGTTGATAATATAATCTTTCGTTGTGGTACTGATGGAACCACTGATACGGTTTCCATTTGCCTTCAGGAAATTGAAAGCCGTGTTTGTAGATTCCTTTGCACAACGATCACTACCAATACCGGTTCTTTCAAACTTTCCGTTACCTGGAAGCATCTGACTCTCCAAACGAAATACGCCAAGCATGCCACTCTTACCCTGAGAAACAGTATAAATCTGTCCCGGATTGCACATACCTTCTGGAATAAGTTTACCGCCACCTTGCTCAGGTACGGAAACGTAATGCTCCTCAAAAGTCTCATTATCTATGTAGGAGAAGTTAACATCGTAGAATTCCATGCCCCCCAGCTTCTTCAGCTGCTCCTTAACACGGCGACGCATCTCCAAGGAGATCTGGAGAACTTCTTCTACTTCTTCTTTTGTAAAACTTCCATCCGGATACAAGAGTTTCAGATATCCATCCGCCATTCTACGCACGGCGATGGTATCTCTCTGATTGAGATTCTTGCCAAGACGGAAATAATGGTCAATGGCATCGCCATACTGTTCCTTACGAAGCTCACGAATAAACTCTGCCAGATAATCGCTGATAAATCCATAATCATTTGTAAAATGCTCCGGACGGAACTTCGGAATCTCCCATCCTGGAAGATAGCAATGCATACGGTCAAGAAAGGCTGTATCTGTTCCCATCTCCGGAGGGAACGGGTCAAACAAGCTTGAAGTCTTCAGAAGCACATCTACGCTCTGATTGATATTACCAACGAATACCATTGAGGCTGATGCTGCCTTTTCTTCCTTGCCTCTTGCAAAGGAACCAGATGCCATGTAGTCTTTCATAATCTGCACTCCATCTTTATCCTTGAAGCGAATACCTGCGACTTCGTCGAAGGTAACGCAATCCCATAATCCAACCAAACCGACAGTCTTACGCCCCATGTTATAAAACAGATTTGCTACCGTCGTCTGACCTCCGGACACAAGAATACTGTTCGGAGAAATCTCCTTGTAGAGGTGAGACTTACCTGTGCTTCGAGGTCCCAACTCACAGAGGTTAAAGTTGTTCTCCACCAGTGGAATCATACGAGTCAAAAGCAGCCACTTCTCGCGATAAGTCAATTCGTCTGGCTCCATACCAATGGAACGTAGCATAACATCCAGCCACTCTTCCTTAGTGAATGCCTGACGTCCATGTTTCAAATCCTCAATATCGATATGAGGCATCTGAATCGGTGTAAGCTTGCGAATGCTGATTGGAGATATGTCCTTCTGTTTTTTCTGTTTGGACTGGAGTGTGTTTCCATCTGCATCGATGATTCCGAAGTTATTATCGCCTTCTGTCTCATAATCCAGCTGAACAATGCACCAGATTCCTCCGCAAAGAAGTCTGTCATACTTTTCCGGATATTCATCCGTGATGGGAATATTGGCTAATCCCAGATTGGAAAACTCCGCAAAGAAGCAGTCCTTCTTAATATCCAATCGTACCGTTACCATGTCAATGATGGTATGACTACCTCGGCTTCTAAGATGAGACAACACCTTCTGCGCTTCATCCGGTCTCACAAAGTTGTCGGCAAGGATACGCTTTACATTCTGCACACCCTGCTCGATAGCCTCATCATCGTCTGAACTGCAATATTGCCCCAGCAGGAACTCAAGGACATAAACTGGCACATTTGCACCTTCCTTGATTTTCTTAGTCAGATCCTTGCGAACAATCTTACCATCAAAGTTTTGACGCAGTTTGTCCTTTATAATTTCACGAGAGCTTGCGCCCACTTCAAGATTGTCACTCATTATTGCTCCTTCCGAGCAAGCTCTTAGCTGAAGAAGTTAAACTCATCGACCGCAAATGCGATATCAATCTGGAACTCTTCTTTTTGCGGCATCTGCAGACCTGTTTCATCTACGATGACTAAATAGTAGCTTGCTCTATTATCATATTTCAGTGATTTCAGATTGAAGCTACAGCGAAATGTTCGCTCCTGTCCATTATCACTGGTTTTATCTGCGATAATCTTTGCTGTATCACTGATCTGTTTTCCATTGGAATCGACAAAGTACAACAAATAGTTTGCAGCGTTGCGATTATCGCCAACCGCATCCTTCTGATAGAAGTTCAGTGAGAATATCATATTACTGATTTTGCGACTTGCAGAAAGAAGTCCTACTTCTACCGGCTTCGTATCATACTTAGCCTTATTGCGCTGATAAGCCTTGGAATCGTTGCGAAGATAATGATATTCAATAACCGGAACAACCATCTCCTGAAGGCTGATGCCACCATGCACAAAATTCAAGCCGCCGCCTTTCTTCTTAATGCGAACGCTCTCTCTCGGCGTAAAGGCATCGTAACCATCGTCCATGAATTTCACCGAAAGTAAGTAGTCTGGAGTTGCTCCTTTACGGGTAATCAGATAGCGACGGTCAATCTCTACATCCTGCTCACTCGGTGTTGTCTTATCCACCTTGAAATCCTCAGACAAAGGACTATAGGTATAGAGGAATCCGTGATCAGCAGTAATGTAAACACGAGTACCACTGAACTCATTACGGATGATCCTCACCATATTTTTGATTTCTTCAATTGCATCGTCACATGCTGGAAATACCATGCTGTCAGAAGTATGGCTGGCCTCATCGACCTTATCGTGATAGATGTAAACTACATCCATCCCTTTGACAAGAGCACTTCTTTCCGCACGCTTCATTGGTGCAATATCTTTATATTTCAAGGCTACACTATCAATGTTTGTGGCCTTAAGAACTTTATCTCTGTTACCTGCATCTGTAGACATTCCATCTGCAAGAATCTGCAAGTCTCCATTACTGCGCTCACCCACAGATAACTGTTTATGCGGAAGCAATGCAGCCATACCGAACTTTGTGACAGTAGGGAAGATACCAGCACAAGAACCAAGTGTAACTTTACTCTGCGTCTCACGACGAAGCTGCTCTGCCAGAGATGCTGCCGCCTCATAACGGAAAGCATCTGAGATGATGACAAACACACGATTGTCCTCATTCTTAACCTTTTGATTGTAGAAGTCCACCTGCTGCGGTACTTCCAAAATACGTCCATATTTCGCCAATTCATCTGCACATGCATCGGACCAGTTATTGCCCAGCTCACCAAGGAACCAGTGCGTATAAAGGCCCTCCACCTTATCCGTCACCTGCTTGAAAAGATCATCCAGATGATCGTTTCCAACTGTCAGGCTCTTTCCAAATGCCAAGTGATACTGACGATAGTAAGTATCCATGTGGTAGTAATCTTCGATATACTCTTTCCAGACATTTCTTGCCTCCACAGTATGGAATCCTGTAGAATGCTCCAAGAAGAACGCCTGCATCTTTGCCACCTGAAGAATACCTTCGTAGTAGCATTCCACATCGTCATACCACGCCAGTGTTCGACGTTTCTCGACCGTATTTGTGATCACATCCACATTGATAATATGATTGCTGATCTCGGTCATAATCTGAGTCAGGATACATTCATTGACACAAGGAAACACCTCTGTGCCTACCAAATCATCCAACGGCACCTGCTGGAAGCGCTTTCTGAGAACAAGTTCTTCTTCTACGTTTCGCAGAATTTCGACAAGCTCCTGTCTATTCTCTCCTGCAATCCACTCAGATACGAAGTCATAGCACCAAGCCTGATGTGGTGTGGAAATGAAGCTATCGAGTCCTGCCAGATACTCCATACGAAGTGTTCTGGTCGTTGCTGTAAGCAAGATATGCGTTACCAGCTTGTTAATTGAGCTTTCGCCTTCAAAGTATCCGGTAGCCTGCTTTACAAGCGCCCAGAACGGGGCTTCAGCTCCATAGTTTACAAGGTCATGGAATACCTCGTTAGTTTCCATATCGGTTCCACCACTAATGACAGCTTTTACAACACTGTTAGGCTGTGCATTATCGGTACCACAAATAGCCGCCATAACAGTAAGATGCATCTGCGATGGTGTGCTGATGCCTTTATTCAGTTTTGCGAATGTTGCTCTTCTGGTCTGTGCTCCGAAGAATTTCTTATAGACCTTAACAAGTCTACGAAAATCCGGAGTTGCCGGAAGGTCAATCTCATTCATCCAAATAGACACCAAATCAGCTCTGAACTCTTCACTGTAAAGCTCGATATTCAAAAGCCAGTCATCTTCCTGCGACTCATAAGCAATCGGACTGTAAACCAGATAGTTGCTGGTGGTATCATCCACATTTAGCAACTTTTTGGCTGCAAAATTGTTAGTACCCGTAAGCACCAGCAGTTTTGCATTGTCCATCTGAATGTCATCCAGCTTGTCCTCAAACTCTCTATCCTCGTCATACCAAAAGATGATACGACGCTTATAAAACTCCGGCAGCGGTGCAGCAAATCGCTTATTCAAATCTCGGATTATTGTATCTAAATCCATACTGGCCATGCTGTCACCTCCTTACCAAGGGAGCCATTCCCTTATTTCTTTTAAGCCTTTATAAGTTTTCATTGCCGCTGAATTATCATGGAGGTATTCCATACCTTTTACTGTCAGACGAGCATCTTCAATCGTTGCCCAGATAATACGCTTTTGTGCACCATAACTTATCCTAACATTTTTGATATAGCCTTCATCTTGACAGGCTTCAATAATGTTATAAAATTCCTCGCTTGTAATTTCATAATCCGATGCTTTTGGATAGTTCCCATCATTCAACTCACGCATAATACTTAACATAATTTTCAGTTTGTCTATTGACGCCACGTTGCCGCCTCCTTATTTAATCTTTGCCAAGACATCCTTGAATATCTCGTAGTTCTTCTTCACCCCATTGTCAAGATCGATGGAAATCATCTGGTCTGCCAAGTGGTGGATTTTTTCTTCGTACTCATGAATTTCCATGGCTTGGTCATTCAGTGTCTTGAGCTGCTTATTCAGTTTCACTCTTTCACTAGTAGATGCATTTGCAATACGGGTCTCCAAATCAGCGATCGCAGTACGATAACGAGCCTGCTGTTCATGTACGTAATCCGTGCGAATACGTGCGATAGTATCCGGCTGATAGCGGTGCATATAGATAAGTGCCTTGAAGCCGTTCTTTTTGCCGCTATCAAACATCCAGTAAATCGGACGTTTCTGATAGGTCCTGCAATGGTCTGCATAAAAACCATTCATGAAATAGTTTCTGATGACTTCTTTCGGCTGTCCCTTACCACCGATTGCATCGGCGATAAATTTCAGATTTTCTTCAAGCGTATCTTCACCATAAACAACCTTTACAAACTCAACAAAGCGGCCAACAATATCATCCTCAAAATACTCATCATCACTGATAGGAATGATATTGTCCTTATCTGCCTTAAATGTTTTATATTTGCTGTTGTCCCATTCACCACCTGCATAGGCAAGCCCGTCCTCATCCAGAGAGTAGCGACCAAACATACAGCCGACCGCATAAGAAATAAAGGAACGAATATCTCTGCCAAGGTCAACCTTGCGGACAGTAACATCCTTATCCTCAACCTCTGGTGTCAGCTCATCCTGCAATCCGTAAATGTCGATGAAAATACGATTCAGTTCTTCCTCATTGGTTTTCAGCTGATTAAAACGGTCATCACATTCGGTTTTCCATTGTTCAAAGGCTTCTGCAATAGTCGGAATTTTGCAAAGTAATGGGTGATACTGGAAATCCCATGAGGTTTCAAATGCGTCCCAATCCAATTTTGATAAATCAACAGCGTGGTTTACAATGGTTGAAATATTTTCTATAACTTTCTGATCTTCACACTTCAAAATTGGAATTGAACCAATATGATTCTCATTGAAATTTAACGTTGGAGAAATCAAATTCAAAATCAACGTATTTACCTTTGAATTTAACATACCTAATAAATAATTACTTTCAATTCCGCAATTTTTATTAAATAACGAACCACCAGCACCATCAAATAAAAAATAATCTTCAAATTTTCTAAATCCGGTTCCTGCACTTGAAATTTTGGTCCAAGCTAAAAACGGCTGGAAATAAACATCCCTATTACGTAATAATGCTCCATTACTTGATAACGAATCTCCATTTTCTCCCCAATATACAACATACTCCCTATTTCCATACCACTTTCTAAAATTTCCGCCCTTATTATAGCGAACCCATTTTTTTATATTCGTTTTATCAAAAATATTTGTATCATAAGATAAAACTTCAAACCAATATTTCGTAAATCTATTTACATCGCAAGTTGACATTCCTTGCTTCGGAAAAGCATATTCCGAAGCAGATTTGCCCTGTCTGAAATCATTAAGAAGTTCTTTGGATGCCCAATACGCTATTGGCGAATCTGGTATTACATTAAAAAAGTCCTGTGAACTAATATATTCTCCGACTCTATCAAAAAACATCCTTTCTTTTTCTTCAACAGAATTTACTTCTCCTTGTCTAAAATACAATTTGTAAAATTTAGATTGTTTATGCCGAATTTCTGTATTTTGAATTACAAAAGCCGTTGTCCCAAAGTCAGAGCCAAAAATTCCACGCCCTAAGTGAAGTAAATTTGCAATACTTTTGCTTTGTATAATATTTTCTCTTAATCCTGTGTAACTTGTAATAAACATCCATACAGGAATATTTATCATAGCCATATATCCATTAGAAGTACAAATAGAAAATGCCTTTTCCATAAAAACTGTACTTAAATCCGATTTAGTCTCAGGATAATTTTTTTTGATAAATTTACCAAGTTTACCGTTCATTCCATTTACATTCATATAAGGCGGATTTGTCACAACTGTATCATACTTCTGTGCCAGTGTTTCTGCCACCTGCACCAACGGCAGCAATTCTTTTAATGTTGTCTCACGGGACATATTGATATCTTCTGTAATCTCAGCAAAGCGATCATATAGCGCAGACCAATCCTGCGGTGTTACCGTCAGAATAGAACCATATTCCTTTGCATCATGTAGTTCGCTGATAATGGTGTCCATCGCTTCTTTCAGCTTAGTATCGCCATTGCAGAAATAGTCCACCGCATTCGGGTCAACGTGGTTACTTTCAACGATGGCATACACATGTGGCTGCACCTTGCGACGAAGGAATCGCTTGTCATACTGGCAAGCTTTCATCATAACAGAGAAGTATGCAAGCTGTGCCGCACGGTCGTCAATATCCAATCCATAAATATTATTCTCTACGATGCTCGCAACTGCAGTTCTTGTATCTACACCATAAGCCTCATAAATCTGTACAAGCACATCAAACATATAAACCAAAATGTGGCCGCTGCCGGAACAAGGGTCGATGCACAGAATATCCTCTGGTTTCAGGGCTTTGTACTCTTCACGAATAGAAGCAAGCTGAGCCTGAACATCTGGTTCCTGCTCTGCCTCTTCCAGATAGTATTTCCACTGAGATTTCA
>ERZ772954.2882-NODE-2882-length-10321-cov-2.527372_pt1 | contig 10321 bp, 9 predicted proteins | sample MGYA00580684_ERZ772954 | MGnify/ENA primary metagenome ERZ772954 (study PRJEB29015, sample SAMEA2737654) | human gut metagenome | biome: human gut; feature: human-associated habitat; material: faeces | place: China | collected 2012 ...
AATATAACATGATATACACTTTTAAAATAAATCAGCATGTTTTGACACCTGAATCGTAAAGGGATACTTCGTTTCTGTTACATAACATTCTTTATTCTGTATTGACCTTGGACTTATGAAGTGGTATTATGCTTTCGATGGACAAATGTATAGGACATATAACATTTGAAAGTTAGAGAAATATCTCCAACCTTCAGGGCAGAGTGAGCATACGGAAATTCATAAGCCGTGTGCAATTCTCGACTGGCAGTATAGTCTGCGACCCGCCATGGCGGCTGATTGGGTGTGATTCCCATACCAACGGTACAGTCCGGATGAAAGAAGAAGGCGCAAGCCTTAAGGAGGATTATAATGAGTAAGAAGTCTTTTCTCAGTGTTCGTACACTGACTGTGACCGCTACGCTTACGGCGGTATCCTATGTTTTGTATCTTTTCGGTTTTCACATTCCGATTGTTCCAAGTTTTCTGACAATGGATTTTTCAGAGCTTCCGGCAGTTATAGCATCGCTCTCTATGGGACCGGTGGCAGGTGTGCTTGTGTGCCTGCTGAAGAATGTTCTTCACCTTACAATCTCACACACTATGTGGGTAGGAGAACTGTCGAATTTTATACTCGGAGTGGCATTTGTAGTGCCGGTGGGACTTATATATAAGAAGCATAAGACCAAGAAAGGGGCTGTGGCTGCACTTATATCCGGTGCGGTTATCATGGCACTTGTCGGAGTTGTGTCTAATTACTTTATTATATATCCATTGTATGACAAGCTTGCATTTCCTATGGAGGTGATTGTAGGCATGTACACTGCAATTCTTCCGCAAGTTACGTCACTTATGCAGGCCCTTATTGTTTTTAATCTGCCTTTTACATTTGTGAAGGCCATGGTGAGCGTGCTTGTTACATTGTTCATATATAAGCCGTTGTCGCCTGTCATAAAGGGAACATACAGATAAATATGTATTTAATACAGCCGGAAACAAGTCCATCGTTCCGGCTGTATTTTTTCTTGCATTGAATATGTGGTTAGTGGTAAAATTAAGCACATGGTATACTTTATTACATTAGTGGGGCTGAGTCCCGGAATGGAGATTATTTATAATGAATTATAACAGTGAAACTTATGAACTGGTTATGGAACAGAAGCTTGCGGATATTTCTGCAATTGGATATCTGTTCAGACATAAGAAATCCGGAGCAAGAATCGCAATGGTATCTAATGATGATGAGAACAAGGTATTCTGCATAGGATTCAGAACGCCTCCTGCCGACAGCACGGGAGTTCCTCATATTCTTGAACATTCGGTACTCTGCGGCTCGGATAAATATCCTGCCAAGGATCCCTTTGTAGAGCTTATGAAGGGTTCACTTAATACATTTTTGAATGCAATGACATTCCCGGATAAGACAATCTATCCGATAGCAAGCTGCAATGATGTTGATTACAGGAATCTTACTGACGTATATATGGATGCTGTTCTTCATCCTAACATATATAAGAGAGAGCAGATATTTAAGCAGGAAGGCTGGCATTATGAACTGCCTTCAGAGGATGCACCGCTGACAGTTAATGGTGTTGTATATAATGAGATGAAAGGCGCATTTTCTTCACCGGAAAGTGTTTTAGAGCGTTTTACAAGCGCTGTACTGTTTCCAGATACGACCTATAGCAATGAATCTGGCGGTGATCCGGCGGTGATCCCCAATTTAAGTTATGAGCAGTTTATTCAGTTCCACAAAGATTATTATCATCCGGCCAACAGCTATATCTATCTCTATGGCGACATGGATATGGGAGAAAAGCTTTTATGGCTGGATAAAGAATACTTGTCTGCCTATGACAAAAAAGATTTCACGTTAGATTCAGCCATTGCTTTTCAGAAGCCGTTTGCAGGCCCGGTAGAAAGAGAGACAACCTATTCCGTAACGGCAAACGAGGGAACAGAAGATAATACCTATCTGTCCTTAAACACAGTGGTAGGAACAGATATTGACCCGGTTCTCTATGTTGCTTTCCAGATCTTAGACTACACCCTGATCAGTGCACCGGGAGCACCATTAAAACAGGCTCTGATCGATGCACACATTGGTCAGGATATTATGGGCGGCTATGAAAACGGTATTCTTCAGCCATATTTTTCTGTAGTTGCGAAAAATGCAAATAAAGAGCAGAAAGGTGAATTCTTATCTGTTGTAAAAGGTACGCTGAGAAAACTGGCAGATCAGGGAATTGACAAAAAGAGCCTTCTGGCAGGTTTAAATTATTATGAATTCCGTTACAGAGAAGCAGATTACGGTTCTGCGCCTAAGGGACTGATGTATGGCCTCTGGTCTATGGACAGCTGGCTGTACGATGCAGATCCAATGCTTCATTTACAATACCAGAAGACCTTTGATTATCTGAAAAAAGCCGCGCAGGAAGGTTATTTTGAGCAGCTGATCAAAGATTACCTTTTGGATAATCCTCATGAAGCAGTTGTGATCATAAGCCCAAAGATCGACCAGACAGCCAAAGAGGATGCAGAGCTGGCAGAGCGCCTGGCTAAATATAAAGAGTCTTTAAGCGATGAACAGGTAAAGGCACTGGTAAAAGAAACGAAAGAACTTAAGGCATATCAGGAAGAACCATCTGCAAAGGAAGATCTGGAGAAGATCCCTATGCTTGGCAGAGAGGATATTAAACGACAGGAAGAGCCGTTTTCTTATCAGGTAAAGCAGGAAGAAGGAACAACGGTTGTTCATAGCCCTATGTTTACTTCCGGTATTGCCTATATTAAATTGCTGTTTGATATGAGCGTGATCCCACAGGAGGACCTTCCTTATGCATCTCTTTTAAAATCTGTGTTAGGATATGTAGATACTGAAAACTTTACCTATCAGGATCTGACCAGCGAGATTCATTTAAACAGCGGCGGACTGGATTTTTATGTTTCTTCCTGGGAAAACTTAAGAAAAAACGGAGTTTTTAAGGGTGCATTTACAGCAGGTATCAAGGTTCTCTATGAAAAAGTGGACTTTGCATTTGGAATTATCAGAGAAATACTTACTGCTTCTAAATTAGACGATGAAAAACGGTTAGGCGAGATTTTAGATGAAGTGCGTTCCAGATCCAGAATGCGCTTAGAAGGTGCTTCCCACAGCGCAGCTGTTGCAAGAGCATGCTCTTATTTCTCAGCAGTAAGAGCTTTTGATGATATAACCGGTGGCATCAGTTATTTCCATTTTCTGGAAAAAACAGCAGATGCCTACAGTAAGGATGAAAATTTCCGCAAAGACCTGATCAAAAAGCTGAAAGAAACAGCAGATAAGCTGTTTGCGGCAGATAATCTTATGGTATGCTATACAGCAGGTGAAGAAGGATATAAAGTTCTTCCGGGAGAATTAAAGAAATTCAAGGCTGTGTTAAATAATAAGCCAGGCAAGAGGTATACTTTTGAATTTACACCAGAACTGAAAAATGAAGGTTTTAAGACTTCTTCAAAAGTAAATTATGTAGCACGCTGTGGTTCTTTTGCTGCAGAGTCCTATACCGGCGCACTGGAAGTATTAAAAGTCATTATGAACTATGAGTATTTATGGCAGAATCTTCGTGTGATCGGCGGCGCTTATGGCTGCATGAGCAGCTTTGGAAGAAGCGGAACCGGCTGCCTGGTATCTTACAGAGATCCGAAGCTTGCGGCTACTGATAAGATCTATGAAGGAATCCCGGAATATTTAAAGAACTTTTCTATTGATGAGAGGGATATGACAAAATATGTGATCGGTGCTATGAGCAATGTAGATACACCATTAAGCCCTTCAGCAAAAGGATCCAGAAATCTGACAGCTTATCTGTCCGGCCTTACAGATGAAATGATGCAGAAAAAGAGAGACCAGATTTTGGATGTGACTCAGGAAGATATCCGCGGGCTGGCAGGTATCCTGGAATCCATTTTAAATACAGGTGCTTTCTGCGTGATTGGAAATGAGCAGCAGATCGAAGGGGATAAAAAGATGTTTAAGGAAGTAAAGGAACTGTTCCACTGATCCGTGAAAGTTAAAAGTACACATATATGAAACAGGAGAAAAGAATGGAAGATAACAAACAGAAAAAATCAGGTTTTGTAACTCTGATCGGACGTCCAAATGTTGGAAAATCCACATTGATGAACCACCTGATCGGTCAGAAGATCGCTATTACCTCTGATAAGCCTCAGACTACCAGAAACAGGATACAGACTGTTTATACAGATAACAGAGGCCAGATCATTTTCCTTGATACCCCAGGTATCCATAAGGCGAAAAATAAGCTGGGCGAGTATATGGTCAATGTAGCTGAGCACACATTAAAAGAAGTGGATGTGGTTTTATGGCTGGTTGAACCGTCTACTTTTATTGGTGCTGGTGAGCGCCATATTGCAGAGCAGCTTTCCAAGGTAAGCACACCTGTGATCCTGGTCATTAACAAGATTGATACTGTGAAAGTTCAGGAGGAGATCTTAACTTTTATTGCAGCCTATAAAGATGTGTGCAATTTTGCAGAGATCGTTCCATTATCTGCTTTAAAGGAGAAAAATACGGACCTGCTCTTAGATCTTATTTTTAAATATCTGCCATATGGACCGCAGTTTTATGATGAAGATACAGTAACAGATCAGCCGATGCGCCAGATCGCAGCAGAACTGATCCGGGAAAAGGCTCTGCGTCTGTTAGATGATGAGATCCCTCATGGAATTGCGGTTGTCATTGAACAAATGAAGGAACGTCCCAACGGGATTATTGATATTGAGGCAAGTATTGTGTGCGAACGTGAGTCACACAAGGGTATTATCATTGGAAAAGGTGGATCCATGTTAAAGAAGATCGGTACAGTAGCACGCCGTGAGATTGAAAATATGATGGATACCAAGGTAAATCTTCAGCTCTGGGTTAAAGTAAGAAAAGAGTGGAGAGACAGTGAGCTTTATATGAAGAATTACGGATACGACCAGAAGGACGTATAAAGGTTACTGTACATGCAGCGCATGAACAGTAACGTATAAAATATAGATAGAACTATAAGAAAGGAGGGCGCAGCATGCGGGATGTTTTAAATGTAACAGGAATGGTGCTTTTAAGTGCGCCCTCCGGGGACTATGACAGAAGGCTGGTGCTTCTGACCCGGGAAAAAGGAAAGATAACAGCCTTTGCTCATGGTGTGAGAAGACCGGGAAGCAGCCTGATGGCGGCAAGCCGGCCTTTTTCTTTTGGAACCTTTCAGGTGTATGAGGGAAGATCCGCCTATAATCTTCAGTCGGCCCAGATTTCCCATTATTTTGATGAACTGTCTGCAGATATGGAAGGTGCCTGTTACGGTGCCTATTTTCTGGAGATAGCTTCCTGGCTTTCTGATGAAAACATGGATGGAACAGAGCTTTTAAATCTGCTGTATGTGTCTTTAAAAGCATTAAGCAAAGAAGCTTTGCCAAATCCACTGATCCGACGTATTTTTGAACTTCGGGTCATGGTCATTAACGGTGTGTATACCCAGGAGCCGGAAGGGAGAGTTTCTGAATCCTGTGTTTATGCGTGGCAGTATGTGATCGCAACGCCTTTGGGATCTTTGTATACATTTACCTTAAAGGAAGATGTTTTAAGGGAGTTTTCTAAGGAAGTGCAACATGCCATGGACGAATACATACATCATGAGTTTAAGTCTTTAGAGATCTTAAAAGTGCTGGCAGGTGGGAAAACAATGGGATCCACTGGCTGAAAATGCGCTAAAGGGCTTGAAATTATGCCATTCAAAGGATATAATATGCCATATGTCTGAAAGGAAAAGAAGAAAATGAAGAAAAAACTTCTTGCGGCGGCTGTTGCGGCAGCAGCAGTACTTATGATTGGAGGCTGTGAAGGCTTATCTGCGAAAACCACAAAGGGACCGGAAACAGAAGAAAACTGTCTTTATATTGCCAAGGACGGTACGCTTTTGTGGGTCAGTGTGGAAAATTATGAAAGCGGCAGCTATTCCAAAGAGGAACTTTTGGACTTTGCATCTGAAAAGATAAAGGAATATAATGAAGCCAATGGAACGGAGAATGAAAAAGAACCTGTGAAACTGGTTTCAGGAAGCCTGGAAAATGGAAAAGCAGTTTTGATCACTTCTTATGACAGTGGTGAAAGTCTGATAGACTTTGCCAGGGAAACAGGAGATGATACCATGCCGTTTACGGAAATAAAAACCGGGACACCGGAAGAACTTTCCGGGGAGCTGAAGGCTGCAGGTGTGGACGATGCAGGTTCTCTTGCTGTTGTCATACAGGGAGAAGGGCTGATCCAGACAGAGGCTGCGCTGACAGGTGCAGACGGTAACTGTGATGTCCGTGACGGACATTTTGTAAGTACAGTTTCTGGTCATACAAGTGTAATTGTAACTGAATAAAAATGGCAGTTTACAGATGAATGGCTGGTCTGTAAAATGCTTATAAAGAGAGAGGATACTGATATGGAAAAGACAATGGAAAAAATCGTAGCTCTTGCAAAAAACAGAGGTTTCGTATATCCGGGTTCTGAGATCTATGGCGGTCTTGCAAATACCTGGGATTACGGCAATCTGGGCGTTGAGCTGAAGAACAACGTAAAGAAGGCATGGTGGCAGAAATTTGTACAGGAAAGCCCTTATAATGTAGGCGTTGACTGCGCTATCTTAATGAATTCTCAGACATGGGTAGCCAGCGGACATCTGGGCGGTTTCTCAGATCCTCTGATGGACTGTAAGCAGTGTAAGGAGCGTTTCCGTGCAGACAAGCTGATCGAAGACTATAATGAAGAGCATGGTATTGAGATGGAAGGTTCTGTAGACGGCTGGTCTCAGGAACAGATGAAGCAGTACATTGAAGACAAGCATATCTGCTGTCCAAGCTGCGGCGCTCATGATTTCACTGATATCCGTCAGTTCAACCTGATGTTCAAGACTTTCCAGGGTGTAACCGAGGATGCTAAGAATACTGTATACCTTCGTCCAGAGACTGCTCAGGGTATTTTCGTAAACTTCAAGAATGTACAGAGAACTTCCAGAAAGAAAGTTCCGTTTGGTATTGGACAGATTGGTAAGTCCTTCCGTAACGAGATTACACCTGGCAACTTTACTTTCCGTACCAGAGAGTTTGAGCAGATGGAGCTTGAATTCTTCTGCAAGCCAGGTACAGATCTTGAATGGTTTGCTTACTGGAAACAGTACTGCATCGACTGGCTGCAGAAATTAGGCATTAAGCCAGATGAAATGCGTGCAAGAGACCATTCTCCAGAAGAACTGTGCTTCTACAGCAAGGCTACCACTGACCTGGAATTCCAGTTCCCATTTGGCTGGGGTGAGCTTTGGGGAATCGCAGACAGAACTGACTATGACCTGACTCAGCATCAGACTGTATCCGGACAGGATATGACTTACTTTGATGATGAGAGCAAGGAAAAATACATTCCATATGTAATTGAGCCTTCACTGGGTGCTGACCGTGTAACCTTAGCATTCCTGTGCGCAGCATATGATGAGGAAGAGATCGGAGAAGGCGATGTAAGAACCGTTCTTCACTTCCATCCAGCACTGGCACCTGTAAAGGTAGGTGTTCTTCCACTGTCCAAGAAGTTAAATGAAGGAGCAGAAAAGGTATACGCTGAACTGAGCAAGTACTTCAACTGTGAATTTGATGACAGAGGAAATATCGGTAAGCGTTACAGAAGACAGGATGAGATCGGTACTCCATTCTGCGTAACCTACGATTTTGATTCCGAAGAGGACCATGCAGTAACTGTCCGCGACAGAGACACCATGGAGCAGGTACGTATCCCGATCGCTGAGTTAAAGGATTACTTTGCTGACAAGTTTATGTTCTAATAAATTGATAGTTGATTTAGAAATGTCCGTTTTCCTGATTAGGGAAGCGGGCATTTTGCTATGCATATCGAGAACGCGCCGGTGACGCGTTCGCTGATTTTAGAATGATTTTATAAATGTGACCGGATAAATATGTTATACTGTATAGGTATAGAAAAAGACCGTCTAAGGCGGTATTGATTTTTATATGTTATTTAAAATGAACTGTCTGCATCAGCAGGCATTGGAGGTACATCCATGAAAATAAAGACCCGCTTAGCGGTTGCATTTATGATCATTACCATTGTTCCCATGCTTCTTATTTTTGCTTCTGCATTTTTTATCAGCGATCATCAGGCGCGATCTTTTACAAAAGAGTACGGGCTGACAGAACAGGTGGATCTTTTAAACGGAAACTCGACACAGGTATTTAACCGCCTGACCCGTCGGGTACAGCAGGTGATCCGGGAAGAACTGGATAAAGACCCTCAGTTATATGAAGACACAGATCACTTAGATGAGGTAAATGCAGAGCTTCAGAAGCATTATGCTTATCTGGTGGTGCGAAAAGGAACTAATATCATTTATTTCGGTGATACAGACGATGAAAATAAAGCCCAGCTGTGTAAGCAGCTGCCGGAATTTGATATACTCCAGGGAGACTTAGAAGGAGGTATTTACTTAGACGGTGAAAGCCAGCATCTGGTGAAGCAGATGGATTTTCAGTTTCCAGACAAGACAGAGGGAAGCGTATTTATTATATCAAATGTAGATGACCTGGTACCGGAAGTAAAGTCCATGATCAAGGAAATGCTCTTTTTAGGTGTAATGATCCTTCTGATCGCGGGTGTAGTCCTGACTTTCTGGGTCTATCAGTCTATTTTAAGTCCTCTGAATAAACTTCAGGAAGCTACTAAGAAGATCCGTGATGGTAACCTGGAATTTACACTGGATGTGGATGCAGATGACGAGATCGGCCAATTGTGTCAGGATTTTGAAGAAATGCGCATGCGATTAAAGGAAAGCGCGGAAGAAAAAGTCCAATATGATAAAGAAAGCAAAGAGCTGATCAGTAATATTTCTCATGATCTGAAAACGCCCATTACGGCTATGTGGAAGGCATTATGGATGGGGTGGCATCTTCTCCGGAAAAGCTGGATAAATATATCCGTACCATTTATAATAAAGCCAATGACATGGATCGCCTCATCGATGAATTGACTTTTTATTCCAAGATCGATACCAATAAGATTCCCTATACTTTCTCTAAGATCAATGTTTCTCAGTATTTCAGAGATTGTGTGGAAGAAGTGGGATTGGATATGGAAGCCAGAGGAATTGAACTGGGATATTTTAATTATGTAGATGAAGATGTGGTCGTTATTGCCGACGCAGAACAGATGAAACGCGTGATCAACAATATTATAAGTAATTCTGTAAAATATCTGGACAAGAAAAAGGGGATTATCAATATCCGCATTAAGGATGACGGGGATTTTATCCAGGTGGAGATCGAGGACAATGGAAAAGGTATTGCAGCCAAAGATCTGCCAAATATCTTTGACCGGTTCTACCGTACCGATTCTTCCAGAAATTCTTCTCAGGGTGGAAGCGGTATTGGATTGTCCATTGTGCGCAAGATCATAGAAGATCATGGAGGACGCATCTGGGCCACCAGCAAAGAAGGGATTGGAACAGAAGTGCATTTTGTTTTAAGAAAATATCAGGAGGTTGTGCAGGAATGAGTAAAATACTGATCGTAGAGGATGAGGAAAGCATTGCAGAGCTGGAGAAAGATTATCTGGAACTGTCAGGCTTTGATGTGGAGATAGAAAATAATGGAACAGATGGTTTGGACCGGGCGTTAAAAGAGGAATATGACCTGCTGATCCTGGATCTGATGCTTCCGGGAACAGACGGTTTTGAGATCTGCCGCCGGGTCCGTGAGGTGAAAAACACCCCTATCATTATGGTCTCTGCAAAGAAAGAAGATATCGACAAGATCCGGGGGCTGGGACTGGGAGCTGATGACTACATTACAAAGCCATTTAGTCCAAGTGAAATGGTAGCCCGGGTAAAGGCACATATGGCAAGATATGAGCGCCTGGTAGGAAGCGGCCAGCCGGCAAATGAGATCATCGAGATCCGTGGGCTTAAAATCGATAAAACGGCCAGAAGAGTGTGGGTAAATGGTGAAGAAAAGACCTTTACGACCAAGGAATTTGATCTTCTGTCTTTTCTGGCACAGAATCCCAACCATGTATTTACAAAAGAGGAACTGTTTTCCAAGATCTGGGATATGGAATCCATAGGAGATATTGCCACTGTTACTGTGCATATTAAAAAGATCAGGGAAAAAATCGAGTTTAATACTGCAAAACCTCAGTATATTGAAACAATCTGGGGAGTTGGATATAGATTTAAAATTTAGAGTACTGTATCATTCTGCAAAATGTGAGGGACACAGTACACAAATGTCTGCTTTGCAGACGCAG
>ERZ772954.2886-NODE-2886-length-10302-cov-16.292378_pt1 | contig 10302 bp, 8 predicted proteins | sample MGYA00580684_ERZ772954 | MGnify/ENA primary metagenome ERZ772954 (study PRJEB29015, sample SAMEA2737654) | human gut metagenome | biome: human gut; feature: human-associated habitat; material: faeces | place: China | collected 2012 ...
TGTAGTGTTTATAGGGGTTTCCGGCTTTGTTGTTCTTATGCAGTCGTACCATCTGCAGCAAGATCCTCGAACAGATCAGTGATCGGATCACCTTTACTCTGAAATTCACATGCATTAAATGGTACGCCACCTGCTGCCTGTGGCCAGACTCCCACTGTGTGATCGATATAATACGGTCCAAATCCGGATTTCTCAATTTCCTCCATGGAAAGGTCCCGGGTAAGCTGATGTACAATAGTGGATACCATTTCCAGATGACTGAGTTCTTCTGTTCCTATGTCGTTGAGCAAAGCAGAAGTCGTCCGGTTCGGCATGGTAAAACGCTGGGAAAGATAGCGCAGGGAAGCGCCGATCTCACCGTCCGGGCCACCGTACTGGCTCATGATATACTGTGCAATTTTGGCATTGGGTTGTGTGATATTGATCGGATATTGAAGCCTTTTTTCATAATTCCACATAAATTATCTGCACGCTCCTTCCTTTTCCCATGGGAATGGCTGTTCCATCCATTTCCAGATGGATTCTCCGGTCTGATCTGTAATGTCAATAATCAGGGGACCATATGCTTCGGCGTATTCTTTTAATAGCTTTTTTCGTTCCTGCACAAGTTCGTGACAGTAAGTCAGAGCCTTTTCATCACAGGGATGTGTGTCAAGGTACAGAGTCATATCATTGACTGCGAAACTGACCTGATCGATACGGTTTAATAACTGTTTTTGGGAGCAATCTGTTTTCATCTTCGAATACCTCTCTTTCCACAAAATGGTTTGCATAACTGTGGGAAAATGGTTCCTGCATTTAATGCATACTGCAGTGGGAAATTCTCTGTAAACTTCTGGCAGGGAACATATGCCATTGCAGGTTCCAGATACTGAAGATGCGAAAACATTTCATGTTTTTTTTCTTTGACAGCCGGTATAGTACAGCTGCAGTCTGTCGTGTTTCTGACAGAGCATTCGGAACTGTTCATATTTCTATTTGAAGGCTGAGGCATATTCATACCGCAGGTACGGTTATAAGGGCGGTTGCCGGAACATCCCATCCGATAATTTTCCATATATAATTCCCTTCTCTGAAAACTGTTTACATTATATTTTATGTCATGCTCATAAAACCGTGCTCATACAAGTCGAAATTTCATTGCCATAGTGAAGATTCGTTACTGTTCACATACCACTATCCCGCGAGGTGTTTTGGCATGAATATGCCAAAATCCCGAGACATACAAGCCAAAATTCCATTGCCGCAGGCAATCTGGAATGAATTTTGGCTAAGTTACTGTGAACGGAGTGAACAGTAACGAAGATTCATATCGTCTGACAGACAGATTTCTTTTTGCTTTCGAATATGTTATTATATATAGGAAATATTTGCTGCCTGCTAAGTGTCAGCATCCAAAGAAAGTCGGGAGGTACATAAAGATGAAACTTACAATATTGGGAACCGGAAATGCAAAGGTGACGAAATGCTATAACACCTGTTTTGTGCTAAATAAAGATAAAGAATATTTTATGATAGACGGAGGTGGCGGAAATACAATTCTGAAGCAGCTGGAGGACGCAGGAATCAGCTGGAAAGAAATCAGCACTATATTTGTGACACATAAACACATCGATCATCTGCTTGGAATCATCTGGATGCTTCGTATGTATTGTCAGGGAATGGCAAGAGGACAGTTTGGCGGTGAAGTGACTATCTATGGACATGATGAAGTGATCAGCCTGCTGAAACAGATGGCAGAGATGCTTCTCACACCAAAGGAAACGAAATTTATCGGAGACAAAGTCCATCTGGAAGAAGTAAAGGACGGAGAAGATAGAACGATTCTGGGACACAGGGTGACATTTTTTGATATTCTGTCTACAAAGGCAAAACAGTTTGGGTTCTGCATGGAGTACGCAGAGGGAAAGAAGCTGACCTGTTGTGGAGATGAGCCATATAATGAATGTGAACAGAAATATGCCAAAAACAGCACATGGCTTCTTCATGAAGCATTCTGTCTGTTCTCTCAGGCAGATAAATTCAAACCATATGAGAAACATCATTCTACTGTAAAGGATGCCTGTGAGCTGGCACAGAAACTGGAAGCAGAGAATCTGATTCTGTATCATACAGAGGATAAAAATATTTCCAGACGAAAGGAGCTCTACACAGAAGAAGGCAGACAGTATTATAAAGGAAATCTCTGGATTCCTGATGATCTGGAAACCTACAAATTATAAAAAGACAAACCTCCGGAGGCTTGCCTTTTTTACAGCAATCTTTTTAAATGTATCATTTATGAGGGTTGCCATAGTGATTATGCTGTATGGTCCACATGTGTTTTGGTGTCGGAAGACAAAACTTCACATGTAGTATGATCCTGTGAAAAAGTTTCCATAATTCCTGAAATAGTCCTGTGCAGATAAGGACGGTACTCAGCCAGAGACACAGGCTGCTGATACAGAATGCAGCTGTAGCAGGTGGAACCTACCAGCTCAATGATCGTAAAGAGCATCAGTTCCGGATTTTTATAATGTAGTCCGCTTTGAGCAAGCATATCCAGATAGGACTGATAAAAATTATATTCGTCGTCAGGCATTTTTTCCTCAAAAGCACCCTTGAAGACACCCCAGGCAAGATTCTTTGAAATAAACAGCAGGAGAGTACGGTCTTTATTCAACTCAGTAAGAATGTAATCTATAATAAAATGTACCTGCCTGTCAAATTCGCTGATATGTGCATTCTGCACAGCCTCATGGGCCCGGAAAAACAATTCTCCGGTCTTGTGGGAAACCAGTTTATTCCGGATATCATATTTATCCTTAAAATAGAGGTAAAAAGTCCCTTTGGCAACCCCGGCCTGATCTACAATATCTGAAATTGTAGTTTTGGTAAGTCCCTTCGTCGTAAAAAGTTCAAAGGCAGTGTTGAAAAGAGCATCTTTTTTCTTCTTTTTATTCAGCTCCAGTTTTCCCATTTCAGATTCATTCCTTCCTCTATTGTATACATAACATTTTAACCGAATCAGGTAAGTCCCGCTGCGGAGTTTGCGAAAAGCAATAAGCGTCTTACTGTTCACAGCAACATAAGCTTACTTTGTAATTATATTGTGATCATATATAATTACCATTTTAAACAAAAATGACTGAAAGTCAATATTACATTTTTGTTCTGGAAAAATTTAGACAAATTGTGAAGAATGATTATTGACTGAAAGTCATTTTTGTTATATAACATTCCATGAAATAAAAAATGACTGTTGGTCATAGAATGATCAAACAGTATCAATAATAAAGAAAGAAGAGGAGAAAAAGATGATTAAGGTAGGAAAGTGGATTGCAAAACACAAGATACTGATCATTATCATCGGAATTGCATTGCTGATCCCTTCATATCTCGGTATGGCGGCGACCAGAATCAACTACGATGTACTGAGTTATCTGCCGGATACCCTTGAGACAGTTGATGGACAGGACATTATGGTAGATCAGTTTGGGATGGGAGCCTTTTCCATGATAGTGGTGGAGGATATGGAACTGAAGGATGTAGCTGCTCTGAAAGAGAAAATCGAAGCAGTTGATCACGTGAAAAAAGTACTGTGGTATGACAGTGTCCTGGATGTTTCCGTTCCTGTAGAAATGCTTCCGAAGGATTTGAGAGAGGCATTTTTTAACGGAGATGCAACTATGATGATCGCGTTGTTTGATAATACAACATCATCAGAAACTTCCATGGAAGCTGTGACGCAGATTCGTAAGATTACTTCAAAGAACTGTTTTGTCAGTGGAATGACAGGCATTGTTACTGATATCAAACAGATCGCACTTAAGGAAATGCCGATTTACGTTGTGATTGCTTCCTGCCTTTCTCTGATAGTGTTGCTCCTTGCAATGGATTCTCTGGTAGTTCCGGTTTTGTTTTTGCTCTGCATTGGTGTTGCAGTCTTGTATAATCTTGGAAGTAATATTTTCCTGGGTCAGATTTCATACATCACTCAGGCACTGACAGCAGTCCTGCAGCTTGGTGTTACCATGGATTATTCCATTTTCCTGCTGAACAGTTATGAGGAGAATAAGAAGCGGTTTGAGGGTGATAAAGAGAGGGCTATGGCACATGCCATCAATGCAACCTTCAAATCTGTAATCGGAAGTTCTATTACAACAGTAGCCGGATTTATCGCACTTTGCTTTATGACCTTCTCACTTGGACGTGATATGGGTATCGTAATGGCCAAGGGAGTTGTTATCGGTGTTCTGTGTTGTGTTACTTTGCTCCCTGCTCTGGTGCTTACTTTTGACGGAGCCATTGAAAAAACAACACATAAGCCGCTGCTTCCAAGCTTTGATAAGGCATCTGCTTTTATTACAAAGCATTATAAAGTATGGCTGATCATTTTCCTGGTAATGCTTTTCCCGGCAATTCATGGAAATAACAATCTGAAGAATTACTACAATATTGACAAGTCACTTCCTTCCACGCTGGACAGTAATGTGGCAAATGCCAAACTTCAGGAAACCTTTGATATGAATAATGTTCATATGGTGTTATTAAAGAAAGGTCTGACATCAAAAGAAAAAACAGAAATGCTTGACCAGATCAAGGATGTTGATGGTGTAAAATGGGCACTTGGAATGGACTCTTTCGTAGGTGCGGCATTCCCGGATACCATGATCCCAAGTAATCTGAAGAAGATGCTGGAAAGCGATGAGTACGAGATGGAATTTATCTGTTCCAAATATAAAACAGCTACAGACGAGGTAAACAATCAGATTGATGAGATCCAGAAGATTGTAAAAGGATACAGTCCGGAATCTATGGTAATCGGAGAAGCACCTCTGACCAAGGATCTTCAGGATGTTACGGATGTGGATTTAAAGACTGTAAATACTATCTCTATCCTGGCAATTTTCATTATTATCATGGTTGTGTTTAAATCCATTTCGCTTCCGTTTATTCTGGTTGCAGTTATTGAGTTTGCGATTTTTGTCAATATGTCCGTTCCTTATTATCAGGGAAAGGAAGTGGTGTTCGTAGCAAGCATTGTTATCGGTTGTATCCAGCTGGGAGCTACTGTTGACTATGCAATCCTTATGACCAGCAGATACCAGAAAGAACGTGGTCTTGGAAAGAGTAAGAAAGAATCCATTGCCATCGCACATAAAACTTCCATGAAGTCAATTGTGATCAGTGGCTGCAGCTTCTTTGCGGCAACTTTCGGAGTTGGTCTTTATACACAGGTAGATATGATCGGAAGTATCACAAACCTGCTTTCACGTGGAGCTGTGATCAGTACACTGGTGGTATTGTTTATACTTCCGGCTATGTTTATGATATTTGATTCTCTCATCTGCCACACATCTATTGGATTTGCCAAGAAGAAACCGGCAAAAGAGAAGAAACAGTGATTCAGGATTTTTAAAAAGAAGCTTATTGTAAAGAGATAGAATAAAGGAGTAAGTTATTATGAACAGAAACAGAAAGAAAGCAGCTGCAGCAACGCTTGCAGCAGGAATGGCTGTAGTTCTCGGAGCAGGTACTGTAATGGCAGCTGCTTCAACAGGTGATAATGGATTGCAGAAAGAAGAAACCGTTTATGTAAATACAACTGCCGGAGGAGAAGTAACGGATGTCACAGTATCTGACTGGCTGAAAAATTCCGGAGACAGTTCCAATTCTGAGGTGAAAGATGCCTCTGATCTTCAGGATATAAAAAACGTAAAAGGTGATGAAACATTTACTCAGAACGGAAATGATCTGACCTGGAGTACTGATGGAAAGGATATTTATTATCAGGGAAAGACAGAGAAAAATCTCCCGGTTTCCGTAGGAATTAAATATTATATGGATGGAACTGAGGTTTCTCCGGAAGCTCTGGCAGGAAAGACAGGACATCTGAAAATGGAAGTGACATATACAAATACTTCTAAAACAACCAAAACAGTGAATGGCAAAAAGACTGATATTTATTCACCCTTTGTTATGGTGACAGGAATGATCCTTTCTACAGATAATTTCTCCAATGTTACAGTAGATAACGGTAAGGTTATTTCTGACGGAAGCAGAAATGTTGTTGTCGGTTTTGGTATGCCGGGAATGAAAGAAAGTCTGGATATGTCTTCTGATATTGCAGATGAAGTGAATATCCCTGAAGGATTTACAGTGGAAGCAGATGTTACAGACTGTGAGATGAGTTCTACATTTACCGTAGCACTTACAGATATTTTCAAAGATATTGATCTGAATGATGTGGATGGACTGGATGAGCTGAAGGATTCAATGAAAGATCTGACGGATGCAGCAGTAAAACTGGTAGACGGAACCAAAGATCTTTATGATGGAACTAATAAACTCAATGACAAATATAAAGAATTTTATGATGGAATCGGAACTCTGAAAAGTGGTGTCAGTGATCTGAATGACGGAGCAAAAGAACTGGATGACGGAGCAAAGGAATTAAGCAGCGGAGCACAGACACTGAATACAGGGGCACAGACTTTAAACAGTGGTGTTTCCTCTTATACAGCAGGGGCAGACACACTTTCAGATGGAATCAAACAATATACAGCAGGAGTAGATACACTGGACAGCAAGATGGCTGAATATGAGGCTGGAATGAAATCTCTTTCCGATGGTGTAAATGCATATGTTGCAGGCGGCAATCAGCTTGCAGGCGGTGTGCAGAGTTATGTAACAGGAACAACTACTCTGACAGACGGAATGCAGCAGTATATTGCAGGAGTTAATCAGCTTGCAGGCGGTGTGGGTCAGTATGCTGGTGGTATCAAGAGTTTAGTGGATGGGATTGGTCAGGTTGTTCCGGGAATTGATACTGCTGTAAATGGAATCCAGACTGCTGTAGAAAAAATGACAGCTCTTTCATCTAAAATCGATGCAAATCAGATTGCTAATTTCAGTGACAGCATGACGGCTTATACAACAGGCGTTTCTGATTACACTTCTGCAGTTGGCCAGTATATTGAAAGTGTAGAACAGCTTGCATCAGGACTGAGCCAGCTTGAGAGCTCACTTGAAAACATGGGAGCTTCCACAGCTTCAGAAATAGAAGAAAGTGCAAATGCAATGTCCGGACAGTTAAATGACAGTGCTGAAACCATGAACAGTCAGGCAGATGCAATTGAATCCTGGATCAGTGATTCCGCAGAGGCTTCTGTAGATGCATCTTCTGTAGATGCAGGAGTTGCAGCAGTCAGCAGTCAGCTGGAAGCAGCAGAATCTGCTTTGTATAATATTGATACCAGCAATATGGATGATGAAACAGCAGCTGCTGTAGAAGCTGCGATTGATGGTGCGTTAGGTTCTATTCAGGCAGCTGAGGACAGTGCATCTAATATTGATACATCCACAATTACAGCCTCCGCACCTGATACGTCAGCATTGCAGTCAGCAGCAGACGCTTTAAGGGCATCTGCGTCTAGTGCAGAATCAACAGCAGATGCACAGGAAGAGGCAGTCAACAGCAGTGTTGAACAGATGAAACAGCAATTACAGGCATTAACTCAGGGAATGAAGACAGTGCAGGAAACTGTATCACAGTTAAATGCAGGTGCAAAAGAGCTTACTTCTAATGATGGCACATTAAAAGCAAGTGGAACCCAGCTTGCTCAGTCAGGAACCCAGATTGCTACAGCAGTAAATCAGATGAGTACATTATTTACCGGACTTGGACAGCAGCTTCCGGAAATGCTGCAGGGAATCGATCAGCTGAAAGCAGGCTCTGATCAGCTGACTACTGCAAATAAATCTCTCCAGAGTGGATATGAAAGCCTTGCAAAAGCAAGCACAGAACAGATGATTTCCGGCGCAGACACACTGCTTAGTTCCGGAAAGACACTGACAGATGGAATTGCACAGCTTCAGGGCGAAAATAATGTTAATGCACAGACACTGTTAAAAGGAGCCAAGACTCTTAAGAGCGCAAGAAAGAGCCTGACCAGTGGTATGTCTCAGATCAATTCTGCAACAGGTCAGATTACAAGTGGCGTGGAAACTCTGGCATCTAACAGTGGAACACTGTACAGCGGAGCAGATCAGCTTTCTTCGAACAGTTCTACATTAAACAGCGGAGCATCTAAGCTTGCATCAGGAACCCAGACACTTGTATCCGGAGCACAGACCCTTGCATCAGGAACAGGCAGCCTTGTATCAGGCACTCAGACATTAATGGATGGTGCGGATAAGCTTTCTGATGGCAGTGATCAGCTTAAAGATGGTATCAGCGATCTGAATGACGGAGCAAAAGAACTGAACAAAGGACAGAAGAAATTCTATAAAGAAGGTATTAAGAAACTGGATGATACAGTAAACGGAGATCTTCAGGATATTCTTGACAGATTTGAGGACTTTGAAGATATGTGTATGGTATGCCCTAAGGTATGGGGAGTTGCCAATGGAATATATAAGAAGGACAACCGGTATTATCTTGTGCTTGAGAAGGGAAGATGTGCCAGGGAACGCTATAACTCAATATGTAATGTTATAAGCGAGTATGCACGCCTTGACTCAGAGAAAGAGCAGAGAGTTATATGGGTTAAGGAGAATTGTGAGGCGGTTATAAAAGCCAACGCGATTAGTAAAGTTAAGAAGTATTTATAATTAAGGGAGAAGAATATGAGGTATCCGCATTTTCTTGCCTGTAATGGAAATATAGGCTTCGTTGCACCATCATTTGGCTGTGCAACGGAGCCTTATATTACAGGTTTTAAAAAGGCACAGGAGAGATTTAAAAATCTAGGCTATGGAATAGTTAATGGTCCTAATGTATATGAGGCAAATGGAATAGGAATAAGCAATACGCCAGAGCTTTGTGGACAGGAGCTTACTGATATGTACACATCTGACAAGTCTGATGCATTAATATCATGCGGCGGAGGTGAGCTTATGTGTGAAATTCTTGGTTATGTTGACTGGGATAAGATTGTTAAAGCAGAACCTAAGTGGTTTATGGGATATTCAGACAATACGAATTTTACATTTCTGCTTAATACAATAGCTGATACTGCAAGCGTATATGGACCTTGTGCGGCGGCATTTGGTGTAGACAAGCTTCATAATTCCCAGCTTGATGCAATCGGCGTGCTGACGGGAGAAAAGCTTAATATAAGTGGTTATGATATGTGGGAAAAGGAGTCTTTAAAGACAGAGGACAATCCCACGCCAGCGTATAACCTTACTGAGAAAAAGGTGCTTACAGCTTATATAGGAGATAAGAAGCTTGATAATAGTTCAGAAAGCTTTAATAATATAAAGGCATCAGGCAGGCTTATAGGCGGATGTATGGACTGCCTTGTCAACCTTTTAGGAACTAAATACGACAAAGTTAAGGAATTTAATAGTAAATACAGCGATGATGGCATTATATGGTTTCTTGAAAGCTGCGACCTTAATGTATTTTCAATAAGAAGGGCTATGTGGCAGATGGACAATGCTGGCTGGTTTGAGAATGTTAAGGCATTTGTAATTGGAAGGCCACTTGTATATGGACAGGAAATGATGGGACTTGACCAGTACAGTGCTATTATTAAAACAGCAGGAAGATACAATGTTCCGGTAATTATGGATGCAGATCTGGGGCATCTTCCACCAGCAATGCCTGTAATAAGCGGTGCATATGCAGAAGTTTCTGTTAAAGATGATAATATACATTTTTTATATGAGTTAAAGTAATATATAAAATGTATATATTATGATGAAAAGTGTAAAATGTACCAGATATGATGAAATATGTAAAAATTTTATGCTTATAAAACATAAAAACGTATAGAATTCAGATATCTTGCAAATGTATGGAATATACTGTAAAATAAATAAGATTAAGCGTTAAATATATAAGTATATACTTCGCGGATAAAGGAGGATTTATAATGGGAATGACAATGACACAGAAGATTCTTGCGGCTCACGCAGGTCTTTCTGAAGTTAAAGCAGGACAATTAATTGAGGCGGACTTAGACCTCGTACTTGGTAATGATATTACATCTCCAGTTGCCATTCATGAAATGGATAAGATGACTGTTAAGACAGTATTTGATAAGGATAAGATTGCACTTGTTCCAGATCATTTTGTGCCTAATAAGGATATTAAGTCAGCAGAGCACTGCAAATGTGTAAGAGAATTCGCAGCAAAGCATGATATTACTAACTACTTTGAAGTAGGACAGATGGGTATTGAGCACGCTCTTTTACCAGAGCAGGGACTTACAGTAGCTGGTGATGTTATTATCGGTGCTGATTCACATACATGTACATATGGTGCACTTGGTGCATTCTCAACTGGTGTAGGTTCAACAGATATGGCAGCAG
>ERZ772954.2887-NODE-2887-length-10287-cov-3.001661_pt1 | contig 10287 bp, 7 predicted proteins | sample MGYA00580684_ERZ772954 | MGnify/ENA primary metagenome ERZ772954 (study PRJEB29015, sample SAMEA2737654) | human gut metagenome | biome: human gut; feature: human-associated habitat; material: faeces | place: China | collected 2012 ...
GACCCTCTGCTTGTAAGGCAGATGCTCTCCCAGCTGAGCTAAGATCCCATAACAGTTGTTCGTCTTAGGAACTCTTCCGTTCCGCAACTCGCTTTGCTATTATATAATGGTTTGTGACTTGTGTCAACAGTTTTTTTCACTTTTTTTAATTTTTTAAAAAATATATGCTTTTTTGTATTTTTACAGTGGCAGGGAGGTCTGAAATCCCCTGCCACTGCATGCAGCTCACACAATCCTGGTATTATCTAAAGTACTCAACACCAGATTCGAAAATCTTGATATCCTGCTCTCCGTAGATATTGACAGCCACGCCTGCGTCACGACGCTCACTGTGTGCCATCTTTCCGAGAACACGTCCATCCGGGCTTGTGATTCCCTCGATGTTCATATAAGAGCCGTTTACGTTAAACTCACCCTCATATCCAGTCTCATCTACCGGTACATACTCTGTTGCGATCTGTCCATTTTCCTTGAGTTTCTTCAGCCACTCATCGTTTGCGACAAAACGTCCCTCACCATGAGAAGCCGGATTGCAGTATACACCGCCAAGCTGTGCTTTCTGAAGCCATGGAGACTTGTTGCTGACAACCTTGGTGTAAACCATCTTGGATACGTGACGTCCGATGGTGTTGTAGGTCAGTGTCGGAGAATCCTCTTTCTGTCCGCAGATCTCACCGTACGGTACCAGTCCCAGTTTGATCAGTGCCTGGAATCCGTTGCAGATACCAAGAGCAAGACCGTCACGCTCATTGAGGAGCTTCATAACTGCCTCCTTGATCTTCTCGTTCTGGAACGCGGTAGCAAAGAATTTCGCGGATCCGTCCGGCTCATCTCCGGCTGAGAAGCCGCCCGGGAACATGATCATCTGTGCCTGATCGATGGCTTTCTCAAAGAGCTCTACAGAATCATGGATATCTTCTGCTGTAAGGTTCTTGAATACCTTTACGTCTACCTCAGCGCCTGCTCTCTCAAATGCACGGGTGCTGTCATACTCGCAGTTTGTTCCAGGGAATACCGGAATAAATACACGCGGTTTTGCAACCTTATGTTTGCATACATAGATGCTGCCTGCTTTGTAAAGGGAACCGTCATCTGCCTTGACGTCCTCGGTTCCTGCTGCTGTTTTAAATACATTCTCCAGAGTTCCTTCCCATGTGGAAAGCGCCTCTTTCAGAGTGATCTCTGTATCACCGTAGGTGAACTTCGCATTATCCGTAACCTCACCGATCACAGTATAGGTAATGGCAAGCTCACCGACTTTTCCATCCGGAACCTCACAGATGATATCGCCGAATGCCGGAGCAAAGAAATCTCTTGGATCAAGGTTATGCTCGATCTTTACACCCATGCCGTTACCAAAGGCCATCTTGCTGACTGCGGCAGCGATTCCATGACGGTCAAGTGCATATGCGGAGATCACACGGCCTGCCTGGATATCCTGATGTAATTTATCATACTGCTCCATAAGAGCCTGATAATCCGGAAGATCATAGGAATCCTTCGGTGCACGGAGCCATACCAGCTTGCTTCCTGCTTTTTTGAGCTCCGGTGTGATCACATCTTTTACCTTTGCAACATCCACTGCGAAGGACACCAGTGTCGGAGGAACATCAATATCATTGAAGGTTCCGGACATACTGTCCTTACCGCCGATGGAAGGAAGGCCGAATCCGATCTGTGCCGCATAAGCGCCAAGCAGTGCGGAGAACGGCTGGCTCCATCTCTTAGGATCTTCTGTCATACGACGGAAGTATTCCTGGAAGGTGAAACGGATTTTCTTATAGTCACCACCGGTTGCAACGATCTTGGCAACAGACTCGGTTACTGCGTAGGCAGCTCCATGATACGGACTCCATGAGGAAAGGTATGGATCAAAGCCGTAGCTCATCATGGTAACAGTCTCTGTTTTTCCGTTCTGTACCGGAACCTTTGCAACCATGGACTGTGTCTCTGTCAGCTGATATTTGCCACCGTGAGGCATAAATACACTGCCTGCGCCGATGGAGCCGTCAAACATCTCCACAAGACCCTTCTGTGAGCATACATTCAGGTCAGCAAGAGTATCCATCCATTTTTTCTTTACATCTGTTACATCCGGACGTTCCTCGAAAAGATTTCCGTCCTTTGACGGGATCTCAACCTCAACGGAGGTCTCCTGATGTGCACCGTTGGTATCCAGGAATGCACGGGAGATATTTACGATCTCTTTTCCTCTCCAGTTAAGGACAAGGCGTGGCTCCTCCGTTACAACTGCAACTGGAATTGCCTCGAGATTCTCTTCATTTGCAAATTTCAGGAAAGTATCCACATCTTTCGGGTCAACTACAACAGCCATACGCTCCTGAGACTCAGAGATGGCGATCTCAGTGCCGTCAAGACCTGCGTATTTTTTCGGAACCTTGTCGAGGTCGATCTGAAGTCCCGGTGCCAGCTCGCCGATGGCAACGGAAACGCCGCCTGCGCCAAAGTCGTTACATTTCTTGATGATATGGCTGACTTCCTCTCTGCGGAACATCCTCTGGATCTTACGCTCGGTAGGCGCGTTACCTTTCTGCACTTCAGCACCGCAGACCTCAATGGAAGCCTCTGTGTGGACCTTGGAGGAACCGGTTGCACCGCCGATACCATCACGACCGGTACGTCCGCCAAGAAGGATGATGATATCTCCAGGATCGGAATTTTCACGGATGACCGCACGTCTCGGAGCCGCACCCATAACCGCACCAATCTCCATACGTTTTGCAACGTAGTCCGGATGATAGATTTCTTTTACAGCACCGGTTGCAAGACCAATCTGGTTTCCGTAGGAGCTGTAGCCGTGGGCTGCGCTGCGGACAAGCTTCTTCTGCGGAAGTTTACCCTTCAGAGTTTCCTTTACGGATACGGTAGGATCTGCTGCACCTGTCACACGCATTGCCTGGTATACATAGGTACGTCCGGAAAGCGGATCACGGATAGCTCCGCCAAGGCAGGTTGCCGCACCACCAAAAGGCTCGATCTCCGTCGGATGGTTATGTGTCTCGTTCTTAAAGTTGATCAGCCACTCTTCTTCTTTCCCGTCCACGTCCACCGGTACCACGATACTGCAGGCATTGATCTCATCAGACTCTTCCTGGTCTGCAAGCTTGCCTTCTGCTTTCAGTTTCTTCATTGCCATAAGTGCAAGATCCATCAGGCAGACAAACTTATCATCACGGCCCTTGTACATATCCTTATGGGCATCCAGATATTCTTTGTATGTTTTTTCAATAGGAGTCTTATAATCACCTTCGTCAAACTTCACGCTGGTAAGCTCTGTGGAGAAAGTAGTATGACGGCAATGATCAGACCAATAGGTATCCAGAACACGGATCTCTGTCATGGAAGGATCGCGTTTCTCTTCATTTCTGAAATAATTCTGGATATGCTGGAAGTCCTTAAATGTCATGGCGAGGTTCAGAGAAGAGTACAGCTCCTTCAGATCAGCCTCAGCCATATCCTTGAATCCGTCAAAAATCTTCACATCCTCAGGATCCGGGAATACTGTTACCAGTGTTTCTGGCTTCTCAAGACCTGTCTCACGGGAATCCACAGGGTTGATGCAGTGATGTTTGATCGCCTCAAACTCTGCATCTGTAACGTTTCCTTCGATTACATAAGTAGTTGCTGAACGGATGATCGGTGCTGCATTCTCATCCAGGAACTGTACACACTGCACTGCAGAATCGGCTCTCTGGTCAAACTGTCCGGGAAGGAATTCTACGGAAAATACACGTGCGCCCTCTGCCACATCAAATTTTTCAAGATACAGATCATCTACCGGCGGCTCTGCAAATACGGTCTTGCAGGCTTTCTCAAATACTTCATCGGAGATATTCTCCACGTCATAACGGATCAGCTCACGGACTGCTGTCACAGTGCTGATACCAAGATAATGTTTGATCTCATGTTTCAGTTCCTTTGCTTTTACTGCAAAGGCAGGTTTCTTTTCTACATACACACGTCTTACGTTGCTCATAGAAGGCTCCTTTCTCTATATCCGATAATAAGGATGGTAAACGTGCAGAAAGCATTTCAGTCTTTCTTTTCTGCTGAAAATATAGTATCATAGGAAATATCATTAGTAAAATTAATATATCTTATATCATTTATAAGCGGAGGATTTTTCACATATGGATATCAATCTTGAACTTTACAAAGTGTTTTATTACGTGGCCACGACGCTGAGCTTTTCGGAGGCTTCCAGACAGCTTTTTATCTCACAGTCTGCAGTAAGCCAGGCCGTCAAAAACCTTGAAAAAAAGCTAGGCCATACTCTGTTTGTGCGCAGCACCAAACGGGTCATCCTGACTCCGGAGGGAGAGCTTCTCCTCCAGCATGTAAAGCCGGCCCTTTCCATGCTAAACGAAGGAGAGGCTGTCCTTTCCGGAGAAGGAAATCTTACCGGTCAGCTGCGGATCGGTGCCAGCGATACTCTGTGCCGCTATTTTCTCATCCCCTATCTCCGCCGTTTCCACAAGGATCATCCGGAGGTACGAATCAAGATCATCAACAGTACCTCCATCGGATGTGCGGAGCTTCTGGAAAACGGCCAGGCTGAGCTGATCGTCACCAACTACCCGAATTCCCGGCTTTCAGCCCACACCAAGCTTCAGACTGTGCTGGAATTCCGGGATATCTTCGTGGCAAATCCGGACTATTTCACCATGGGCAAATCGCCTCTTTCCATGGAAAATCTTCTGGATTATCCCATCCTGATGCTCGCTCCAAAGAGTACCACCAGCGAATATCTTCATCAGGTGTTTGCAGCCCAGGGACTGAAGCTGCTGCCTGAGGTTGAACTGAACAGCAACGATCTGCTGATCGATCTTGCAGAGATCGGACTTGGTATTGCCTGTATCCCGGATTATATGCTCCGCAACCGTCCGGGTCTGGAACCTGTCCATCTGAAAACACCTCTGCCCGCAAGAAGTGCCGTGATCGCTCATCATGAAGCACTGCAGCTTTCCCAGGCTGCCCAGTGCTTTCTTAAATATTTTTCCCAGATCTGATACGATCAAGTTCCTGCCGCTTACTGCTTTTCGCGATCGAAGCAGGATACTTCCCTGATTCAGTAAAAAAAGCCACCGGAATCTGCCATAAAGTTATTACAATCCTTATGTATTCAATTCCGGTGGTCTTTTCTGTTATTGATATCGGTCAGATATTATTCTTATTACTTACGCTTCAGCCTTCGGCATCACGTCTGCTGCCGCAGTGATATACTCATTCTCGATCTTACTGAACAGACCGCTGTCTGCAAGCTCTGCAAGCTTCACGTCAATCGGCATCTTGCCCAGGACCGGAACCTTCAGTTCTGCAGCGATCTCATCGATATGGCTCTCGCCAAAGACCTTGATCTCTTTTCCGCAGTCCGGACATTTCACATAGCTATAGTTCTCCACGATTCCAAGGACCGGAACCTTCATCATATCAGCCATGTTATAGGCCTTCTTGACGATCATGCGGACCAGATCCTGCGGAGAAGTAACGATCACGACACCCTCGATCGGCAGGGACTGGAATACTGTCAGCGGAACATCTCCGGTTCCTGGCGGCATATCTACAAAGAGATAATCCAATTCACCCCAGATCACATCACTCCAGAACTGTTTTACCATATTTGCAAGGACCGGACCTCTCCAGATCACCGGTGTCTCCTCATCCGGGAGAAGAAGGTTTACAGACATAACCTCGATTCCGTTTGCAGTTGGCATCGGATAGATCCCATTGTCACTGCCCTGTGCATTGCCCTTGATGCCATACATCTTCGGAATGGACGGACCAGTGATATCAGCATCCATAATGCCCACTTTATATCCCTTGGAAGCCATCAGGTTTGCCAGGGAGCCTGTTACGAAGGATTTACCCACGCCTCCCTTTCCGCTGACAACTCCGATCACATGTTTTACGTCAGAAAAAACGTTTGGTTCTGCCATGAGGCTCTGGGGCTGTTTCTGTCCGCAGCCTTCACAGCTTGATTTGTTGCAGGATGTATTGCTACACTCTTTTGCCATAATAGATTCCTCTCATTCTTTGTATTTACACAGACAGAACTGGCTCTCTGTCCGTGCATTTTTCTCGTTCATGAGCTCTCATGAACTCCTTACCTTACTTCATAAATCTGTCGATCGCTTTTTCCAGTTCCTTGATAGCATCCCTGTCTCCATGCTCCACTGCATCCACGATGCAGTGTTCTATATGATCCTGCAGGATGATCTTGCCTGTATTATTGATCGCAGATTTTACGGCTGACAGCTGGATCAGCACTTCGCTGCAGTCACGTCCTTCCTCCACCATACGCTTAATGGATTCCATATGCCCGATGGCCCTGGAAAGTCTGTTGAGTACGGCCTTGGTCTGTGCGTGGCTGTGATGATGAGGATGTGTGCCATCGTGAGTATGCACATGTTCCTGTTCCCCGTGGGTATGTTCAAGAACGGTTCCATCCTCGAGAACGTGCACATGTGTTTCTTTCATGTGTATTTCCTCCTTCAGATCTCCGTGAAAGAACAGCGCTGCCGGATCATAGATGTCTGAATGTCAAAAATGATGGTTCCGTCTTCCAGTACTGTCTTCTCGTAGGAGACATCCTTCCCCTGAAATTTCTGTTTCACATACGCTTCCGGATCTGCAATCTCCACTTCTTCCACAAATACATCACGCATCTGATTTCTCGGACATTTGTTAAAAATTTCCCAGATTACTTCGTACTCTTTCATCTGTGCCTGTTCCTTTCTTAGTCATCTTATCCATTATAATAATTTTATGTTTTTTTGTCAAAAATAATTGCACTCACGCAAATATTGTCGTATGATACATATTAAAAATATTACTGCTCTGTCCGTGGGCAGTAAACATATATTAATGTGATAAATCAAAGGAGATAAATTTCATGCAGCTTTTAAAAGACAGAATTCTGACAGACGGCGTAGTAAAAGAAGGAAATATTTTAAAAGTGGACAGCTTCCTGAATCATCAGATGGATATTGACCTGATCAACGAGGTCGGCAAAGAATTCAAGAAACGTTTTGACCACTGTCCAATCACCAAGATCCTTACCATCGAGGCTTCCGGTATCGGTATTGCTTGTGTAGTAGCTCAGCACTTTGGTGTACCGGTTGTTTTTGCCAAAAAGTCAAAGAGCATCAACATTGAGGGTGAAATGTATATTGCTGAGGTTGAGTCTTTCACTCATAAGTGTAAGAACCAAGTTATTGTTTCTAAGAAGTTTTTAAACGAGGACGACCATGTACTTGTTATTGATGACTTTCTAGCTAACGGCCAAGCTGCCAAAGGCTTGATTCAAATCATTGAAGAAGCTGGTGCACACGTTGAAGCGGTTGGTATCGTTATTGAGAAATCTTTCCAAGATGGTCGTGCCCTTCTGGAAGAAGCTGGCTACCCAGTCGTTTCACTTGCTCGTTTGGATCGTTTTGAAAATGGTCAGGTCGTATTTAAGGAGGCAGACATCTAATGCAAAATAAAGAGAAACACTCGCAGGCAGCGGTCCTAGGACTGCAACACCTACTTGCCATGTACTCGGGATCAATCCTGGTGCCAATCATGATTGCTGGAGCCTTGGGGTATTCAGCTCATGAATTAACCTACTTGATTTCAACTGACATTTTCATGTGTGGTGTAGCAACCTTCCTCCAACTTCAACTTAATAAATACTTCGGTATCGGTCTTCCAGTTGTTCTTGGGGTTGCCTTCCAGTCAGTGGCACCACTTATTATGATTGGTGAGAAACACGGTAGCGGTGCTATGTTTGGTGCCCTTATCGTTTCAGGGATTTATGTTATCCTCGTTTCTGGCGTCTTTTCAAAAGTGGCCAATCTCTTCCCTTCTATCGTTACAGGATCAGTCATCACAACTATTGGTTTGACCCTCATCCCTGTGGCTATCGGAAATATGGGGAATAACGTTGATAAACCAACTGGTCAAAGCCTCTTCCTTGCCGCTATCACCGTTCTTATCATCCTTGTAGTTAATATTTTCACTAAAGGATTTATCAAATCCATCTCAATCTTGATTGGTTTGATTGTCGGTACTGCTATCGCAGCAAGCATGGGATTGGTTGACTTCTCACCAGTAGCTGCGGCACCTATTGTCCACGTGCCAACGCCATTCTACTTCGGGGTACCTAAGTTTGAGTTGTCATCAATTATTATGATGTGTATTATCGCTACCGTGTCTATGGTTGAATCAACTGGGGTTTACTTGGCCCTCTCTGATATTACCAAAGAACCACTCGATAGCACTCGCCTTCGTAACGGTTACCGCGCTGAAGGTTTGGCTGTTCTCCTTGGTGGACTCTTCAACACCTTCCCATACACTGGTTTTTCACAAAACGTTGGTCTTGTGAAGTTGTCAGGTATCAAGACTCGCTTGCCAATTTACTATGCTGCTGGTTTCCTTGTTCTTCTTGGACTCCTTCCTAAGTTTGGTGCCTTGGCACAAATCATCCCAAGCCCAGTCCTTGGTGGTGCTATGCTTGTCATGTTCGGTTTTGTTTCTATCCAAGGGATGCAAATCTTGGCGCGTGTTGATTTCGCCAACAACGAACACAACTTCTTGATTGCTGCAGTATCAATCGCTGCAGGGGTTGGTCTTAACGGTAGCAACCTCTTCAACAGCTTACCAAATGCTTTCCAAATGTTCTTCTCAAACGGTATCGTGGTTGCAAGCTTGCTTGCCATTGTCCTCAATGCCATTTTGAACCATAACAAAAAAGAAAAATAACACAAGAACACCTGAGTCGCTTGACTTAGGTGTTTTATTTGAAATTAAAATCTTCAAGTTTGTAAATCGAAAGAAAAGACTAAGCAACTACTCTGTCTAACTTTTACTGAAAGTATCTCGTGTTATTTAATTCTTACGATTGACTTATTTTCAATTCTATAGACAGCATCGTAATCTTCCAGTTTGTAATGATGAGCAATTTCAATAATACTATTAGGCAATTGTTGCAAGACATTTCTTATTTCCTTTGAACTTGCTGCATCTAAAGAAGCCATCATCTCATCCGCAAGTAAAACCTGCTTGCCTCTCAAAATAGCACGTGCAATCTCCAGTTTTATGATTTGACCACCTGAAAAGTTATCTCCAGTTAATTCATAGTCTAATTGGTGACAACAAGCCTCCCATAGTCCAACCTTTTTCAGTGTTGAAATGAGCAATGAGTCAGAATAATCTTGATAAAGAGTTAGATTATGTCGCACACTTGTATGAAAGACATAGGGATTTTGATGAATAATTGCAATGTTATCTAAATTTGGAGTCAGCTCCCTTCCATCAATGCTTTTAAAAATGATTTCCCCACTATATGCCTTATCTTGCCCTGATATTAACCTAAAAAGTGTTGTTTTCCCAATACCACTATCACCAACTATAAGATTATGCTGAGACAATGAAAAAGTAACCGTAACATCTCGAAAAATCTCTTGATTATCATAAGATTTAGTGACGTTTTTTAACTGAATTTCTTCTAAAGTATGTATGTGATACCCTTTTGAGGGAATTTCTGTCTCACTTCCAAATGTCAATAATTTATCTTTTATCACTTGACTTGATTGAATACTTGCAATAGCCTCCAGAATTTGTTGTAAGGGGTTAATAAGATATGTTGATGCAGACATCATAGCAATAAGTGTAGTGATTGAATTTTGTTTCATTACAAGACCAATCACAAACGGTCCAATCAAGCCGATAGCTTTCAGAGGTCCTGTCCAAAACATAACTAAATTCTGAAGTGTATAATATTTAAATTGTGTCTTCTCCATCTCACCAAGGGTTACGAGAGTTTGCCTTACATTTTCTTTTTCTGCTTGATTGCAAATAATCGTTTCAATCCCCTTACCAAAGTCTGTGATAGCTCTTAAATTCTTCTCTTTTGAGCTACTTAGTAATTCTCCCGATTCTTTTAATTTTCGCTTAAATATAAACTGAGGCAAAATCATCAGAAAAGCACCTACAGTAAAAAGACTACCCACAATAAGATTTTGTTTGAGCAGATAAATAACAGATACTAGGACAGAGGCACCCCACACTGGTGAGATAAGAAATGATTGAAGGAACTCCTGGTCTACGATTCCAAGATCTTGTGTCAAGAGTGAGCAAAGCTCAGAATCAGAGTTCTTTTTAGGAAAGACAGCATAATTCTTCAAAATATTCCCTGATAGTCTTACATTAAATGCCCTAATAATAGAACGAAGCAGAATATTCTCTATATACATAAAAGCGTACACAACCACCCAAAGAGAGATG
>ERZ772954.2891-NODE-2891-length-10275-cov-4.443738_pt1 | contig 10275 bp, 9 predicted proteins | sample MGYA00580684_ERZ772954 | MGnify/ENA primary metagenome ERZ772954 (study PRJEB29015, sample SAMEA2737654) | human gut metagenome | biome: human gut; feature: human-associated habitat; material: faeces | place: China | collected 2012 ...
TATGGGGGATGTCCTTTCTCAGTTGGGGTAAGACTGCAAGCATCAGCACTTTTTTGTTGAACCGATAATACTACCATTTTTCTCGTTTGTAAATAATTGATTGTTTCATTATTGTCAGATAATTAGATTGTTTTAAGATTTAATGGTTTTTATCAGAATTTTTTAAATTGTTCTCGAACTTTTGTTTTTGTTGTTTGTGCAAATCCAATCATTCCGCACACTTTATTTTCTTATTTTTTCGCTTTGGAATCTTAAGTCAAACAGAGGGGCATGATTATACGTAAAAGAATGTCTCTGATCCACATAAAAAGGGACGCTGTAAAACACAGTTTCTATTTCCTGTGTTTTACAGCATCCCCTGCATATTCTTTTGTAAGACTTACATCTCACCTAAACCGCTTTCAATTGCCTGGCTGATGGTCTTCATAGCTTCTTCTTCATCCTCGCCATCGCAAACCAGAGTGATCTCTGTTCCGCACTTGATCCCTGCTGCCATTACGTTTAATACGCTCTTTGCAACGATCTTCTTCTCACCGGAGATAATGGTGATATCGCTCTTAAACTTCATAGCTGTCTGGGATAAAACACCTGCTGGTCTTAAATGTAAACCGGATGGATTAACTACTGTTAAATTCTTGCTGATCATAATCATACTCTCCTTATCGCATTTTATACGCCGGTTCCCGACTCCCCGCCGGCCCTGTATTTAAATTTTATTACATCTAAGTATTGATGTCAAGTTAATACGACAGGAATCTCATTCGTGAAACTTTCAAAAGTAAATTCCACCGCCCGCTTATGCGGTGGAATTTACTCCTGCATGAGTAGAGTTTAATCTTTCATATATTTGTGCTATGCTCATGGAGACCTTCTGACAGCAGTAGAAGGAGATCTCCATGAGCAAATATATTCCTGGTAACCAGAAACATCTTTCCCTTGAAGACCGTAAATACATTGAGCGTTCCCTGAACAATGGCTGCTCCTTTAAAGATATCGCCCGATTCTTATGCAAGGATCCTACTACCATTTCGAAGGAAGTGAAGCTCCACCGTGTAACCGATTGGTATCATAAAGGATCCTTCCTTAACGCTCGCAACTTCTGCATTCACAGATACCACTGCAGAAAAACAAATGTATGCAGAAAAATCATACTCTGCAACATGAAGTGTACTTCCTGTCCAACCTGTAACCAAACCTGCCCCGATTTCGTTAAAGAACAGTGTAACCGTCTTGATAAGGCTCCTTACGTCTGCAATGGATGTCCAAAAGCCATCAATCATTGTTCTATTGCCCACAAGTACCGTTACGATGCTGTCTTTGCAGACCGCAAATACAAGGAACGTCTGTCTTCGTCCAGGTCTGGTATAAACATGACAAAGCATGAACTGCGTCAAAAGGACATGGTCATTACACCTCTTATTTATCAGGGACAATCGCCCTATCAGATCATTACAAACCATCCTGAGTTGGATATGTCAGTAAGAACACTTTACTCCTACCTCAATGATGGTGTCCTTACGGCAAGAAATGTTGATTTGAAGCGCAAGGTAAAGTTCAAACCTCGCAAAGTTCATAAAACTCAGATCAAAGACCGTACTGTTTTTCAAAGCCGTATGTTTTCAGATTTTCAAAAGCTGGAACTGGATCATTTCGCCGAAATGGATACCGTCCATTCTTCGCAGGAATCCAAACGTGTCATTCTCACCTTCTTTTTGACTCGTGAGAAGTTATTCCTGGCTTTCATTATGAACCGTTGTACTAAGGGCGCTGTGCGGCTTATTTTTGACAAGTTGGAACATCAACTGGGAACCTATGATTTTCTCTCTTTATTTAACACGATTCTAACGGACCGTGGATCAGAGTTCGGAGATCCTGATTCTTTAGAAACAGGGACTGATGGCATTATCCGTTCAAGTATCTATTTCTGTGATCCCATGAGAAGCGGACAAAAAGGGGGTATTGAACAGGCACACACCATGCTCCGCATGGTTCTGCCTAAGAAAACCAGTTTTGAATTTCTCACTCAATGGGATCTGAGAACCATTGTGGATCATATCAACTCCACTCCCAGAGAAATCCTGGGTGGCCGCACTCCTTATGATGTTGCACTCGAAAACTACGGCATTGACATTTTAAAAGCACTTCAGCTTAGGCCGATTCCACCCGACGAGGTCAATCTGACACCTAAGCTGATTCGCTTTAACCGTTAACTTATCATAAAAATCTGCTGTCAGACTGGAATTTCGTAATTCACATTTTTAGGATGTGGCCTGTGGAATTTAGTCTCGCATACCAAATATTCAGAGGCCTCTTTCCTATGCCATAAACTCAGATTTTTTATGAGAAGTCAGCTTAATTATAGCAGTTATCCCAAGATTTTGCCTATTATAATTCAATAAAATCAAGCAATTTTAATGCACGGTGGAATTTACCGTTGCACTGGAATTTACTTTTTCAAGTCAGCCATTTCTCGAAACTTTCAAAAACGTGTGAAGGGGCCGGAAGCACTTAGCAAACTGGTGGATTAGTTTTATACTTATGTGTAATTGCAGATAAGCTTTTATATATTTTATTAAGACAAAAAAGGAGCAGAACCGCCAGTGAAAGAGAACGTCATCAAAGAAAAAAACGTAAAGATCCCCTTATATGTAACGGTTTATGAGACCATCAGTGAATGACTGAAAGAGGGAAAATATAAGCCGGGAGATAAACTTCCAGGTGAAAATATACTGGCAGAACAGTTAAATGTCAGCAGGGGAACACTGCGTCAGGCTATGCTCCTTCTCCAGGAGGACGGTTTTATTGTCAATCAGCAGGGAAGAGGAAATATCGTGCTTTCCACACAGCGTCCGGCCAAAAACGGACTGGAGAAAATTGAAAATCCTCTGGTAGATTTCTGCCTTCAGCCAGTAGATAAGGTAGAGACTACCGTAGGATTCCAGCCGGCCACACAGAAGCATCAGCAGGTGTTAAAGCTTCGCGCATCCAGCATTGTGGCGGTTATTAATATTGCATATTCCAGAGGGAGAGACATTTTTAATACTGGAAGAAGAGCTTTATTCTGAGTATGATACACCGGTTCTTTCTCAGAAGCTGTTTTTTGCTCCAGACCAGCATGAACTGCATATCAACCGCAGAAATGACCGAAATATACAAAAACATTAAGATCGTTGGGGATTTATTAAGTTCAGAACTGCCCCAACCGATTAATATGTGCTCAGAGATGGGAATACACATACACAAAAAGATGGGAGCAGTAAAAAATGAAGACATTTCATATCGAGGCAGAAGAAGGCCAGATCGCAAAGACTGTGCTTATGCCAGGAGATCCTATGCGCGCAAAATACATTGCAGAACATTATCTGACAGATGTGATCTGCTACAGCCAGGTGCGGGGAATGATCGTTACCGATATGAGAGAACATCCATTTGAAGCCGAAACTGTAGAGTTTGCAGTGGAAGTAGATGAAAAGAAAGCAATAGGAGAGTTGTTGGCGGCTTTCTGGGAAAAATAAAAAATTTGGGGCTGTAACGTATTTGAAACAGCCCCAATTTTTTATCTAATATAACATATCATTTTTACCAAAATCAGCCATTCCCTGCATCCAGATCTGGCCCTTAAAACGCCTTCCAGGTGCCGGTTCCCCTAAAAGATCTGCTTTATTTATGGCAACTGTAAATACCATATCATTGCATTCTACACGCAGGCGGTAGATCTGTTCTTTTGTCAGTTCATTTTCCACCAGATTAACACTTAAGATATTTCCAATGATAGAATACTGATCACATTCAATGCCGCTTGGCATGAAGCAGGTCTCAATAATGGAATACATATCTTCTTTTATAATACGTTTTGTTACCATAGAATACAGATCAATATCTTCTACGGTCAGTGTTTCAATGGCTTCCTCATCTCCGCGGCGGGCTGCTTCCAAAAGGCTTCCCCGTTTTCTGGCGGCCTGTTTTAAATCTTCAGCCTGCTTGGGAGTTTTCTTTACCGGCAGCAGGATTTTTCCCTGGGAAGCAAGTCCGGACAGACAGATACTTTTTGGCCGCAGGGGAAGACGTTTGCTTCGGCGGCTTCTGTATTCAATAGAATTCGTTATATAAAAGATAAGGGAAATGCCTACGCGGTATTCATCTAAAAGGCCGGCATAGGTTTCACGTTCAGCATGGCGCTGGATGGAACATTCAGCAGAAGATGAAATATCGCTGCCGGTTACATAAGGGAATGCATATTCCCGTTTAAAAGTTCCTTTTTCTGTCATCTGACCGATCATGACGATCCCCATTCCCGGCGCCAGTTCCGCCCGGAGCTCATAAAGACCGGGGTGGTCATTTCTTTCCAATACAGCTGTTTTTGCAGCTGTTTTTGCCAGCTTTCGCATGATCTTATCTATTTCCAGGTCACTGTCGCAGCCGCTAAATCCTATGGTGCGCATAAATTTGTGCATTTCCTTCACCCTCTTTCTCTAAATCTGTTCAGCTACTAAATGTTTTTTCGCTTTATTATAGCCTACTTTATAAGAGATTACCAGAGATTTTTCAAAGAAATAGGAATGCCGGTCTGTTCAGCGTTGTTGTGACAGATTTTGGTGATCAGATCAGTCCCATTAATTTTGGTACACCTAATGACAGTGCAGGAATATAGGTAACAGCTAAAAGAAGAAAGAACAGAACTGCAAAATAAGGAAGCAGGGTCTTAGTAACTTCTTCAATGCTGATCTTGCTGATCCCGCAGCCTACAAACAGAACAGAACCTACAGGAGGTGTTATATTTCCAAGGCACATGTTGAAGATCAGCATAACACCGAATTGGATATCGCTCATACCAAGGCTTTGTGCGATCGGCAGAAAAATCGGTGTGAAAATAAGGATCGCAGGAGTAATATCCATGAACATGCCAACTACCATCAGGATTACGTTCATCAGGAAAAAGATCACATACTTGTTAGTTGAAATGGACATGATTCCGTTAGAGATAGCTGCCGGGATCCCGGAATATGCCATTACAAAGGACATGGCAGAGGAGGCAGAAATCAGAAACAGGATGATGCCGCTGGTGCAGGCACTGCTTACTAAAATCTTCATGAAAGATTTTACAGTAATGCTGCGGTAGCAGACAGAAAGGATCAGGCAGTAAAGCACACAGATACCTGCACCTTCTGTAGCAGTAAAGATACCGGCTACAATACCACCGATAACAATGATAATAAGAAGCAGACTTGGGATAGCTTCCAATGTTACTTTAAGGGCTTCCTTCATCGGTGTCTTTCCGGAGGTAGGATATTTATGCTTTTTGGCATAAATAAAAGCTACGACCATGGAACCAACTCCCATGAGGATACCGGGAATATAACCAGCCATGAATAAGGTGGAAATGGATACACCGCCTGCTACTGTGGAATATACGATAAATGCACTGGTAGGCGGGATCAGAAGGCCTGTAGGAGCAGAAGCAATATTAACAGCAGTTGCAAATGCAGGATCGTAGCCTTCATCCTTCTGGATCGGGTAAATACAGCCGCCCATAGCAGATGCAGCAGCAACAGAAGAACCGGAGAGGGCACCAAAAAGCATGTTTCCTACAATGTTGGCCTGTGCCAGTGAACCTGGGATCCAGCCTACAAAAAGCTTGGCAAAATTCACAAGACGTCTTGCAATACCGCCGTTATTCATAATGTTTCCTGCAAGGATGAACAGTGGGATGGCAAGCAGAGAAAAGCTTTCAACACCGCTGTTCATTTTCTGCATGGTGATAAACGTGATCTGATCCCATGAAAGAGAAGACATGGCAGCAACGATCGATGCGATCACGATGCTTACAGAAATGGGGCAGCTTAAAAAAAGCAGGATTCCAAAAACTGCAAACAAGATAACCGTTGTAAGTCCGATACTCATGATTCATTTCCTCCTTCAATGTCAATGGCAGTTCCGGTTACATCTTCATAAATATTAATGATCTGAGCCAGAATGATAAATAATCCTGATATAGGAGCCATAGCATACACCAGGCTTCTTGGGATACCAAGAAGTGCAGAAAATACCTTCTGTGCACTTAAAGCCAGCTTAAAGCCTCCGATGGTAATAACAAAAATAGAAAAGACCAGGATCAGGATATCAATAAGAGTCATTAAAATCCGTTTTCCGGAAGGACTTAAGCTGTCACGGATCAGTATCAGACACATATGCTCTCTTGTGATGAAAGCATAGGCAGCACCGATAAAGCTGGTCCAGATCAGGAAATAACGGACAAGTTCTTCTGTAAATGCAGCCGGGCTATTTAAAATATATCTTGTAAATACCTGATATAATACCAGCAGTGTCATAATGGATAACAGGACAGTAGCAATACCGGCTAACAGGCGTGTCATCCATTTTTTGATCAGCGATAAAAATTCTTTCATGACGGTCCTCCTTATTCTACAGAATCAATAATATCAAGAAGCTTTTTAACACCTGGATACTGTGCACAGTAATCGTCGATCATACCGCTTGTAGCTTCACGGAAGGCTTCTTTGTCTACATCATTGACAAATTCAACACCCATTGTAGTCTTAGCTTCTTCGATCGCCTGCTGGATCGCGCTGTCCCAGGCAATTTTATGGCTTTCTGTGGATTCACGGGCTGCTTCAAGAATGATCTGCTGATCCTCAGGGCTGATGTTTTTCCATACTTTGGAACTCATGACCATAACATCAGGGATCATGGCATGCTGGTCAGTGGAGTATACCTTGCAGATCTCACCGTGCTTACCGGTAGTAAGGGCAGTTTCATTATTTTCAGTTCCATCGATAATACCGGTCTGTAAAGAAGTATAAACATCACCATAAGACATAGCTACCGGGATGCCTCCAAGCGCCTTCATCATGTCTGTCTGGGATTTCATATCCTGGACACGGATCTTTAATCCCTTCAGATCCTCCGGCTTGCGGATGGCTTTATTTTTCGTATAGAAGGAGCGCGCTCCGGAAGTATAATAAGTCAGTGTTACAAAGCCGTCATTTTCGGAAGAAAGGAAGAAATCATGCATCTGGCTGGAATCCATGACATGATAAAAATCTTCTGTGCTGTCAAAAATATAAGGAAGTCCGAATGCGTGGTAGGATTCATTATAAGTTGCAAGACCAGGAGCAGACACCTTTGTCATGGAGATAACACCGGACATCAGCTGTTCCATGTTTTCGTTTTCAGATCCTAACTGGCCATTTGGGAAGATCTGGATCTGTATCCTTCCATCGGTGCGTTCTTTTACTTTCTCAGCAAACTCTGTCATTGCAATATGGACTGTATGAGTTTCGCTAAGGCCGTGGGCAAGTGTAAGCACCATCGGGTTTTCCGGTGTAGCTTCTGCACTGGTTTTTACTCCGCTTTGAGCGCAGCCTGTAAGACTGAACAGGGCCAGTCCTACAGCGGCTGCAATTGCTGCCAATTTTTTCATCGTATTTTATCCCCTTTCTATGTTGCATTATTACATGCCGATCAGGTCAAACTGTTCAAAGGAAACTACAACCTGATGATCCTTTTTAGGATTCAGGTATTTTACCTGTACGGATTTTAAAGTCTGGCTGTAATACCAGCCGCATTCAGCCTCTTCAAATTTTCTTCTGTGAAGGAAATGAGGGATTTCTTTTCCATCTACAGTTACCCAGTATGGGGCTTTTTCGCGGTGGATCATATCTAAAGCCATAGTTTCTACAGAAGTAGCATAGGAACCTTCCTGTTTAAAGGTGAGAACGGTGCGCTCCCCAGCAGTCATGGAAACAAAGGTTTTTAAGTAACAGCCCTTTTCATAATCCATAGAAACACCGTCATCTTCATATAAGGTAAAGGAACCATCGCAGTCAGGAGCGCAGAGAATGGAAATTCCTGCAGGCTGCTCTGTCATAAGATTCTTCATCTGGTTGGAAGCCATAGGAATGATGGCGCCGCCTTTTACAAACAGCGGGATACTTCCAAGATCTACAGGGAGTTCAATGGTCTGTCCGCCGTTATATGGAGTTCGTGTATAAAAATCATAGAAGGTATTTCCTTCCGGCAGATAAACCTTGCGGGTTTTTGCGCCTTTTTCTACTACATTTGCTACCAGCAGGGAATCACCAAACATAAAGTCCACGCCTTCCTCGTAACATTTAGGGTCATTCTGGAACGCACTGCACATTGCCTCCATAATAGGAAGTCCGGTTTCATGTGCACGTTCCATTAAGGAATACAGGTACGGGAACAGGCGGTAGCGGAATTTAATAGCAGTTCTGATATATTCCGTACAGTTGCTGTACATCCATGGTTCGGTGACTGTATTGTCAATATTGGTAGAATGGATAGAGAAACGAGGCTGGAAAATACCATTCTGGATCCATCTGACTAACAGCTCAGCTTCTGGGGAAACTCCATAGAAGCCACCAATGTCGCATCCCTGGTTTGCAACGCCGGATAAGCCCATACCAAGGATGGTAGCAATATTATATTTCAAAGAATCCCAGCAGGTTAAATTGTCACCTGCCCAGGTCTGCGCATAGCGCTGGATGCCTGCATGACCGGAACGGCATACTACGTAAGGACGGGTATTATCAAAGGTTTCATGAACAGCTTCATTGGAGATCTGGCACATAATATTGGACATAACAGATTTTAACTGTCCAATGGTACCGCCTTTTCCTTCAAAAGAGCAGCGGCAGTCCTTGTCAACCATGCTGTCATATTCACAGTTATCGTTCCAGACAGAGCTTGTACCATAATTAAGGACATTTTCCTTTAACATTTCCTTCCAGTTATCTCTGGTTTCCTGGCTGGTAAAGTCTACAAACATGCCCTGGCCGCCCCACCAGGTTCCAATACCAGGCTCCTCTGTTTCGCTGGCTTTAACAAACATTCCTTTTGCCTTCATTTCTTCCAGCTTTGGATGGATCAGGAGAATACCGGGTTTTACGTTTGGTGAAACGCAGACGCCTCTCTTTTTCATCTGGGCAAAAAAGTCTTTTGGATCTTTAAAACGCTTTTTATTCCATGTAAATACACAACGCTTGATGCCCTGTTCAGTTTCAATGGCACAGTAGCCGGAAGAGAGCTGGAAACCATCTACAGGGATATCTTCTTCTTTAGTGGTATCGATAAATTCTTCAATGGCATCATCACAGTCTGCATCCAATTCAGGATAATACATGGAAGATCCAAGATATCCTAAAGCATATTTGGGAAGCATGGCAGACTTTCCGGTCAGATCTGTATAACGTTCTACAACCTGGCGCATAGCAGGTCCTTCAATAAGGAAAAGGTCGATATCTCCGCCATTTGTAGAATAGCTGCTGTAGCGGTGCCAGTAGTTGCGCTTTTCACGGCCCATATTAAAATCACATTCCCAGGTGCTGTGATAAAAATATCCTACAGCTTTTTTAGTAGTCTGGTTTAATTTGATATAAAAAGGAATGTGTTTATAAAGAGAATCTGTTTCTTTTGGATCATATCCCATGGAATCCCCGGGGCTTAAAACCATGTATTTCTGCGCTTTATTTAATTCACCGCTTTTTTCACCAAAACCATAGAAGCAGTCATCGGCTTCAATCTGGCTGGTGTGGATACGGCGGTGGTTGCTGTCTTCACGGTAAGCAAGGTCCACGATATCTGCATGGATCATAGTTCCTTCTTTATCGTATACACAGATGCGGAAAGGATCTTTTTCAACTACTACCTTCAGTTCTTTTCCCTGGATCACTGCCTGATCTGCTCCATCTTCTAAAATTGCATCGGCAGTCTGGATCCTCTTTCTGTAATCTTTTAAGAATGTATCCATTCTGTCTTCCCAGGCGGTAGTAACAAGACTGTAGGATTCTTCTGCAAAATCCCCGTCAAATCCGGCTCTGATACGGATGATGTGATCGGTAAGAAAGAAGATACGGATCTCTGTGCAGTTTGTAGCAACAGAAAAATAATTTTCTTTCTGGGTTACGGTTGTCGCATTCATGCATATTTTCATGAATCTGTGCCTCCTTAAATATTTCCATTTACCTTGGTTTTATGGTATGATGTGTCCAAAAGAAGGACAATCAGCATTCAAGGTGTTTTTTGTACGTGATAATCACATGATAATAAAATAACACGGTCAAAACTAGACAAAAATTGCACAGTATAAGCTTATATTTTACATATCTTGCTCTGGTGTATGGAGAAAAATACATTTAATAAATAAGGGCTTTGTTATAAATACATAAAAATTTGGGTACAACTGACAAAAAATCTTCTCGCAAAATCAAGTACAAAAAGATTCCGAGAGTACAT
>ERZ772954.2896-NODE-2896-length-10268-cov-2.506903_pt1 | contig 10268 bp, 7 predicted proteins | sample MGYA00580684_ERZ772954 | MGnify/ENA primary metagenome ERZ772954 (study PRJEB29015, sample SAMEA2737654) | human gut metagenome | biome: human gut; feature: human-associated habitat; material: faeces | place: China | collected 2012 ...
CGGAGCGGTTTGTCAGATGTCTCTGAGCCGTCGGCTGCCTTTGTCTCGGTATTGCTGCTGTCAGCTGCCGTTGTCTCAGCAGTACTTCCGCCACCGCCGCAGGCTGTTAAGCTGGCACACATTGCTGCTGCAAGTACAATGCTTAATGTTCTCTTTCTCATTCTTTCATCCTCCTTTTTATGTGAAATACGTTATCCGCCGGACCATTCCTTTAGTAAAACGTTTTTCCATTCGTTCAAAAAAAATAAATCCTTTTTTCATATTTGCTTTACAGTTATTTTACAATCATTCCCACTGTTTTGTCAATAAATTTCGTATAAAAACGATTATTTTTTAAAATATTGTCAAACTTTTAGCAATATTCCTTTTTTCGGTCTTATGCAAAACAAAAAGGAACACGTTTCTCTCCGTCCTGGTTGTACGGTAAAACGCATTCCTTTTCAAAGTTGTATTCTATTTTCCTTTGTTTCGACGCCATCCGGCATTTCCCCAGATGATTTTTGTCTGTTTCTGAGGAAATGCATTCGTTTTCGGAACAATTCACACATTTCATGCAATGTAACAGATTGCTTGTCTGCACGATATCTCGCAAAAAAGACAACTTAATTTTTATTAAATGCCGCCTTCCCCGGATACTGTGCGCCGGTTCCCAGCTCTTCCTCAATCCGCAGAAGCTGGTTGTATTTTGCCACGCGCTCACTCCGGCTCGGTGCGCCCGTCTTGATCTGGCAGGTATTCAATGCGACCGCCAGATCTGCGATCGTCGTATCCTCGGTCTCGCCGGAACGGTGGGATACAATCGCCGTGTAACCTGCCTTATGTGCCATCTTGATTGCCTCCAGTGTCTCGGAGACGGATCCAATCTGGTTCAGCTTAATCAGGATCGAATTGCCGCAGCCGAGACGGATACCTTTTTCCAGGCGTTCGGTATTTGTTACAAACAGATCGTCGCCGACCAGCTGCACCTGTCCGCCGAGTTCTGCGGTCATCTTCTGCCAGCCTTCCCAATCCTCCTCGTCCAGACCATCCTCGATCGAGGCGATCGGGTATTTCCCGCAGAGCTGTTTCCAGTGTGCGATCAGCTCCTCGGAGGTGAAGTGTTTGCCACTCTTCGGAAGCAGATATTCGCCCTTCCTGCCGCTCTTCCACTCACTGGATGCCGCATCCATCGCCAGGACAAAACTCTCGCCCGGCTTATATCCGGCTCTCTCCACTGCCTCTAAGATGCACTGGATTGCTTCTTCGTCACTTCCCAGATCCGGTGCAAAACCGCCCTCATCACCGACAGAGGTTGCCAGTCCGCGCTCTTTAAGCAATGCTGCCAGTGCATGGAACACCTCGGTACACCAGCGGAGTCCCTCACAAAAGCTCTCTGCTCCAACCGGCATAATCATGAACTCCTGTACATCGATGGTGTTTGCCGCATGCGCGCCGCCGTTTAAAATGTTCATCATCGGAACCGGAAGACGGTTTCCAGACACACCGCCGAGGAAACGGTACAGCGGGAGACCATACGCATTGGCTGCTGCCCGTGCGTTCGCGATCGAAACCGCCAGGATCCCATTCGCGCCCAGCTTGGATTTATCCTTGGTTCCGTCCGCCTCGATCATCGCTTTATCAACCCCATAGACGTCCGCCGGATCCATGCCCCTTAACACCTCTGCAATCACGGTATTCACATTCTGGACTGCTTTCTGTACGCCCTTTCCGCCGAAACGCGACTTGTCGCCGTCTCGCAGCTCCAGAGCCTCAAATTCACCTGTCGATGCACCGCTCGGCGCCGCGTCCTATGCTTCCGTCTGATAGATAAACTTCTGCCTCCACTGTTGGATTTCCTCTCGAATCAACAATCTCCCGTCCAATCACCTTTTCAATTTCCAGATGTTTCATAGCTTGTCCCTTTCCGCCGCGTGGGCTTATGCGATTTCTATTTTTGTCTAACCCGAAATCAGGAAACTTTCTGCTTTTTATTATCGACGTTTTTCTGTTTTCTATTCATAGTCTCCACGGGGCTTCTCTGCCCCACGGCCGGCAGGGCAACCGTGTCCACGCTTCTTTCTTTCACATTCATAATCAGCATCTGCAGGCGGTTTTCCAGATTGGCAAAGCTCACATCCGGATCGTAGTCAAGCGGCAGGATCTGGGCGTCCGGGTACATTTCCCGCATTTTTTTTACGATGCCGCGTCCTACCACATGGTTTGGCAGACAGCCAAATGGCTGTAAAATCACAAATGCCCGGCAGCCATGCGCCGCATGGTGCAGGATCTCGCCCGGAATCAGCACGCCCTCGCCCGCATCAAAGGTGTGCGGGATGATCGGGTCACTTTCCTTTACCAGTTCCGGCAGGCGGCAGACAGGCGTATAGAGCGGATGCTGTTTCGCTATCCGATCCGCTGCCGCGTGCGCAGCGTCAAATACCCGGTTCGCCACATGGTACCAGTTTTTCTTGACAAACGGCTTTTTCAGATGATACGTCCGAATCTGCTCATCCTGGCAGAAATACGTTTTCCGGATAACATCCGTCATCCGCGCCTCGATAATCTCAAATCCATTTTTCTCCAGGTAGCGCTCAATCTCATGATTCGCGCCCGGATGGAAATTGAGGAGATACTCGCCGATGATCAGGACGCGCGGGCGCGGCTGGCTCCGGTCATATTCGATCGCATTCATCCGCTGGATCGCCTTTTTAAAGCCTCGCAGAGCGCCCGAAAGCCCATGCTGCTCCAGACCATCCACGACGAAATCCATCGCCTCGCCAAATGCCTGATCACTGCTTCCGGAAACTTTCTCATACGGGCGGATCTTGCGAAGCAGCTCTTCCAGAATATCGATCATCGGAAGCGCTCCCGCCAGACGGATCGCCGACACAAGGTTCATCCGGAAGCCCGGATGCAGATCATGATAATCGACGTCATCGTTCGTCAGAATCGCCACCTCCGGGTAGCCGGCGTCGTCAAGCGCCTTGCGAAGCAGCGCACTGTAATGGGTCAGGCGGCAGTCACCGATGTATTTTCCCATACCGATCGCCGTCTCAGATGGCACATACTGACCACTCCGAAGTGCTGCCAGCGCCTCGCCGATGACAATCTGCGCCGGGAAACAGATATCGTTGTGGACATACTGCTTTCCGAGGCGGATCGCCTCTTCCCTGCCGACCGCCAGCGGAACTGCCCGGATTCCCTGTGTCTTCAACGCCGCCGACATAATCCGGCAGAACGCGTGGGAGGTGTTCGGGACCAGAACCGTGCGCTTCTTGCGGTCTTCCACCTCAAATTTAACCGGATATGGATCCGAAAGTTCGTGAACCTGCCAGGATTTTTGAATGTCTGGTTCCAGCGCAACCGTCCCGCATTCATTTCCGCCACCCGCATTCTCCTGTCGGCTTGTTCCAGGCTGGTTTTGCAGCCTCTCCGCCATCTCCCGCTTCTTCCGCCGCATGTTGATCGTCTCCAGGAAGGAACGCACCCTGATCCGCAGCGGTCCCTGTACCTCGCTCTCGTCAAGTTTCAGGATCAGCGGTGATTTTCCGGAGATTTCCCGCATCATACGCTGGATCTCATCCGACAAATATGCGTCATGCCCGCATCCAAAGCTTACAAACTGGACATATTCCAGATTCTGGCTCAGTGCCGCCAGAACCGCGGACGCCAGCATCCGCGCGTGGTAATTGTTTACGACATCCAGACGGCTGTGGCTTAAATCCACATTTTCAATGCCCGGAACAGAATCTGCCGTCAGAACCGGAACGCCGAACTCGGTCAAAAGCTCCGGCAGGCTGTGGTTGACAAGCGCATCATTCTGATACGGTCTTGACGCCAGCACCACCGCATAGCGCCCCTCTTTTTCCACCTCTTCCAGAACCTTCGCTCCCGCCTCTTTCAGGCGGCTCCCAAACTGCCGCATCGCATCATTTCCTGCAAGAACCGCCTTTTTCGTTTCCGACGGCTGGATGGAAAATGTCTGTTCCATATATGTAATAAGCTGACGTTCTTTATCTTCCTCCCTGTACCAGTAAAATAACGGTGCATCAAACGGAATGCCCCACTGTTTCTCCGGAGAATCCGAGTTGCGGATCACAAGCGGATATCCCTTCACGACTGCACACATGGACTCGCTCGTTGATTCCGTATTTTCCGATCCGATCGCCGCAATCGACGGCATAAAAATACGATCCACTTTCTTCTTTACCAGATCGCGGATATGCCCGTGCACCAGTTTTGCCGGAAAGCAGACGGTATCTGAAGTTACCGCGCTTAAGCCTTCCTCAAACATCTTGTGCGTGCTCGGGGATGAAATCTGAATCTCAAAGCCCAGCGAACGCCAGAACGTCGTCCAGAACGGCATCGTATCCCAGAAAGCAAGGACGCGCGGCAGACCGATGGTTATATTTCGCCGCACAGTATCAGACACAGCATTCGGCACAAGACCAGTCTTAGCGGCTGCCCGCTCTGAATGACTTTTTGCAGACGATGCATCCCCCTCTTCCGCTTGATCCAGATAATCTGCAAACAGGAGTTCTTCCCGCAATTTATAGAGATTTGGCACTTTATTCCGGGTTTCTGACGCTATTTTCAGTCGCTCGCGCACCTTCACATCCTTCGGATCGCCAAGAATCTCGCCCCGCTCACAACGGTTGTTCGTGATCCATGAGGTTCCATTCGAAAACCGCACCACCGCACGCTGACAATGGTTCATACAGAACGGACACGGCACATTCGCCTCCTGCTGCCAGGTCAGGGACTCCATTTGATCCAAACTGGTAAAATGCGGCTGTTTCCGGCTCCTTGCCTCTTCCTTCGCTAAAAGCGCCGCACCGATTGCCCCCATAATGCCCGGATACGGCGCCCGCCGACATACTGTTCCAGCGCACAGAGAACCGCATCATTTTCAAACGTTCCGCCCTGTACGACAATCCTCTTTCCCAGAGAATCCAGGTTCGACACACGGATAACCTTTGTAAATACATTTTCAATGATCGAACGGCACAGCCCCGCCATGATGTCCTCCGGCAGCTTTCCATTTCTCTGCTCCGTCACGATACTGCTCGTCATAAAGACGGTACAGCGGCTTCCGAGCGCAGCCGGATGCTGCGAAGAAAATGCCTTTTCAGCAATCTCCCGCGCCGGAATATGCAGGGAGGATGCAAAATTTTCCAAAAAAGACCCACAGCCGGATGAGCAGGCTTCATTCACGACAATATTTGTGATAACGCCATTGTCCAGCCAGATTGCCTTCATATCCTGACCACCGATGTCCAGAAGAAACGTCGCATCCGGCGTGTATTTTGCCGCCGCACGTGCATGTGCCACCGTCTCAACCGCGTGTGTCTCGGCCGAAAATGCACGTGAAAACAGCATTTCTCCATAACCGGTCGTCCCGGCTGCCAAAATCTCCAGCCGCACGCCGTGGGACGCATACTTTTCCCGCATCGCAATCAATGCTTTCTTTGCCACCGTCAGCGGATCGCCTTGATTCGGCGCATAAAAGGAATCCAGAAGTTCCTCATTCTCATCTAACAGGACAAATTTTGTCGTCGTACTGCCCGAATCAATACCCAGATATGCCCGCAGCGTACTGCCTGACTGCGGATATACTGTTTTTCGTTCCGGACGTCTGTGTCTCTCCTGAAATTCCGTCTGCGCCGCCTGATCGGCAAAAAATGGACGGGAACGGAACGTGCCCTCCGCCATCTCATCGCCATTTCCGGCTTCACTTTGTTTCTTTGCTTCCTCGCGCGCCGCACGCACCTTCTCGATCCGATCTAACAGTCCGTCTGCCGTGGCGAGCGCCTCTTCCTTCGAAAAAAGCTTCACTGCCGCACGCGCCGCACCGCAGGCAATCAGAAGTTCCGGCCGGTCCGGACTTAAAATTTCCTCCGGCCGAAGGTCCAGACGTTCAGCAAACACGCGCACCAGCGTCCGGTTAAAGGTCAGCGGACCGCCCTCAAAGACAACCGGCTTCTCGATCGAAAGTCCCTGTGCCAGACCGCCGATCGTCTGTTTGGCAATCGCATGGAAGGAGGAAAGCGCCAAATCTGATTTTTTCACCCCCTGATTTAAAAGAGGCTGGATGTCGGTCTTGGCGTACACGCCGCACCGTCCGGATATATCATATACGGTTGTTCCCTGTGCCGCCAGCGCGTCAAATTCCTCAACCGGTGTCTTAAGAAGAGAAGCAATCTCATCCACAAACGCACCTGTACCGCCAGCACAGCTGCCGTTCATCCGCATATCTGCGACCTGCAGCTCGCCCGTCCGTTTATCCCTCTGGAAAAAGATAATCTTCGCATCCTGTCCACCCAGCTCGATCGCCGTTCCGATTTCCCCGTACATGGCTTTCAAGGCGATCGAGTTCGCCACTACCTCCTGTACATAAGGGATCCCCAGCTCTTCCGAGAGGTGCTTTGCGCCCGAACCGGTCATCGCCGTCAGAAATGACCCCCCCGCAAGCGTCTCTTTCACCAATTTTACAGCTCTCGACACACTCTGAAGCTGATCCGAGTGATGGCGTGTATAGTCCGAAAACAGGACTTTCCCCGTTGCCGCCTCCATCACTGCCACCTTCGTCGTCGTTGAGCCAACGTCAATTCCGACGAGAATCTGTTCCTGTCTGTTTTGTCCCTTCTGTTCCATTCTGTATCTTCTAACTCCTTTATCCCAGATGTCTGAAAACTTGTGCGGTCATTCTATCCGACACAAACAGCCTGCGCCCTGTCATCTCTTTTCTCTTCATCTTAACAACTTCTTAGCATCCGCCAAAACATGAAGAAGAGGCATACGGTTTTTCCCCGCACACCTCTTTACCGTATGGATCTGTACGCATCTGCCTTCCAGCATTCTGTACAGCCATAAATATGCTACATTCTAACAAATTTAAAATAAAAAGTCAATTCCCGGGAATTTCAAAGGTGCCGTAAGAAAACGTGGTGGCAGCAGGAATTTGCCGTATTGAAATGCGAAGCCACGGCAAATTCCGTTACTGGACACGTATGCGTGTACAGTAACAAAATGTGGATGGAAAGAGAGTTCTAGGAAGGCAATATCACGGCTTGGAGAATAAAATATCATAGTAAATCATAAGATTGGTTTGATAGAGTGAAAATAGATATAGAAAGGTGCTCGGATGGAAGCGCTCAGAATCGTACAGAAAATGGTGTGGGGACCGTGGCTTCTGGGACTGTTTCTGGCGGTTGGAGTCCTCTGCATGGTGCGTCTGCGGGGATTTCCGATCCGTCATATCAGAGTCTGGTGGGGAGAGACGGTTGGGAGCGGCGGGAAAGGACAGCTTTTGACGACCTGCACCGCGCTGGCGGCGACGGTCGGAACGGGAAATATCACGGGCGTGGCAGCCGCGTTGGCGATCGGTGGTCCGGGTGCTGTGTTCTGGATGTGGGCGGCGGCATTTCTGGGGATGGCGCTGGCATATACGGAGGTTTATCTGGGAATTTTGTATGGGGGCGGACCTTATGTCTATCTGGAAAATGGGGTTGGAAGCTGTTTCGCTGGAAAATGCTATGCCCTGTTTTGCGTGCTGGCGTCGCTTGGAATGGGATGTATGGTACAGGCGGGGGCTCTGGCGGATAGTCTGCGCTATGCAACATCCCTGCCGCCGCTTGGAACCGGTATCATACTGGCAGTTTTGACTGCCGTGGTGCTCTTTGGTGGGGCAAAACGCATCGGATGGACGGCTTCGGTGCTGGTACCGGTATCGGCGGGGCTGTATCTGCTGGCAGGTGGAATCGCCGTGTTCAGCTTTTACGATCAGATACCGGAAGTATTGGGGAAAATTGTGGGCGGGGCATTTGGACTGGCAGATAATGCAGGACAGACGGATGGAAGCAGTATTTTGAATTTTTCAGGAATTTCGGGCGGGATGACCGGGTACGGAATGGCAGCGGCGATCCGGAGCGGGGTATCGCGCGGTGTGTTTTCCAATGAGGCGGGCCTGGGGAGTCTGGCGGTGCTGCATGGGATGAGTGAGGGAAAGGAGCGGCTAAGACAGAGGCGGGAAGCGCAGAAACAGGGAATGTGGGCGATTTTCGAGGTGTTTTTCGATACGATCATAGGGTGCAGCCTGACCGCTTTTTTACTGCTCTGTGTATTTCCACACAATCTGACCGGGAAGATTGGTTCCCTGGGCGGCAGCGGCGCGGTGGCGGCGGCTCTGGCAGCCCGTTTTGGAAATGCAGGCGGCATAGTGACGGCGGCGTGCATGGTGCTGTTTGCCTTTGCCACGATCCTTGCCTGGTTTTACATCGGCGATCAGGCACTTGGATGGCTGATGCGGGATGTTCCACAGAAGCGTGCCGACAAAATATGTATTTTGTATCACGGGGGTTATCTTGTTTCGGTCTTTCTCGGCTGCGTCAGCCGGATGGAAGCCGTCTGGGCGGTATCTGATATTTTCAATGGGCTGATGGCGGTGCCAAACCTTGCAGCGCTGGTGGTGCTTGGCAGGAAGGTACGAAGACCGGAACAGTGAGAGAATTGAGGGATTCAGATACAACAAAAGACCTCTCCAGCAGTGAGAGGTCTTTTGGTATTGAAAAAGGGAGGAGAGCTGATATAAACTCAGCTCGGTATTATGAAAAAAATTTGTAAGCATTGCTTGTTGCTATGGTTATAGTATAGGGAAAAATCGTGAAGAAACCATGTTAATTGTGTAAAAGGTTTTTTAATGAAGTGTGAACGAAATATGAACGCGGAACATGGATTCCATGATCCTGGTAAGTATGTTTTATGTTCAGAGGATCGAAAATGGCAGCCTGGGCAGGAAGCGCAGATATTTTGCGTGCTTCGTCTGTCAAGACTGCCATAAAAAATACGGGTATAAAGTGTGTCAACAATCCTTATTCCGCTTTTTTAACTGATAAAACGGTTCCGCTGAATGCATCCACTTCACTGACGGTTCCCGTATACGTTACGGTAACTTTATCCCCATCTTTTACATCAGAAAGCCCGTCCGGTTTCTGATCCTGCTCGAAGCTGAATTCATAATCGGTTCCGTCGGCGGTGATCGTAAACATAAAGTCTTTGATGTCGCTGATCGTACCAGTCAATGTGGACTGTTTTGCATCGGCAGTTCCTTCGGATGGAAGAACGGCGTCTTTGGCGTCTTCTTTTAAATCATCCATCGGGCTGCTTTCGTCCATGCCATTCGAGCTGGACTCGGAGGAGGCGGACTGGGACGATTCATTAGCAGTCGGTTCATTCACGTTTTTGGAAGAGCAGGCGGTTGCGAGCGAGAGGATCGCAGCCGCGCCCAGGATAGCAAAATATGTTTTTTTCATAGTACATTACCAACCTTTCTTTTGACTTAGTTTGCTCACAGATGTATGATGCAGGACAGATGATGATTCCTGAGCGCAACATTCATCTTTTCGCATAGAATGTCCATTTCGACATTGTGCTATACATCTTAAGCCATAAATGTGAACGAATTGTGAGGAGAAACTTACGAAATGTAAAGAAAATGGACAAATATGGAACGAAAAACAGTCGATTTTCGAACGTTCTTATGGTATAATGTGACCACTTAATGAGGTATTTTTTAAAATTCAGGAGGAAACATACATGAAAAATCCAGTTGTTACCATTGAGATGGAAAATGGCGATATCATGAAGGCAGAGCTTTACCCAGAGATTGCGCCGAACACAGTCAACAACTTTATCAGCCTGATCAAGAAGGGCTTTTATGATGGTCTGATCTTCCACCGTGTCATCAAGGGCTTTATGATTCAGGGCGGATGCCCGAATGGAAACGGTATGGGCGGTCCAGGGTATACCATCAAGGGTGAGTTCAGCCAGAATGGTTTTACGAACAATTTCAAGCACACCAAGGGCGTTCTCTCTATGGCGCGTGCGATGGACCCGAACTCCGCAGGTTCCCAGTTCTTCATCATGCATGAGACTTCCCCGCATCTGGATGGTCAGTATGCATCCTTCGGGAAGGTAGTTGAAGGTCTGGATATCGTGGACAAGATTGCCGGTGTCCGCACCGACTGGGGCGATCGTCCGCTGAAAGAGCAGAAGATCAAAAAGATGACCGTTGACACCTTCGGCGAGGAGTACCCGGAGCCGGAAAAAGGAAAAGAAAGATAATCTATGACAATCGAACGAGAAGTAACCATTGCGGGACAGACATACCCGGTAATTCTCTCCGATGAAAACGAAGCTCTTCAGGCTGCGAAAGCAGCCGGGAGAGCTATTGTTGGCTTATGGAGGGAAAACGAGGAAAAACAGCCAGCCGACTATTCATCTTGCCTTTA
>ERZ772954.2902-NODE-2902-length-10256-cov-2.631311_pt1 | contig 10256 bp, 9 predicted proteins | sample MGYA00580684_ERZ772954 | MGnify/ENA primary metagenome ERZ772954 (study PRJEB29015, sample SAMEA2737654) | human gut metagenome | biome: human gut; feature: human-associated habitat; material: faeces | place: China | collected 2012 ...
TTTAAAATAAAAAATCTTCGTGCAAAAGGATATGATGATGTAACTATAGAAAAGTACCAGGCCTGCTATAATTCAATTTTGAATTTAGAATTGTTGGATGACTCAGAAAATAAATCTAAAAATGCTAAACCTTTTGATTTATGGCTAAAAGATCGAGATGCTAATTTTAAGGAACGTCATCATATACCTGAAATGAACGACTATAGTTTAGACTATTTCCTTGATTTTATCAAAAAGCGTAAAGCATTATTGACTAAGCAGATTAAAGAATTTATTTTACAGTAATTAAAGATTAGAAATAATGAGCGAAGAATTACAGCAGAAACTCCGTGACCAGCTTTGGGAGGTTGCAAACCGTTTGCGTGGTAATATGTCGGCAAGCGACTTTATGTATTTTACATTAGGTTTCATTTTTTATAAATACCTGTCGGAGAAAATAGAAAAATACGCCAACAATGCTTTGGCAGATGATGATATAACTTTTAAGGAATTGTGGGAAACGGACGATGCCGATGCTATTGAATTGCAAGAGGAAGCAAAGAACCAATGCCTGGAGAATATCGGTTATTTCATTGAGCCCCAATTTTTGTTTTCGTCAGTAATTGAAGCTATCAAGCGAAAAGAAAACATCTTACCCATGCTTGAACGCTCATTGAAGCGTATTGAGGACAGTACTTTGGGACAAGACAGCGAAGATGATTTTGGCGGTTTGTTCTCAGATATTGACTTGGCTTCACCTAAATTGGGTAAGACAGCCGATGATAAAAATACACTTGTCAGCAATGTGCTTCTTGCATTGGACGATATAAATTTTGGATTAGAGGCATCGCAAGAGATTGATATATTGGGTGATGCTTACGAATATATGATTTCACAGTTTGCTGCGGGAGCCGGGAAAAAGGCTGGAGAGTTCTATACTCCGCAGGAAGTTAGCCGTATCTTAGCAGAGATTGTTGCCATTGGACACCAGCGTTTGCGCAATGTCTATGACCCTACTTGCGGTAGCGGCTCGTTGTTGCTTCGTGCTGCAAGTATTGGTAACGCTGTAGATATTTACGGACAGGAAAAGAATCCGACAACCTACAATCTTGCTCGAATGAATATGTTGCTTCACGGCATTAAGTTCAGTAATTTCAAGATAGAAAACGGTGATACACTTGAATGGGATGCCTTTGGCGACACCCAATTTGATGCTGTTGTAGCAAATCCTCCGTTCTCTGCTGAATGGAGTGCCGCCGACAAATTCAATACCGATGACCGTTTCAGTAAAGCAGGACGGCTTGCACCACGCAAGACAGCCGACTATGCTTTTATCCTGCACATGATTTACCATTTGAACGAAGGTGGTACGATGGCTTGTGTTGCTCCGCATGGTGTACTATTCCGAGGAAATGCAGAGGGAGTGATCCGTCGTTTTCTCATAGAAAAGAAAAACTATGTGGATGCCATTATCGGTTTGCCTGCCAATATTTTCTATGGTACGAGCATCCCGACCTGTATTCTTGTATTCAAGAAATGTCGCAAGGAGGATGATAATATCCTTTTTATTGATGCCAGCAAAGAGTTTGAAAAGGTCAAGACACAAAACAAGCTTAGGGAACAGCATATTCAAAAGATTGTTGAGACCTATCGTGACCGTAAGGAAATAGAAAAGTATAGTCATCTTGCCTCTCTTCAAGAAATAGCCGAGAATGATTACAATTTGAATATTCCTCGTTATGTTGATACCTTTGAAGAGGAAGAACCTATTGATATTAAAGCTGTAATGGCAGAAATAAAGGAATTGGAAGCCAAACGTGCTGAACTCGATAAAGAGATTGAAGTGTACCTGAAAGAATTAGGCATTGTAGAATAGTTCAGAAAGTAATAGCAATGGGTGAAAATGACAACATATCTCAGATGACACCTTCATTTGAGAATATATGCCGCAAGGATGAATACGGGAATAAATACTGGAGTTCCCGTGACCTTTGTGGTGCAATGGGCTATTCTGCTTATTGGAAATTCCAACGGGTCATAGACAAAGCCATCAAGGTAGCCGGAGAGAAAGGAATGAATGTGGACGAGCATTTCAACCAAGCGGTTGATATGGTCAGGATCGGAAACGGTTCATTCCGCAAGGTGAATATATTCCGTCTTTCTCGTATGGCATGTATAATTATTGCGGAAAATGCTGATGGCAAAAAGTTGCTTGTTCAACAGGCACGAGACTTTTTCTCGCAATCTGTCTCAATGGCAGAATTTATGCATAATTCGCTAAGTTCTAATATATTATTGTATAAAACAGCCCAAGGAGAAGCACGGGTAGAAGTCATTTTCAACAGCGAAACATTCTGGATGTCACAAAAAAGAATGGCGGATTTGTTTGGGGTTGATGTAAGAACCATAAATTATCATCTCGGACAAATTTACGAAACAGGAGAACTTTCCAAAGAGGCAACTATCCGAAAAATTGGGATAGTTCAAACAGAAGGAGACCGGGAAGTGGAGCGTATGCCGCTATTCTACAACCTCGATGCTATTGTAGCGGTGGGGTATCGAGTAAACAGCTATCAAGCTACTCAATTCCGCATTTGGGCAACTTCAGTGCTGAAAGAGTTTATCATTAAAGGATATGCCCTTGATGACGAGAGGCTGAAACAAGGCAAACATTTCGGAAAGGACTATTTTGACGATTTGCTTGAGCGTATTCGTGAGATACGTACTTCAGAGCGCAGATATTACCAAAAGATAACTGACATTTATGCAGAATGTAGTGCAGATTACGACCCGAAATCTGAAGATACAAAGTTGTTCTTCAAGATGGTACAGAATATGATGCACCTTGCTGTTACCCATCATACAGCTGCGGAAATTATCTATCAGCGGGCCGATTCTGAGCAACCTTATATGGGACTTACCACATGGAAGAAAGCCCCTGACGGAAGAGTGCAAAAGTCTGATACCATCGTCGCGAAAAATTACTTGTCAGATTCTGAATTGTCCCAGCTGAATCTTATTACAACAGCCTTTCTTGATATGGCAGAATCACGTGCTTCACGTCATATTGTTTCAACTATGGATGATTGGAAAAAGTTCCTTCAACAATATCTTGCAACGATGGATTACGAGCTGTGCGATACAGCCGGGAAAGTGACACAAGAAGAAGCAAGAGATAAGGCTTATAGAGAATACGAAAATATAAACTGATTCAAGATAAATCATACATATCTGATTTTGATCGTTTTAATGAGGGTAATGATGAAACTCCATTGCTTCCATTTGATTTGAATCCTACAAAAGAATGATAACTATGGCAATAGATAATAAAGATAAAAAGGTCCTCAAATCTTCGATTGAGCGAGAGCAGAACGAGGTTGCTTGCTCTGCCGAGTGTGAGAAGATAAAAGGTTCGAAGAACCTTAATGTTCCCCATTTGAGATTCCCGGAGTTTAGTGGGGAGTGGGAAATGGTATCACTTCAAGATATAGCCACTATAAATCCAAAATCAGATCCGCTTCAGAACACTTTTATTTATATAGACTTGGAAGCCGTTGAAAAAGGTGAGTTAAGAAAAATACAAGAAATAATGCGAGAAGAAGCACCAAGTAGAGCACAACGTGTTATAGATAACAATGATATTCTGTTTCAATGTGTGCGCCCCTATCAGAAAAACAACTATATTCATAGGATTCTAAATACGAGTAATCAACAATGGGTTGCTTCTACTGGATATGCTCAAATTAGAACAACAGAATTGCCAAACTATATTTATCATCTATTGAATACAGACGAATTCAATAGAAAAGTAATGGTTCGTTGCACAGGTTCAAGTTACCCTGCTATTAATAGTGAGGACTTAGCAACAATTCATCTTTATTATACACCCGACAAAAAAGAGCAACTTAAAATATCTCGATTATTAGATTTACTTGACAAACGCATTGCTACCCAAAACAAAATCATTGAGAAACTGCAGTCCTTAATCAAAGGAATTGCACAGCATTGCATTAAAGAATCAACAAGTGGAAACACATATGTAAAACTTGGTGATATTTGTCAAATTACAACAGGGAAACTTGATGCAAATGCACAGGTAGATAATGGGATTTATCCATTTTTTACTTGTGCAGAACAACCATTCAAAATTGATAGCTTCGCTTTTGATACAGAAGCTTTACTAATCTCTGGAAATTTGGGATATATCAATTATTATAAGGGAAAGTTTAATGCTTATCAAAGGACTTATGTATTAGACTTGTTCTCCGAAAATATCCAATACATTAAATGGGCGTTAAAAGTACTGCTACCCAAAAGAATTGCAATAGAAAAGAGTTCAAGCAACACTCCTTATATAGTGCTATCAACTCTCACGGATTTAAGGTTGCCTATACCTTGTAAAAGTAAGCAAAGTTTCATCGCAAACCTAATGCAATCTTTGGAAAGAAAACTATCAAATCAAATCGCACAGTATGATTCCTATAATTATTTGAAGCAATACTTGCTCCGCCAGATGTTTATATGAACATTTGACGGAGTAGATACTGCTTTTGACCTATATAAAGATTTAATACTTTATGATTAATATCTATTTTGTCTTGAATTTTATCAAAAATAATTGCCTTCTGTTTTTGTTCAGAAATAGTGGGCAATGTTATTTTTAACTTTTCCAATGGAGTACGTACTATTTGCGGCTGTCCAGAGCCAGAAATAATACTATTGAAGTTATACGCAGAAAGATAATGATATAAATATCTCTTACACACCTTATCTTGATACTTATCTGTATTTATCACCATTGCATTTCCAGTTATCCAAGACATTGGTTTTGTATAATTTACCATACCACAAGTATTTCCACGGCAAGTTATACAAATTTGTTCCGTTTCATGATTGTAATCCTTATATTTGCCAATAATCCCATTTGCCCCATATACAAGAAAACCATCTTCTGTTAATTCTGTTGAAGATATTGTTTGCGGCTGATATATTTGTGCAATTTCGCTTAAATACACGTTATTGCCATAAACTCTTTGCATACAACATACTCTTAGTCCTTTGATTAAGGATTGTAAAGTTTGTAGGTCTGCGATTATTGATTATGCGATAAACTCCCTTGACACTGATTTTGCTAAGTTCGGTTCTTTGTATGAAACTGCTGGTGAGGGTGGAACTCCAACAACTTCAAATGCCAGTTTCTACGATAATGGTAAGATACCATTTGTTAAGATAGATGATTTAAAACAGAAATATTTGACTGAAAATAAAGACTTTATTACAGAACTTGGATTGCAAAAATCATCAGCTTGGCTTGTGCCTACACGTTCCATTCTATTTTCAAATGGTGCTACCATTGGGGAAATTACAATAACGACATATCCAGTTTGTACAAAACAAGGGATATTGGGTATTGTACCAAAGTCCAATATAGATGTTGAATTCTTATATTATTTCATGTCGTCAACTTATTTCAAAAAAGCAATTAGTCGCATTGTTACAGAGGGTACTATGAAGACTGCCTATTTGAAAGATATAGCCAATATACTTTGCCCGATACCAACAAAAGAGAAACAACAGGGAATAGCCAAAATGCCATCCGCTCTGAACTCCAAGATTGATTATGAACAAAGTCTATTGAAACTATTCATTATGCAGAAACAATACTTGCTTCGTCAGATGTTTATATAAACATTTGGCAAAGTAGGAATTGCTTTTGATAGCATTCTCCCAACACGATAGCTTTCTTTTCTCTCTCTGTGATAGCATTTAACATTTTGGCGATAACCTTTTGTTCCTCCATAGATGGAAAACGATGCTTGGTGTTGAAGTAATCTGTCATGGATACATTCAACAGACCATGATTCCTTGCCCCTTCACCTGCTATATCAGACAATCCTTTATGCCATTTTGTTGATTCGAAGTAATAGGTAAGAAAATCGGAATCAACTATGGTTTCATTTATTTTGAAGCATATATAAAGAGTTGATAGAACACCTTCGTCACAATTGTCCAATCGTTTGACGGTTCCCCAATCATATCCAGCAGAGTAACTTCTGTTATAAGCAAACTCTCCTTTATGAAGCAAGTAATATCCTGTAAGATTTTCACTTGCAACTGATTTATTGAAGAAAGACCCTTGATTAACTAAACCATATTGAGCAGCGATAGTTAACACTAATGAACACTTGGCATCCATGTTCTTGGTTGCAATGCGAGAGCAAAAAGCATTCATCTTATAGGTTGTCAGTGGTTGTTCAAATCCTTTAATACGACATACAGGTTGTTTTTGGTTTGGTGGGCAAAAGACCTTTTCAATAATCGCAGACTTTAGTTTTTTCAAATCCTCAATGATTTTGTTTTGGGTAGCGATGCGCTCATCGAGGAGGCTAAGTAAACGGGATATTCTATTCTGTTCCTCTATAGCTGGTATTGAGAACTCAAATTCTTCCATTTGTCGTTTATCACCTCTTGGCATTTTTACGCCTTTTGCCCCTGACATTGCGTAGTTTATGAATTTGTCTGAGGCAATGATATTATACAAGAAGTCGCTTTGACATCGAGTAGTCCTAAGAACAAACACATCGGCACTACAACCACCAAATCGGTCAGACTGCCATACCTTTTTCAGATATGGGCGGATGTTAGATATAAGAATATCATTAGGTTTAATTGCCATTACATTTCCATCGGTGGGAATTGAGGAAGCCTCCTTAATTCCTCCAAAATTTGGGATAAGATTCTCGGTAGAGATATAACAGGATGCGTCTAAACTATCTGCGGGAATCCTTGATTTTTGGAACTCAGCGACATCTTTAAGCTCGACTCGTTTCCACTCCCCACTAAACTCAGGAAATCTCAAATGGGGAACATCAGTGATTTATTATTCTCTAATTATATGTACAATATAAATATACGATTATGGGACAAAAAACAATTAGAGAAATCTCGGTTGCATGGAAAGAGTACAAACAACCTTATGTGAAGCAGTCCACAATGGCTGCTTATGTGCTTATCTTGGAGAATCACATTCTTCCAAATTTTGGAGAAAGTTATGCACTCCATGAACAGGCTGTGCAAGACTTTGTTTTGCGGAAAATTGAGAATGGAATGAGTGTGAAATCCGTCAAGGACATTCTGATTGTCCTTAAAATGGTAATGAAATTCGGAGTTAAAAATGAATGGATGGACTATCAGGAGTGGGACATCAAATATCCGTCTCCTTCAATAACCAAAGAATTGGAAGTATTGTCAGTCGCTAATCACAAGAAAATACTCAGTCATATTCAAAGCCATTTCTCCTTTGCCGGGCTGGGTATCTACATCAGTCTTTGTACGGGGCTGCGCATAGGGGAAGTCTGTGCTTTAAAGTGGAGTGACATCAATGTTTCTGAGGGCACGATTACTGTTAATCGTACAATTGAACGTATTTACATTATTAATGGGATGGAGAAACATACCGAATTAGTTATCAATACTCCCAAGACTCAAAACTCATGTCGGGAAATTCCCATTACAAAGGAGCTTCTTGCAATGGTAAAACCACTAAAGAAGGTCGTCAATGAAGAGTTCTATGTCTTGACTAATGATGAATATCCAACCGAACCTCGTACCTACCGTAATTATTACGGCAAATTAATGGCGAAGTTGGGTATTCCCAAATTAAAATACCATGGGCTTCGTCATAGTTTTGCCACTCGTTGTATAGAAGCTGGTTGTGACTACAAAACCGTTAGTGTATTGTTAGGGCATTCTAATATTTCAACAACTTTGGATTTATATGTTCATCCAAATATGGAACAGAAAAAGCGGTGTATTGCAAAAGTATTCAAGTCTCTTGGTAAATGACGAATAAAGAGTGGGAGGATGTTCAAATGCAATTCTCTCACTCTCTGTTCCAAAGTGATTGGCAATTTTTGAGTTCGTAACAGAACCATCTGAGGTTGGCAAAATCGACCTAAAGAATCTGGCAGATTCGTTTCGACTGATTGGCAAGCGTTCGGACAATAGTTCTGTGTTCATTATCAAGTATCTGCATTTATGGTGGCCGACATTACTCCGGGATATCAACCTAAAAGCAGGAAAAGAGTTCACATAAGAGTTCATAAAAGAACCGGTAGGGTTCATAAAAGAGTTCGTAAAAGCATTATTGAAATGTGCTTATCCCTGCCAGCTATCAAACAGAGGATAGCCCAACCAAAACATGATTGCGTGGAGAGCTGATACATCCCATAATTGCAATAATTCCATATCCAGCTTGCATGGTTATTGGCAATTTCTCACGAGCGATTCATCGCTTGGGGTATTGAGTTACCCCAACTCAATAAATGTTGTATAACGGGCAAGCCCAGACGCAAATTGGCGTGTTGATTTCGTCTTTGTCAAGAATGACATATCGAAGCTGGCGAAAAGATAAAAGGTTCAAATAACGCCTTTTTCTCATCAATCAGCTTGCTGAAATATCTGGCACTCTCAAACGACCGCTTGGTCGCTTGGGGTATTAGGCTCCCCATACGAGATAATGTCTGTACAACGGGCAAGCCCTTGGCTTAAAAAGATAGGTTGGGGAAATAAGACGGCAACGACCAGTTTCGAGAATTATCATGAAACCAGCCGTTGCACTAAACTTTGGCTTATACAAGAATACACGCTTTGAGAATAAAGTCAAGTGGAGAGTCAATAGTGGTAATCCGGCATGAAGCGATAAATGCCACGGTTTTCCTGAACCACCATCCGTTTGTTCGTGAGAAACTTGATTGTTTCCACAATCTTGTTGTGATTCAATTTTGTTCCTGCCAGTTCGTAGGCAGTGGTCAGTTCTTCTTCCAAAGCCTTATATCCCGAAATAGTCTCTTTTCCCTCAAAAGCCAGTTCGAGAGCCTTACGGTGGGTGGATTCGTGAATGTTCTTACCTGGGGAGAATGGTTCTTGCTTGGGACGACCAGCACTTTTCTTGGTCGGCACATAGTCCGGCAGAAGTTCGGGAAGCGATTGGTCATTGATGTAGAAAGCGAATGGCAGAAAGTCCTTTGAGCGGGTATGCACACTTTCCACTTTGCTGATGTTGCTGTCGTCCTTGTCTTTCTCGATTTGGATAACCGTTTCCGCTTTGTTGTTGATTTCCGTGCCAATGTGTCCACGGGCATTTTCATCACTTTTGTTCTGATGAAGAATGGTGTGAAGATGAATCTGGTATTCGTCAGTCCACTGCATAAGTTTGGATATTACGCATGTGGCTTCACTTGGTGAATTGATGTCATAAACCAAATCACGGATTCCGTCAATCACAACAAAGCCAAGCCCTTCAATCTGACTGATAGCATCGTCTATGATAGCCAAACGCTCCTTCGGATTGAACTTGCGTAGAGCGAGAAAATAGAAACGGTCGCAATCCTCATTAGCTGGCAATTCTGCCAGTTTCATGATACGATGCATTACAATCATGCAATGGTTCTGACTCTGTTCAGTGTCAATGTAAAGGATGCGGTTCTTTCCATCGGGAAAATCCGTTGTGTAGTTAAGGACTTCCTTACCGGACAAAGCTGCTGCCACCATAGCCGACACATTAAAAGTCTTTTTGCTTTTTGCCTTGCCAATGGATGCACTGAAATTTCCCAATGTCCCGATAGCCACTCCGCCTATACTCAGGACTTCCGGCTCCTGTTCGTACACCTTTTCCAGACTGAGCATGGTCTCTTGCCATCTCGTAGTGATTTGAGCAAGATCCTCAATGGGTGTTGCCGTTTCCATACTCACCAGTTTTTAGGATTAGGCTTGCGACGGTGTGAGGCATACATCGCTTCGTTTTCTTCCTCATAGGTGAGAGGTACTGAAGTTTTGCGAGATGCCTCCAGCCATTTGTCGAGCTCGTCACGATAGATATAAAGGTGCTTTCCTTGCTTGATAACCGGAATGTTGTCCTTCTTTATCTTGTAATAAAAGGTGGAGACTGGCATTTTCAGATAGGCACAGGCTTCCTGCACTGTCATTGGTACGTGCAAATTCTCTTTTGGTTCGCTTTGGCGGTTAAGAGTGTCCCTAAGTAAATTTTCCAATCCTGCGATTCTCCTGCAGAGTTCACCTACCACTTTGGGCAGGTCATTAAAAGTCAAATCTGTTGTGTTCATATCTTCAATAATTAGAATTAATATGCTGCAAACCAACAGAATGAAATTTTACAGAAATCTGTCAGCCGGAACAATGATTACCGTCTGCACGATTTAATTTCCAAGTATTGTTGTGAAAGTGGAAATCTCCTTTGTCCGGCACGTCAATAGGAA
>ERZ772954.2913-NODE-2913-length-10204-cov-3.798601_pt1 | contig 10204 bp, 8 predicted proteins | sample MGYA00580684_ERZ772954 | MGnify/ENA primary metagenome ERZ772954 (study PRJEB29015, sample SAMEA2737654) | human gut metagenome | biome: human gut; feature: human-associated habitat; material: faeces | place: China | collected 2012 ...
TCTGACTGCTACAAATTTTACTGCCGCCAATGCAAAGATCAATATCCTGGATTCCAGTTATGCCAATATCAAAACCCTGCTTGCAGGTGGTGCCGGTGTGGGGGATATGCAGAACATCCACCTTACTTCCCAGAATGCTGTGATTGACTCTGCACTGATCAGAACTGCAGTTATGCAGACGGTCTCAGTTGGGGATCTTTTAAGCGGTACCATTTCCACCAATAAATTTATGATCACATCTGACGATGGCGGGATTAAGATCCAGGGGGCAACCCAGCAGTGGAGGGACACAGACGGAATTGTCCGGATGCAGGCTGGCAGGGATGCAAACGGTGATTTTACCTTTTCCCTGTTCGATAAGACCGGAAAAGGGATTCTGCTGGATGCCACAGGTGTGAAAGAAGGAGCTATTGCAGATGGTCTGATCGTGAATAAGATGGTGGCGGATAACGCAGCCATTGCCGGCACTAAGCTGGATATCCCTTCGGTGGTGTCAGCCATCAATGGCAGCTCCCAGAGCATCAAGAGCAGCCGGATCTGGTTTGACGATCAGAACCAGAGCCTGAACCAGTTATACAGCCAGATGAATACCAGCATTGTCAGTGCTTCTACGACTGCATCCAATGCCGCCAGTACCGCAAATGCCGCCAGCAACACAGCAAATGCAGCTTCTGACGCGGCGAAGAAAGCCCTGGACACTTTGTCCGGGATTTCCACCCTGGATGCAATCGGGGCTTCCCTGGACAATGATGCACATGTGGTCCATACCTATACGGATGGTTCCGGTGGGGATTACAGCGCCTGCCACACGACCTTTTCCGTGTATCTGGGTGATACGGATGTTTCCGATCATATTGACCAGATTGCGGTGAACGTTTCTGAAGGTGTAAGCGGTACCTGGAACGAGACCACAAGAACCTACCAGGTTACAGGAATGACCTCTGACAATGGCTACGTGGACATTTCCGGGCTTTACGGACTGGAAGGGAAAGTTCTCCTGGTTGGTGGAAAAGGGCTTGTTGTAGGCGGTAAAACGCTTGTTGTAAAGTCAATGGGCTCCTGGATCACCAAGAGATTTTCCATCAGCAAGGCAAAGGACGGAAAGATTGGTCTCAGTTATGACCTTCGTGTCAGCAGCCAGGTGATCCGGAAACAAAAGGACGGAAAGACTCTGGTTCCGGAAAGCGTGACTTTCTCAGCATTTAAGAATGACAATGGGATCATCAGCAGCTATTCCGGAATTTTTCAGATTGAGGAATCAAAAGACAATGGAAAGACCTATGTTTTGAAGTATGGTTCTTCATCTGCTGAGATCATGAAGATATATGCTCCCTCCGGAGCTGACGTGAACATGATCCGCTGTACTTTATATGATACATCCGGAGCCCAGAACCTGGATATCCAGACCGTCATGCTCCTTGCGGATGCGGAAGGGCTGGCTGATGATATCAAAGCCGCCCAGAACACTGCAGACCAGGCAAAAGCTGCCATTGTCACGACAAACCAGAAAGTAGCCAACATTGAGACAAGCGTGGACGGTTTGAAGATGAATCTGTCCGAGATGACTACAGACCTTCACGGTCTGGTGGGAAATTCACTTCTGTACAATGTCCGCTATCATGACAACGAAGACGGCACCACAACAGTGACTGCAGTTGTGTACCAGAATGGAAGCGAGGTCACAAAGAATTATCCGGCAGCATGGTTTTCCTGGCGTAAAAAGACTGAAAGCGGTGAGAGCTTCCTGGGATACGGCTACAGTATCAAAGTAAAGAATGAAGATTACATGTTTGGCGGTGTGGTGATCGGACGATTTACCACATACAAGACTGCAGCGCTCATAGTAGGCGGCAAACTCCTTGTGATCGGAGGGAAAGCTGTCAACCTGAATGTAGATGCGGTATGAAGAAAGGAGATTAAGCTATGGCATTACCACAAGACGGCCAGGACGCAAACGGCCTCACAAAAGTAACACAGATTCCCGCAGGGAAAGAATTGATGTTCATCGATCCCACCACGAATGAGGGTGGGATTATTACGTTGGAGGATTTGACGAAGCAGATTTTGAATGGATTGACCTCACAAACCTTCGGTTTAGACAGCGGAACCCAGACACTACCGGCAGCCATTAACTATTTATATGGCAATCTTGGAAGCCATAATACTTTTTACAAAAATCTTGGGGACGATAATAATCCACTCAGTTCATATGATTTAACATTAAAAGGTGGAGCAAAATCCGATAACGAAATATCATACTTAATATTTATCGGAGATCGTGGATACAGTACGTTTATCAAAACACCTTCCTTGTATATCGCTAGTGGAGGCGTAACTTATGCAAGTGTACAAAGACTTATACTTGGAAGTAACAGCTCTATTGAAGCTTCAATTACAAAAGGAAATCCTTTTACAGTTAGTTTTACAGGATTTGCACCAAAATCCAGCTTACTGATTTGCATACCTCTTGTAAGAGCTTAGGAGTAATTAACTGTACATATTAATAATTATGCCTGTATGACATAATTTCCTGTGATATAAGCTCTTGAAAGATTCGCAGGCTTATATAATTGCATTGTTTGTCCGTTGGGATATAACCATAGGGAGCCAACAGTATCAAAGGGACCTGCACCACTTTTTACATCTACAACTGCGTAAGAATAATTAGGGTTAAAATCTTTAAAATCTTTTGTTATTTCAATTCGTTCCGTATTAAGCGGTAAGTTTTCAAATGCGCCGTATACACCTACCGTATTTATAGTCCTTTTTAGGTAAAGATATCCGTATTCGGTTTGTATTGTGGAAATCTTTGTTTTTGAGTTGCCATATTATATAGTCAGCACTTTGTAGGGTAGACCTTCCTGGTACCGGAAAATATAATGGAATCAGGAAGGGAGGTATTCATTTATGACCGAAAAATTGATTCAAAATGTAATTGTAGCAATGCAGGATAGCCTTACTGACGAACAGCTTCAGAAACTGGAAAACGTTCTTGCAATCAATCTTCATGGCATGGAAGTGAGAGAGGAGTGCACACAGCTGGTTACTTCGGAACGACACTGGGAGCGAATTCTAAAGCTGTACATAGCTAGTAAACGTTTGGAAAACTGCGCCGAATCTACACTACTGGCGTACAATCGGTGCATTACACTACTATTTCAGGGAATTAATAAGAAAATTCACGAAATAACTACCAATGATCTTAGGTACTATTTGGCTGTATACCAGGAACAGAGGAAAATTTCGTTGGCTTACCTTGAAACTTTGCGGCACAATATCAGCGGATTCTTCAGTTGGGCTACGGATGAAGGCTACATAAACAGGAATCCAGCTAGAAGATTAAAACGTGTAAAAGTGCCGCAGAAAATCAAGAAACCTTACACTGCAGAAGAGCGGGAACATCTTAAAGATGTAGCGAAAACGGAAAGAGATGTGGCAATCATGGAGCTCTTATACAGTACGGCTGGGCGTATTGGCGAAGTGGTAGCTCTTAATCGGGATGATGTAGATTTTGTAAACAGAGAAATAATCATTTACGGTCAAAAGGGTAAGAAGGAGCGTAAAGTGTATCTTACAGAAGGTTGTGTTTATCATCTTAAGAAATATCTGGAGAGTAGAGACGATAACAATCCGGCATTGTTTGTGAGAGGAAGGAAGCCGTATAATCGTCTGGGAAGGCAGGCAATACAAGACATGCTCCGGAAACTTGGAGCGGAAGCAGGAGTACATGCGCATCCGCATAAATTTAGAAGAACATTACTTACGGATGCAGGTGCCAGGGGTGTGCCGCTGCAAGAAATCCAGGCTTATGCAGGACATGCGAAATCAGACACCACAATGCTGTACGTAAGTGTTAAACAGGAATCAGTAAAAGCGTCATTTATGCGTCTGATTGCATAGGAAAAGGAGAAAATAAATGTTGGAAAAGCCAGCTGAAAAGGTGGCTTGGGAAAGTGCGGCCTTTGGGAAAACGATTGTATTTTTGAGGGAAAAAGGAGTTTGCGTATAATATGGCAACTCATTATCGCAAAAGACAGAAAACATTGCGCAATTGCCTGATGGAAATAAAGTTAAATTAATATCGATAGGTGGTTCCGGAATTGATGTTGGTAGTACAGGTGAAAAAATTCCATCATGGTCTTTTGGAATATTTTTACCGAGTAGTGGCGGATCTGATGCTTGTTTACTTTGTGCTAATTCAACACAGATTACCTTAGCATACAAATCAAGTGGTGTTTGGGTTTCTTGTAAAAGAATCGGATAAGATGATCATCTTATCCGAAAGTGGCAGAATAAATAAATCTTAAAAATTATACTTTTGCAAGAGCGCATTGCATCCAAATACTTGATGTAATATGTAAATGCAATGTAACACCATCTGTTAGGCTTACATAATTTTCAGCAGAATTTCCAACCCACAATATTTTTCCAGTTTTACTGGCATTGTCACCGGTTGTTATTACGGCAAAAAAAGTACTCACAATTGAACCATCGCCAACAAACGACATAAAAAAAATATATGTAGACATTCCATTTAAAACATAGTCTCTCTGTAAACCAGTTCCCATGTAAGCATTTATTAATGTCTTGCCATATTGTTTAGTAAAACAAGAATCCATGCTAAAGGGTACCTCCCAAGGTGTCTTTTATTATGGATTTTTATCCGGAAAGGAGGAAAAACCCGATGATATTCGAACAACCAGTCAATATATACTCGCAGGATTATGTACTGAAGCGTTTCCAGTCTAATGAAACAGCTGTCCAAGTAGTCAGAGGAAAGCTCTCTGCACTGATCAGCGAGTCAGAATTGATTGAGCTACAAAACAGCAAGGCAACCATGTACAGTAAACTTGCATCAGCCGTACTGGATATAAACAGCCTTCAGCTGCAGTTTTCCGATATCAGCAGTAAATATGATACCGTAACCGGTCAGTATAGCTCCCTGGACGCAAAAGTAGCAGATTACAAAGCAGGCTTGGATGGACTTTCGGTAAACCTGACCAACCTTAGTACCAGGATAAACAATGACTATTCCACGACTACGGCAATGAATGCAGCTATTAAAGCCAGCGTGGATGGGCTGTCAAGTACTGTCTCACAGACTTATGCGACAACGCAAAATGTTAAATCTTCACTGGCAGAAGCGGATACCAATGCAAAGAAATATGCAGACAGTGCACAGAACACCGCAATAAGCCAGGCCAAGCAAGACGCAACGTCCAAGGCAAATACAGCGGAATCCAATGCAAAAGCTGATACCGATAATAAACTGAAGAATTATTCCACCACAGTAGCCATGAATTCTGCAATCAAGCAAATGGCCGATAGTATAACACTTAGCGTTTCCAAGACCTATGCGACAGGAGTAGATCTTTCAGCTGGTTTATCCGGCGCAGACCAGAAGGCTAAAAACTATGCGGACAGTGCCTTGCAATCAGCGGATAAATCCGCAAAGGGATATGCGGATGCGGCACAAAGTGCAGCCGTAAAAGCCGCGAATGCAGATACAGAAGAACTTCTGAAATCGTATCCGACTGTAACCGCTATGGAATCAGCCATTAAGCAGAATGCGGATTCCATCACAGCATCTGTTTCAAAGACTTATGCTACGCAAGCCAGTCTGGAGACCGAAAAAGCAAAAGTAACTAATCTTGAGACCTGGAAGTCCCAGGCAGAGCTGAAGATCACAGATTCCGCAATCGTCAGCACTGTAACCAGTTCCACTTCCTGGAGCAAAAAGGCAGATAAGGCCAGTCTGATATCCCAGATCAACCAGTCTGCAGAAAGTATTTCCATTAACGCGAGTAAGATCAATTTAAACGGTGTGGTAACTGCTAATAGCTATTTTTGCATTTTAACCGATGGAAGTATAAAAAGCACCAAAGGTACGCTGGGAGGATGGACGATATCATCCGATAAAATTCAGTCGCGTTTTGCCGGAATAGATGCGCTGACTATACACTCGGATGGATATTTAAAATTCGGAACATGTAAAATAAGTTCAACCGGAGGAGCACTTACAGTAAAAAACGGCTTACATATTTACACAGCTGTAAATACAGATAGCAGCGGTTTTGATGATGGCACGGAGAGATTCAAGATATTCGGATTAGGTCATGTATCGTCTGGAGGACATCTGGTATTTGACAGTGATGGGGCTACGGTTTCTTATTTATCCAGTTCATCCAGAAGATACAAGAACCATATCCGGGACATGACAGATAATGATATACAAAATCTGTATAAGCTTCCAACCGTGTTCTTTGTTTATAAGCCTGGCTATCTGGAAAAAGACAGCGCCGTTCCCATTCCCGGGCTTTACGCAGAGGATGTGGAACAGTACCTTCCATTAGCTGCCAGATACCAGAACGGACTGATTGAAGACTGGAATGAAAGAGCTGTGATCCCGTATCTGATCAAGGCAATCCAGCTGCAGCACGAAGAAATTGAAGCATTGAAAAGAAAGGTGGCGTGAAAATTATATGAACGAACCCAGGGCGAGACCGTGTAACCGGTCTTATTTTTATACCATAAAATAATATAATAAGAAGGAGAACACATAATTATGAAGGTGATTGATACGTATAATGCCATTGTTGGCGCAGCTGTTGCTGTATTGAGCTATATCTTTGGAGAGCACTGGATCCTGTTTGCATTATTTCTGGCATTTAATGTTGCTGACTGGATCACAGGCTGGATGAAAGCCAGACTGACACACAAGGAAAATTCCAAAGCCGGCTGGAAAGGGGTCCTGAAAAAACTGGCTTACTGGATCATGATTGCGGTAGCCTTTGGAGCATCTGCAGTGTTTGTAGAGATTGGAAAGACGCTTGGCGTTGATCTGGGAATCACCACATTACTTGGCTTCTTTGTCCTGGCATCCCTGTTAGTAAATGAGATCAGGTCTATTTGTGAGAATCTGGTGGAGATGGGAGTGGACGTCCCAAAGATTCTGATCAAGGGACTGGAAGTGGCAGACAAAGCAATTAATAAAGATGGGGAAGATATTGACGAGGGCGAGTGATCGCCCTCAATTTTTTGACGGAGGAAGATTATGGATATTATTAAAATGCTTACCAAAAAGAAATGTTACGTAGGTCAGAATAAACCTGCTTATGTGGTAATTCACGAGACAGACAACTGGGGAAAAGGTGCGGATGCAAATGCTCACGCAAGAGCCATGAGTAATGGAAACCTGGATGCCACTGTGCATTACTATGTGGATTCCAAAAGCATTTACCAGACCCTGGAACATTCAGACGGCGCCTGGGCGGTGGGAGATGGAAAAGGAAAGTATGGAATTACCAATCTAAACAGCATCAATATTGAAATCTGTGTGAACCCAGAGACGGATTATTATGTGGCCGTAGACAAGGCAGAACAGCTGGCAGCTTATCTTCTGAAACAGTATGGCTGGGGAACTGATCGCCTGAAACGCCACTATGACGCTTCTAGGAAGAACTGTCCAAGAAGAATTATAAAAGAAGGACTGTGGCCATCTTTTATAGAAAAGACAGCAGCATATATGGGAGTAACAGAAAAACGAAATTATCTTCAGAAAGGAGATTCCGGAGATGAGGTCAAACAGCTTCAGCAGAATCTTATAAAGCTGGGATATAACTGCGGATCCGCAGGAGCCGACGGAATCTTTGGAGACGGTACCGAAAAAGCAGTTAAGACATTCCAGAAGAATCAGAATCTGACAGAGGACGGACTGGCAGGAGAAAAGACACAGAACCAGATTAAAAATCTTTTACGGCAGAAAGCAGCTGCCAAGTATTACATCCAGGCTGGAGCCTACGGAACAAAAGAAAATGCAGATGTAATGGTGAAAGTGCTTAAGAAAAAAGGATTTTCAGCAAGTATTCGCAAAGTATCCGGTTCTGTCCCATACCGTGTCCAGGTCGGCACCTACAGAACAAAGAAGGCTGCCAACAAAGTGGTGAAGAAGCTGAAGGCAGCAGGTTTCACTGTACTGGTGAAGAGCCTGTGATGTCGAATGCTGTCGTACTATCTCGCACGATAAAACTCGACAAATAAGAAAGAATCTGGTACAGTAAAACTGAACATGAGATTTCCCTTAGACAAGAAAAGCCTTTACAATCCCGCGAGTTGCCCCTCAGGAGAGTAAAGGCTTTTCTTCTTATTAAATATTGTATCATCTATGAAAATTTGAAATTATTAGTCTGCCCCCCAGGGGGCAAATAGGGGGCAAATTTTTGACAACCCTTGCCATTTTTTGAAATTCTGAGCAATAAAAAATCCCGTAAAATCAAGGATTTGACAGGATTTATATAACATATGAAATATGAAAAAGTGCCGGCAGTGGGACTTGAACCCACACGTAGTTGCCTACAACAGATTTTGAGTCTGCCTCGTCTGCCATTCCGACATGCCGGCGGTTGAACAATTGATATAATAGCACATTATAAAAATAAAGTAAAGATGAAATTATGAAAAGTTTATAAATTTTTGAGACAGAATATTGATATTCATACATGGAAATGCTAAAGTATTTAACAGTTGACAGAAAATGGAGGAAATGCCAATGAATATTGATCATAAAAAACCAGAGAACCGGCCATTGTACATTTTTGCACTGATAGCGGTTGGGGTGATCCTTTTCCTGAACATATTTGCCATTCCTGCCATGCAGGAGCGCTCTGTGGAGAAGACCGACTACAGCACATTTCTCAGCAATGTAGAGCGTGGAAATGTATCCAAGGCAGAGGTGCAGGACGATTATATCTATTATGTAGTCAGAAAGAACGGCGAGGACGTGGTGTGCAAGACTGTACGTATGGATGATCCAGACCTTGTAAGCCGCCTTTATGAAGCCGGAACCAGTATGGAAGCAGTGGAGCCTCAGAAGCAGTCCATCTTACTCAGTCTGGTGATCGGATATGTGATCCCAATCGTAATCTTTGTTTTCCTTGGAAGATGGCTGAGTAAGAAGATGATGAGCTCTATGGGCGGTGGCCCTGGCGGAGCAATGTCCTTTGGAAAAAGCAATGCCAAAGTATATGTGAAGTCTTCTACAGGAATTAAATTTACAGATGTGGCAGGTGAGGACGAGGCGAAAGAGCTTCTTACAGAAATTGTAGATTATCTTCACAATCCGCAGAAATACACGGAGATTGGAGCATCCATGCCCAAAGGCGCCCTTCTTGTAGGCCCTCCGGGTACAGGTAAGACACTACTTGCCAAGGCAGTTGCAGGAGAAGCAGAAGTACCGTTTTTCTCTATTTCCGGTTCAGAATTTGTGGAAATGTTTGTGGGCATGGGTGCTGCCAAGGTTCGTGATCTGTTTAAGCAGGCAAATGAGAAGGCACCTTGTATTGTATTTATTGATGAGATTGATACCATTGGTAAGAAACGTGACAGCGGAAGTTTCACAGGTGGAAACGATGAACGTGAGCAGACATTAAACCAGCTGCTTACAGAGATGGATGGATTTGACGGCTCCAAGGGAGTTGTGATCCTGGCTGCTACCAACCGTCCGGATTCCCTGGATCCGGCCCTTCTGCGTCCAGGTCGTTTTGACAGACGTATTCCGGTAGAACTTCCGGATCTGAAAGGACGTGAGGAAATCCTGAAAGTCCATGCCAGAAAGATCAAAATCGCAGACAGTGTCCGTTTCGATGAAATTGCCAAGGCAGCAGCCGGCGCTTCCGGTGCAGAGCTTGCCAATGTTGTAAACGAGGCAGCTCTTCGTGCTGTCCGTGACGGCAGGAAGTTTGCTACCCAGGCTGACTTTGAGGAGAGTATTGAGGTAGTTATCGCTGGTTATCAGAAGAAAAACCGGGTGCTTTCCAATAAGGAGAAGTTGATCGTATCCTATCATGAGGTGGGACATGCACTTGTGGCGGCGAAACAGACGGATTCTGCTCCGGTTCACAAGATTACCATTATTCCCCGTACCTCAGGCGCTCTTGGATACACCATGCAGGTGGATGAGCAGGAGCACTTCCTGATGTCAAAGGAAGAATTGGAGAATAAAATTGCTACATTTACTGGTGGACGTGCTGCTGAAGAACTGATTTTCCACAGTATTACAACTGGCGCGTCGAATGATATCGAGCAGGCTACCAAGATTGCCCGAGGCATGATTTCACGCTATGGCATGAGCGATGAGTTCGATATGGTTGCGATGGAAAGTATGAGCAATCAGTATCTGGGCGGTGATTCAAGTCTTAGCTGCTCC
>ERZ772954.2918-NODE-2918-length-10183-cov-2.973144_pt1 | contig 10183 bp, 10 predicted proteins | sample MGYA00580684_ERZ772954 | MGnify/ENA primary metagenome ERZ772954 (study PRJEB29015, sample SAMEA2737654) | human gut metagenome | biome: human gut; feature: human-associated habitat; material: faeces | place: China | collected 2012 ...
GTAACCCAATCCATGTTACAGACTGTGCATTGGCAGGAGCAGATATTGCAACAGTACCTTACAAGGTAATTGAACAGATGACAAAACATCCATTAACGGATCAGGGAATTGAAAAGTTCCAGGCTGATTACAAAGCAGTATTTGGAGAATAATATATAGTTATTATAGAAAGGTAACATTGTTATGGAGAAGTTAGAATTAGAGAAAATTGCTAATAACATTCGAAAAGAAACAATATCAATGATTCATAATGCAAAGTCAGGACATCCGGGTGGAGCATTATCAGCAACAGATATTTTTACATACTTATATTTTAATGAAATGAACGTAGATCCTAAGGATGAAAAGAATCCTGACAGAGACAGATTCGTTTTATCAAAGGGACATACAGTTCCTGCACTTTATGCAGTATTAGCAGAAAAAGGATATTTTTCAAAAGATATTCTTATGACATACAGAAAGATGGGTACAATTCTTCAGGGACATCCTGATATTAAGAAAACACCTGGTCTTGATATGTCAACAGGATCTTTAGGACAGGGTATTTCAGCAGCAGTTGGAATGGCTTTAGGCGGAAAGCTTAAGAATAAAGATTACAGAGTATACACATTAGTAGGTGACGGAGAGATTGACGAAGGACAGGTTTGGGAAGCTCTTATGTTTGCTTCACACAGAAAGTTAGACAATCTTTGTGTTATCGTTGATAATAATGGATTACAGCTTGATGGAACAATTGATGAAATCATTGGACCAAATCCATTAGATGAAAAATTCGAATCATTTGGATGTCATGTTATCAAAGCAGACGGACATGATTTTGATTCACTTGAAAAAGCTTTTAACGAAGCAAAAACTGTTAAGGGACAGCCAACAGTAATCATTGCTAAGACTGTAAAAGGTAAAGGCGTTTCATTTATGGAAAATAATGTTTCATGGCATGGAGCTGCACCTAATGATGAGCAGTACAAACAGGCAATGGAAGAATTAGAAAAGGCAGGTGAAGCATTATGTCAGAAGTAAAGAAGATTGCAACTAGAATGAGTTATGGTAACGCATTAGTAGAATTGGGAAAAGAACATGATGACTTACTTGTTTTTGAAGCTGACCTTGGTGGAGCTACAAAGACAACAATTTTTAGAGATGTTTTCCCTGACAGACATATTGAATGTGGTATAGCTGAAGCCAATATGGTTGGCATGGCAGCAGGTATTTCAACAACAGGAGTCGTACCTTTTGTATCATCATTTGCAATGTTTACAGCAGGTAGAGCGTTTGACCAACTTAGAAACTCAGTTGGTTATCCTCACTTAAATGTAAAAGTTGGTGCTACACACGGTGGTATTTCAGTAGGACAGGATGGTGCTACACATCAGTGTAACGAAGATTTTGCATTAATGAGAACTATTCCGGGAATGGTTGTTATTTGTCCAAGTGATGATGTTGAAGCAAGAGCAGCAGTAAAAGCAGCTTATGAATATAAAGGACCTGTATATATGAGATTCGGTAGAGTAGCAGTTCCTGTAATTAATGATAATCCTGATTACAAGTTTGAAATTGGAAAAGGTGTTACATTAAAGGATGGTAATGATTTAACAATTATTGCTAACGGAATTTTAGTATCAGAAGCTTTACAGGCAGCAGAAATGTTAGCTAAAGATGGTATTAATGCAAGAGTTATTAATATGCATACAATCAAGCCATTAGACAAGGATTTGGTAATTAAAGCAGCTAAGGAAACAGGAAAGATTGTTACAGTTGAAGAACATTCAGTAATTGGTGGTCTTGGAAGTGCTGTTGCAGATGTTGTAAGCGAAGAAAATCTTGCACCTGTACATAAAATTGGTGTTCAGGATGTATTCGGTGAATCAGCATTAGCTGAAGAATTACTTGAAAAACATGGTTTAGATGCTAAAGGAATTTATAACAATATCAAAGATTATTTAAATAAGTAATCAGAAATTTGATGTTTAACATCAAAATAGTATTAAATATATGTGCTCAGTGTATAATATTCCGGTGGCGGTAAAATGTTACCGGAATATTACTTTACACAAACAGTTAAAAAATCTATACTAAACAGGAATGAAATTTAACAGACAGATTATCAGAACTTAAAGTTGTGTTTTGATAATAATGGGAGGTATAGAAATGAAGAGACAGGAAATAACAGTTAAGGCGAAACAGGGGATACATGCAACTCCGGCTATTGTTTTGGTTAATCAGGCAAGAAGTTATAAGTCTGACATAAAACTTTATAAAGGAAGCAATGGCATTGACATGAAGAATGTTTTGCGTGTACTTGGGCTGGCAGTACGATGTGATGATACCGTAGTTGTTGAAGCCGAAGGCGAAGATGAAGAATTGGCAGTAGAACAGTTAATAGAAGCTATTTCTAATATGAAGTAGAATTTTCTTTTGAGCAAATTTAGGAGGATTTTATGATTAAATTAGTAGCTATGGATATAGATGGAACTTTGTTAGACAGCAACAAGAATTTGTCAGAAGAAAATAAAAAGACAGTTAAAGAATATGAAGAAAGAGGTATAAAGTTTACTTTTTCTACAGGAAGAATAGATAACGAGTTAGAAGAGGTGTCCTCGAAAATGCCATATGTTAAATATGGAATAATGTGCAATGGCGCATATGTAATTGATTTTGAAAATAATAAAATGCTCTATTCAGATTTGTTGGATATGAGTGATGTTAGATATATATATGATACAGTAAAGGCTATAGACATGGATATGATGTTTGAGTTGCAGGCTGATGGTGTAATTTATTCAGAGAGAAGATGTATAGAAGATACTAAGAGATACAATGTTTATCACATAGATGAGTTTATAAAGAAGACCAGAGTGCCTGTTGAGAACATTGGTGAGTATATTGCTTCAAGAGATAAGCCGGTTGCCAAGGTTAATATTTTCTTTCCAACTGCTGAAATAAGAGATGAAGTAGTTGAGAAGATTAAAGATATAAATTATGACCTTTCATATTCGGAAGGTACTAATTTGGAATTTAATGTTAAGGGAACTACAAAGGCTAAAGGACTTATGGCTTTGGCAGAATATTTAGGCATTTCTATAGAAGAAACTATGGCAATAGGTGACAACCTTAATGATGTAGATATTTTAAAAAATGCAGGGGTTTCAGTAGTTATGGATAATGCCAGAGATGAAATAAAAAAGCTTGGAGATTTCATAACTTTAAGCAATGATGAAAACGGTGTGGCATATGCCATTAAGAAATTAATTAATTAATTCTAATAATTAAATATGTTAAAATGTTGGACCATTTGTCCACAGATTCCCGTCTTTTGGTCCACATTATATAAAGCCATTTTATGGCGATGAAGCTGTCACTATGCTGAGAAATTCGGTACAGTGGCAGCTTTAAATTTTTGCTTTTTTGAGCAAAAAATATATGTAAATAAAAATATAATTTTAAAGCATAACATGATTATTTGGACTGTTTTGTGCTTCGGATTTCTACAATATAAAAAAATGATAGAAAATGATGAATATTGCTTGACTTTTTACGGTACATTTGATAGCATTTGTTAGTAAACTTTAGTTTAGTAAAGTATTAGAGAACGAAAATCCAGGAGGAAAATAAAATGAAAAAATTATTAGTTTTAGTTCTTTCATTAGCTATGGTTTTATCACTTTCAGCTTGTGGAAATAAAGAAACAAAGAAGAGCGATAGCGATTCTTCAAAAAAGAAATTTACAGTAGGTTTTGATGCAGAATATCCACCATATGGATATATGGATTCAGATACAGGTGAATATACAGGATTTGACCTTGAATTGGCACAGGCTGTTTGTGACATGGAAGGTTGGGAATTAGTAAAGACACCTATTGAATGGGCTTCTAAAGATGCTGAATTAAATAATGGAAACATTGATTGTATTTGGAATGGATTTACTATTAACGGTAAGGAAGATAAGTATGAATGGTCAGATCCATATGTAAACAATCAGCAGGTTGTAGTTGTAGCAAAGGATTCAGGAATTACTAAGTTAGCAGATTTAAAGGATAAGTATGTTGCAGCTCAGTCAGCAAGTGCAGCCCTTCAGTTATTACAGAAAGGTGGAGATCAGGAGAAACTTGGAAAGACATTTAAAGAGATTCAGGAATTTCCTGATTACAACACAGCTTTTTCAGAATTAGAAGCAGGTACAGTTGATGCTGTAGCAATGGATGTAGGTGTTGCAAAATATCAGGTTAACAACAGAAATAACAATTATGTTATTCTTGATGAAAACCTTAATTCAGAACAGTATGGAATTGGCTTCAAAAAAGGAAATACAGAACTTAGAGATAAAGTTAATGCTGATTTAAAGAAACTTTATGATGAAGGTAAAGTTGATGAATTAGCTAAAAAATACGGAATAGAAGATATGATTTGTCTTGGAGATAAATAAAAATGACTATAGGAGCAGGATTTATGATAGTTGCTACTACAATGCCGATGAATATGATGTTAGAGAAGATGTCATTAGGTATGATAGAAACAGTAAAGATATTTGTTTTAACACTGCTTTTCTCATTACCATTTGGTCTTGTTGTGGCATGGGGACGAATGTCCAGAATTAAAATAGTAAAATGGTTGGTTAACATCTACATATCAATAATGAGAGGAACACCTCTTATGTTACAGGTTATGGCAATATATTTTGGACCAAGCTATTTATTAAAAATACAGATTTCAAGAGATTACAGATTTTATGCGGTAATAATTTCATTTGTGCTTAACTACGCAGCATACTTTGCTGAAATATACCGTTCAGGTATTGAGTCAATGCCAAGAGGACAGTACGAAGCAGCAAATATGCTCGGATACAACAAGGCACAGACTTTTATGAAGATTATATTACCACAGGTAATTAAGAGAATATTGCCATCAATTACTAATGAAGTAATTTGTCTTGTAAAAGATACATCACTTGCATTTTCAATAGCTTATATGGAAATGTTCAGTATTGCAAAACAGATAGCTTCATCAACATCAAGTTTGACACCATTCTTTGTTGCCGGAGTATTTTACTTTGTATTTAATGCTTTGGTAGCTTGGATTATGGGATTAATTGAAAAGAAATTAAGTTATTACAGATAGGGAGAAGAAACATGAGTGTATTAGAAATGAAACACATCAAAAAAAGTTTTGGCGAATTTGAAGTGTTAAAAGATATTTCCCTTGAAGTAAATAAGGGAGATGTTCTTTCGATTATCGGACCGTCAGGTTCAGGTAAGTCTACTTTATTAAGATGTGCAGTAAACCTTGAAAAAATTTCAGGTGGAAAGATTGAATACAATGACTAATTAATGGCTGACACAAACGAGAATGGCATAGTAACATATGCACCTAAGTCTCAGCTTAAGGAATTGAAATCAACATACGGATTGGTATTTCAGAACTTTAACCTTTTTCCACACTATTCAGTTTGGAAAAACATTACAGATGCTCCTTTAAATGTTCAAAAAAGAGACAAGAAGGAAGTGGAAGAAACAGCCAACCGACTTCTTGAAAAAATGGGAATAGCCAACAAGAAAGATGCTTACCCATGCGAACTGTCAGGTGGACAGCAGCAGCGAGTTTCCATTGCAAGAGCATTGGCAATGAATCCGGATATACTATTTTTCGATGAACCAACATCAGCATTAGATCCTGAACTTACAAAGGAAGTACTAAAAGTCATAAAAGAACTTGCAAGTGAACATATGACAATGGTAATAGTTACCCACGAAATGTCATTTGCCAAGGAAGTATCCAATCGAATAATCTTCATGGAAAATGGAGTAATCGTTGAGGATGGAACACCTGAGCAGGTATTTAATTCACAGAATGCAAGAACTAGAGAATTTATAGGAAAATATAATTAGTATTTAAAAGGGAAGCCACCATTCAGTTAGTGACTTCCCTTTTTGTATTTTCAGGAACTCACCAGAGATAGACTGCCTGCAAACACATTGATTTTCTTATTTTGCTTCGTCATCTATTGTAAGGTGAAAACCTAAACTCGCCTATGGCTCATACAGTAGGTTTTACGCCTTACACTATACTCGCAAAATTTCAAAAATCTGCCTATTGTTTGTTAGGCAGCCTATCTCTGGTGATTCCAAGCGAAAGTAAAATAACTATGAATGACTAATGAATGGTGTCTTTATATATAATACAAGGGAGAACTATTTGCAATTTAATTAAATATTAAGGTTTGCTTAAAAAAAGCTAACGAAATTATAAATTAAAAAGTAATAGGCAAAATTTTATTTTCATAATAGATTATATATGCTATTATTAGTTGCAGTAAAAAAGGAAAATTATGTTTTCCTAATATTTGAATTATAAGAGAGGATAGAGTATGTTGGATTTTATTGAGATTATTAAGGTTATTTTTTTAGGAATTGTTGAAGGGATAACTGAATGGCTTCCAATTAGTAGTACAGGGCATATGCTTTTGGTTGACGAGTTTATTAAGATGAATGTAAGTGCTGACTTTAAAGAGATGTTTTTTGTGGTTATTCAGTTGGGTGCAATTCTAGCGGTTGTTGTTTTGTTTTGGAACAAGATGTTTCCATTTCAGTTTAAGGATAAGAGCAAGCCTGTTATTGAAAAAGATATTTTTTCAATGTGGTTTAAGGTAGTTGTTGCTTGCATTCCGGGAGCTGTTGTAACTATTTTGTTTGATGATTTTATTGAGGCACATCTTCACACACCTATTGTGATTGCCATTACATTAATTGTATATGGTATTGCTTTTATCGTAATCGAAAGATGGAATAAAACAAGAACACCTAAAGTTTTAACTTTAAATGACATTACATATAAGACTGCATTTATTATCGGACTGTTTCAGATTTTGTCAATTATACCGGGAACTTCACGTTCAGGCTCAACTATTATAGGTGCATTATTGATTGGCGTTTCAAGAGTGGCAGCAGCAGAATTTACGTTTTTCCTTGCAGTGCCGGTAATGTTTGGATTAAGTTTTCTTAAGATAATAAAATTCGGACTGGCATTTTCTGCAACAGAGCTTACGGTTTTGGTGATTGGAACAGTTGTGGCATTTCTTGTTTCAATTCTTGTAATAAAGTTCCTTATGGGATATATTAAAAAGCATGACTTCCAGATTTTTGGATGGTACAGAATAGTGCTTGGCATATTAGTGATTCTGTATTTTAGTTTTGTGTAGAATAAGGAGAATAAATGATAGATACAGTACTTTTGGATTTAGATGATACAATATTGGATTTTCACAAGTCAGAGGCTTTTGCTTTGAAGAAAACATTGGAAGAGCTAGGCATAGAACCGCTGTCATCAATTATTGAAAGATATAGTGAAATAAATGACGCCCAATGGAAGCTGTTGGAGCTTGGAAAGATTACAAGAGAGCAGGTTTTGAAAGGCAGATTTGAGATTCTTTTTAAAGAGTTAGGAGTTAACCAGTCAGGAGATAAGGCATGGCAACTTTATGAAAACAACTTAAGCAACAGTTACTTCATAATTGATGGAACAATTGATGTTTTGGAAAAACTAAAGAACAAATATCGATTGTTTATTGTATCTAACGGCACAGCATCAGTTCAGGACAAAAGAATTGCCGGTGCTGATATCTCAAAATATTTTGAAGATATTTTTATTTCTCAGAGAATTGGATATAACAAGCCTAAAGTAGAATTTTTCAATGGTTGTTTTGAAAAGATGAATAATCCTAATATTGAAGGAATGATTATTATTGGGGATAGTTTAAGTTCAGATATTCTAGGTGGAATTAATGCAGGAATTCATACTTGCTGGTACAATCCGAAAAGAAGCGAGAATATGACAGAGATAAAGCCTGAATATGAAATAGATAGTTTGGATAAAATATTTAAGGTGCTGGAAGAGATTTAGTGGGTAATGACTACTGTTGCAATTTTCTAATTGATGTGATGCTTGTCGTTGAAATTTTGGGCTGCGTACCACAAAATATCTTAAAATTCCACAAAGATTACACCAAACAAAACAAAAAGCCATACAGATTCAACTTGAATCCATATGACTTTTTAAATCTAATTAAATTGTATCCTAATTATAAATTGCAACATACGGAACTTTATATATTGTTTCATATGAAGAACAAATCTTGTCAGCGATTGTTACAAGATAGCTTTCTCTATATTTAGGAAGTTTGATGTTAAGTGGAAACATATGCTTCTCAATTATATCCTTTTCTATAGGCGTAAGGTCAAAGTCATAAGAGGCATTCTCAAGAGCTGTTCTTGCGTGGCTGAAACCGTGCCATTTATGTGATTCATCACTTACATGCCAGTCGTATAAGAAGTAGTCGTGCAATAGAGCACCTCTGATTAAACTATTGTAATCGCAATGGATATTAAGTTTCTTTGCCATTGCAAAACTAACATAAGCTACTGCGATGCAATGATCCAAAGTACTTGTTGTTCCGTGTTGTATATATTTGTTCATACGTTTTACTTTTTCATTCTCAATAATAGGTGTTACTAATTCAATAAATTCATCCCTATAATTTAAATTAATATCCATTAAAATATGCCTTTCCAAATAAAATATATCTTTTTAAAGTTTATTAATGCTATATTTTCACATTACAGAATCATAATACTCCAATAAATAGAAAATGTATAGGGAAAAAAGTTTAAAATTTTGTGAATTTTAATAAAGGATTTTAATACATTAAAAGAAAAAGTGAAAATTAATAAAATTCACAGCATTTTTTTACATATTTTTAACTTGTATAAATATAGGTTCATTGTTATATTATAAAAAGAAAAAAGACAAGAGGTAAAGGCAGATATGAGAAAAACTAAAATTGTTTGTACATTAGGTCCTGCAACAGATAAGGACAATGTATTAGAAGAATTAATTAAGAATGGTTTAAATGTAGCAAGATGTAATTTCTCTCACGGTTCTCACGAAGAGCATTTGGGAAGAATGAACAAAGTTAAGGAATTAAGAGAAAAGTGTAACAAGCCGGTAGCCATATTGTTGGATACAAAGGGACCTGAAATCAGAACAGGTAACTTTGAAAATGGTAAGGTTCACGTTTTTTCAGGTCAGACATTTACATTGGTTGGAGGTGAAAAAATCATTGGTGACGAAAACCGTGTAAACATAACATATCCTGATTTGTATAAGGACGTAGAGCCGGGTTCAGTTATTTTGATAGATGATGGTCTTATTAAGATGGAAGTTGAAAAAATAGTTGGACAGGACGTTGTTTGTAAAGTAAAGAACGACGGAAAGATTTCAGATAAGAAAGGTGTCAATGTTCCTGACATTCATATTAACATGGAATATTTAAGTGAACAGGACAAGAATGACATTATTTTTGGTATAGAGCAGGATGTTGATTATATTGCAGCATCATTTGTAAGATGTGCAGAAGATGTAGAACAGATTCGTGCTATTTTGAAAGAAAACGGTGGCGAAAATATTCACATTATTGCAAAGATTGAAAACAGTGAAGGAATACTCAACATAGATTCAATTATTGAAGCTGCTGATGGAATTATGGTTGCCAGAGGTGATATGGGAGTAGAGCTTCCGGAAGAAGAAGTTCCAATTATTCAGAAGATGATTATTAAGAAAGTATATCAGGCAGGCAAGAAGGTTATAACAGCTACACAGATGCTTGACTCAATGATGAATAACCCAAGACCTACAAGAGCTGAGACAACAGATGTTGCCAATGCTATTTATGATGGCACAAGTGCAATTATGCTTTCGGGCGAAACAGCGGCAGGTAAGTATCCAATTGACGCATTACAGACTATGGTTAGAATAGCTGAAAGAACAGAGATGGATATCAATTACAAGCAGAGATTTTTCAACCAGAATATTCACACAGAAAGAAATATTACACAGGCGGTTTGCCATGCCACATGTACAACAGCTTATGACTTGGAAGCTAAGGCTATCCTTACAGTTACTAAGTCAGGAAGATCAGCACGAATGATTTCAAGCTGTAGACCTGATTGTATGGTTATTGCAGGTACAACAGATGAGAAAACCTGCAGACAGCTTAGCCTTTCATGGGGGGTGACTCCTGTACTTCTTAAAGAGAAGGAAGACGTATTGGAACTTTTTGATTATGCAGTTGAAGTTGCAAAAGAGAACAAGTTAGTAAATCAGGGTGACATTGTAGTAATTACTTCAGGTGTAC
>ERZ772954.2921-NODE-2921-length-10169-cov-5.100653_pt1 | contig 10169 bp, 8 predicted proteins | sample MGYA00580684_ERZ772954 | MGnify/ENA primary metagenome ERZ772954 (study PRJEB29015, sample SAMEA2737654) | human gut metagenome | biome: human gut; feature: human-associated habitat; material: faeces | place: China | collected 2012 ...
CAAGTATAATACCACACCTCCCGCCTTCTGTCAACACTTTTCGGCAAGTTTTTTCTATGTTTTTTGTAAACCATTCAGGTGTGCGGAAATCGTCCTCATTTGAATGCCCTCCGCTTCGCGCTGGGCATCTTCAGAGGCAGCTTCTTTTATCTTTGCAGCCTGCCCAGAACGGTCCTTTCACCCGTTGGGCCGTGATGACAGGCAGCCGCTGCGGGCCGGTACCCGATTTTCCTATCTAATGTAATTATATATTCTGTGTTTTTCATTCCCTGCAAGGTATATTACCGTCGGATATTACACGCCGGAATGCCCACGCTCTTGTCAAGCAGTTTGCCGTCTGATTTTATCCTGAATTTTTCCTGTGAATTTTGGCTAAAACTCCGAAACGCAAAATGTAGTGGTATTTTTCTTGACTTGCCACTAGATAGTGATAAAATAGAGCTACATTCAGTTTGTTGGATATCGTGTGCGCAGACGGGTATCTCTTATTGTGAGAGATGCCCGTTCACACTGTCAGTTGGAGGAGAGCTTATGAAGATCATCAAACGCAACGGTGCAGAGGTCCCCTTTGATATTACCAAGATCATCACGGCCGTTACCAAGGCCAGCGATTCCGTCGGCGGTCAGAGCCGTCTGACCCGGGAACAGATCACGCAGATCGCCGCGGCTGTGACCGACCAGTGTCAGGCGCTGAACCGTGCTGTGAGTGTGGAGGAAGTCCAGGATCTGGTAGAGAACCAGCTCATGGACATCCAGGCCCACGATGTGGCCCGGCACTATATCACCTACCGCTATGTGCAGAGCCTGAAGCGGCAGACCAACACCACCGACGAGCGCATCCTGAGCTTGATCGAGTGCCAGAACGAAGAGGTCAAGCAGGAGAACGCCAACAAGAACCCCACCGTGAACAGCGTGCAGCGCGACTATATGGCCGGTGAGATCTCCAAGGACCTGACCGCCCGTCTGCTGCTGGACCCAGAGATCGTGAAGGCACATCAGGAAGGCCTGATCCACTTCCACGATTCCGATTACTTTGCCCAGCACATGCACAACTGCGACCTGGTCAACCTGGAGGATATGCTGCAGAACGGCACGGTCATCTCCGGCACCTATATCGAAAAGCCCCACAGCTTTTCCACCGCCTGCAACATCGCCACCCAGATCATCGCCCAGGTGGCCTCCAACCAGTACGGCGGCCAGTCCATCTCCCTGGCCCACCTGGCCCCCTTCGTCCAGGTCTCCCGGGAGAAGATCCGCGGGCAGGTGCTGGCGGAGATCGCCGCCGTGGGCGGCACCCCCTCGGAGGAGGTGCTCTCCGGCATCGTGGAGAAGCGCCTGCGGGAGGAGATCCGCCGTGGGGTGCAGACCATCCAGTACCAGGTGGTCACCCTCATGACCACCAACGGACAGGCCCCCTTCGTCACCGTGTTCATGTACCTGGGCGAGGTAGACGATCCCCAGACCAAGCGGGATCTGGCCCTCATCATCGAGGAGACCCTGGTACAGCGCTATGAGGGCGTAAAGAACGAGGAGGGGGTTTGGATCACCCCGGCCTTCCCCAAGCTCATCTATGTGCTGGAGGAGGACAACGTGCGCCCCGGCACCCCCTACTACTATCTGACCAGGCTGGCCGCCAAGTGCACCGCCCGCCGCCTGGTGCCCGACTACATCTCCGAGAAGATCATGAAGCAGAACAAGGTGGATCAGAACGGGGAGGGCCAGTGCTACACCTGCATGGGCTGCCGCTCCTTCCTCACCCCCTACGTGGATCCAGAGACCGGAAAGCCCAAGTACTACGGCCGGTTCAACCAGGGCGTGGTGACCATCAATCTGGTGGACGTGGCCCTCTCCTCCGGCGGCGACCGCGAGAAGTTCTGGAAGGTGTTCGACGAGCGGCTGGAGCTGTGCTACCGGGCGCTGATGTGCCGCCACGAGCGGCTGAAGGGCACCCTGTCCGACGCGGCCCCCATCCTGTGGCAGTACGGCGCTCTGGCCCGGCTGAAGAAGGGGGAGCCCATCGACCGGCTGCTCTACAACGGCTACTCCACCATCTCCCTGGGCTACGCGGGGCTGTACGAGTGCGTCAAGTACATGACCGGCCGCTCCCACACCGATCCGGAGGCCACCCCCTTCGCCCTGGAGGTCATGGAGCACATGAACCAGGCCACCGCCGCCTGGAAGGCCAAGGAGCACATCGACTTCTCCCTCTACGGCACGCCGCTGGAGTCCACCACCTACAAGTTCGCCAAGTGTCTGCAAAAGCGCTTCGGCGTCATCCCCGGCATCACCGACAAGTCCTACATCACCAACAGCTACCACGTCCACGTCACCGAGGAGATCGACGCCTTCTCCAAGCTGTCCTTCGAGGCCCAGTTCCAGGCCCTCTCCCCCGGCGGCGCCATCAGCTATGTGGAGGTGCCCGACATGCAGCAGAACCTGGAGGCCGTGCTCCAGGTCATGGGCTTCATCTACGACCACATCATGTACGCCGAGCTGAACACCAAGAGCGACTACTGCCAGGTGTGCGGCTTTGACGGGGAGATCCGGATCGTGGAGGACGACGGCAAGCTGGTGTGGGAGTGCCCCAAGTGCGGCAACCGAGAGCAGAGCAAGCTCAACGTGGCCCGGCGCACCTGCGGCTACATCGGCACCCAGTTCTGGAACCAGGGCCGCACCCAGGAGATCAAGGAGCGGGTGCTCCACCTGTAAGGAGGGCAGTTCCAGTGTACTACGGCAGCATCAAGCCCTGCGACATCGCCAACGGCACCGGGGTGCGGGTGACCCTCTTTGTCTCGGGCTGCACCCACCGCTGCAAGGGCTGCTTCCAGCCCCAGACCTGGGACTTCCGCTACGGCCAGCCCTTTACCGCCGAGACCGAGGAGGCGCTTCTGGAGGCCCTGGACCGGCCCTACATCAGCGGGCTTACCTTGCTGGGAGGCGAGCCCTTCGAGCCGGACAACCAGCGCGCCCTGCTCCCCTTTCTCCGCCGCCTGCGGCGGCAGCTCCCGGACAAGACCGTGTGGGCCTTTTCCGGCTACACCTGGGAGGAGCTGACCGGGCAGAGCCGCGCCCGCTGCGAGGCCACCGGCGCGCTGCTCTCCCTGGTGGACGTGCTGGTGGACGGGGAATTTGTGGAGGCTCTCAGAGACATCTCCCTGCGCTTCCGCGGCTCCTCCAACCAGCGGCTGCTGGACGTCCCCGCCTCCCTGGCCGCCGGGCGGCCCATCCCTTGGGAAGGCTAAACAACAAAAAACAGGCCGGCCGGAGCGGGACCCCTCGCTCCGGCTGGCCTGTTTTTTCTCCGCAGCGTCCTACATCCCGCCTCCGTAGTAACGCCGGGCCAGCTCCACAATGGCATTTAAGCACTTGTCATCCCGCTGCCGCCAGAGCAGATGCTCCTCGCTGGGCGGGATATCTCTCAGGGGGACGAAGACCACGTGCTCTCCGGCACTGAAGCGATAGAGCTCAGACAAAACAGCAATCCCGCATCCGCAGGCCACCATGGTGAAGATTTGGGGAATGGAGTCCGCCTCCTGGACCACGTGGGGTGAGAAGCCATTCCGGCCGGCATAAGTTACCACCGTGTCAAACTCCACACCGGAGATTTTGTAGTCTGGGACCAGAAACGCCTCATGCCGCAGTTGAGAGAAGCTCAGCTCTCCCGCCCCAGCCAGGGGGTGGCCGCCGGGCAGCACGGCGCAGATCTGGCTGACGGACAGGCTCTGCCGCCCCACGTTGTTCGCCCGGGGCCGGCCAAAAGCCAGGACGAAGTCTGCCATGTGGTCATCCAGGGCGCGGAGAAGGCCGTTTTCGCTGTAAAAGCGCAGCTCCAGCCGGAGGTTGGGGTATTCCTCCTCGATATGCCGCCGCAGGCCGAAGCGGACCAGGCCCGAGATGTCGCCCGCCGCCGTCCGGGCATTGTTCACCCCCTTACGATATACCTCCAGCATCTCCTCACACGCCCGTGCGAACTCCTCCCCCGCCGCTGTCAGTGCCACTGTCCGTGTGCTGCGCTCCACCAGCCTGAGGTTCAGTTCGCTCTCCAGCGCCGCGATGCTTTTGCTCAGGGCTGGCTGGGTGATGTATAGCTGCTTCGCCGCCTGAGTGTAGCTTCCGGACTGGCAGAGCGCATAGAAATGGGACATCTGCGCGATAGTCATACAGCCACCTCCTCGTGGTATGGCCATTATATAACATTTCCTTATAAATAAAAAGGAAAAACATGAATTTAACAAATAAGCCGACCCGTGTTATAGTTGCCATGGAGAGAGGTGTGCGGTGAAACCGCACCAAAGACAGAAGGAGGAAGAACGATGAAACAGACAAACGCATCCCCCAAGCACAGCTCGTTGGTCTACTACCTGGGGACGCTGGCCATGCTGGCGAGCATGCTACTGCTCCCCCATCTGATCCCGTCCTGGGCTGACGGGATCACCCCCGCCGGCGTGTCCATCGCCTGCGTGTTTGTGGGTGCCATTATCGGCATCCTGACCACCAACGACCTGATCCTGTGCGCCCTGTTCGCCATGGGCGGCCTGGTAATCAACGGCATTCAGACCCCTGCCCAGGTGATCAGCTCCTTTATGGGCGCCTCCTATGTGTGGCAGATCGTGGTGCTCTATGCCCTGTGCTACGTCATCATCCGGGACAACACCGGCGAGGTCATCGCCCGGTTCCTCCTGACCCGCAGATTCACTCAAAAATACCCGATGGTCATGGTGATGATGCTCCTCTTCGCCTTTGGCCTGGCCGCCGCCTTCATGGGGGTGTTCGGCGCCCTCATCGTGGGTTTCACCCTGCTGGATGGAATCTACGCCGAGGCCGGTATCGAGCCCAAAAGCAAGCTGGCCCGCCTGCTATGCCTGGGCGCCTTTATCACCATGTGTATCGGCCCTATGACCATCGGCAGCATGGCGGCCCTTAATCTGGCGGCAGGGCAGTTCTTTCTGGCCGCTGCTGGGGTGCAGGTAGTCACCTTCCGCTTCGTGGCGGAGGCCTTTGCCATTCTCATTGCCTTCTGCGCCGTCTTCGCTCTGGCCCTGCGCTTCCTCTTTCGGTGCGACATCCGAGCCCTGGGCCGGGTAGATCTGGCCCAGGCCCTGGCGGACAAGCCCCTGCGCCTGACCCGGAGGCAGTGGATCCCCCTGGCCGCCTTTCTGATCATCGCCCTCCACTCCTTCACCAGCCCCTACTGGCCTGAGATGCCGGTGCTGAGCGCCCTAAAGGAAATGGACACCGTTCTTTTTACCTCAGTGGCCCTGGCGGTGCTGGCCCTTATCCGGGTGGACGGGGAACAGATCTTCTGCCCTGTGGAGGCCTTCACCAAGGGCGTGAGCTGGCCCATTGTCATGGCCGTGGCCTCCATGGCAGCTATCGGCGGCCTGCTGGTGGCCGACGAGTACGGCATCAAAGCCTGGCTGACGCAGGCCCCGGGTGGCCTCTTCTCCAATCACAGCCCCCTGCTCTTTGTGGCCATGACGGTACTTATTACCTTGCTGCTCACCAACTTCTTCTCTAACACAGCCACCCTGCTGGTGGTCTCCTCCCTGGTATCCGCCCTGAGCGGTCCCCTGGTGGATGCAGGGTATGACATCACCATCCTGGCCGTGGCCATCTCGCTGAGCTCCATGGTGGCCTACCTCACCTACGCGTCCAGCGGTCAGGCAGCCATCCTGCTCAGTCAGAAAAACATGGACAACAAATTCATCTGGACCTACGGTATCGCGGCTATGCTGCTCTATGCGGCGGTGGTTATTCTGGTGTCCGCGGTGTGCCTCTTCTTTTGAAAGGAGTGTTTCGCCATGAATTATCCCTCTTTGGTGTCCCTGAGGGAGGTTGCCCCCAGGGACGGCTGGCAGAAATTCAAGACCGTCCTTCCAACCGAGGTTAAGCGGGAGCTTATCTGTAGTATGATCGACTACGGCGCCCGTGAGCTGGAGATCGGCGTCTTCAGCTCCGACCCCGTCCGGGGCCGGCAGTACCAGGATCTGGACTCCCTCTGCCAAATGGTGCTCCCCTACGCCGCCGAGAAGGGCGTCAGAGTGACCGCCCTGGTGGAGAGCGTGGAGGCCGCCCGACGGGCCAGTACGCTGGGCATCCGCCACGTGGACTTCTTCCTCTCCGTCAGCGACACCTTCGGCCGGGGCTTCGGCTCCACGCCGGTGGAGGCCTTCGCCACCCTTGAAGCCATCGCCAGCCTCCCGGATCTCCAGGTGCAAGCGGCCCTGGGCGCGGTCTTCGGCTGTCCCTTCGGCGATGCCACCCCTCTGGAGAAAACCCTGGCCTATGCCCGGCGAGCCATGGAGCTGGGGGCCTCCTCCCTGGGCCTGGGAGACTCCGCCGGAATGGCCGACCCCATCCATACCGAGCGCATCCTGCGGGGGATTCTGGAGCGCTTCCGGCCAGAGCAGATCTCACTGCACATCCACAACACTGAGGGATTTGGTCTTGCCAACTGCGTGAAAGCCATGGAGTTGGGCTTTACCCGGTTTGACGTGTCCCTGGCCGGCATGGGCGGCTGCCCCGTGATTCCCAATGCCAAGGGGAACATTCCCACCGAAGATTTCGTCAATCTGCTCCACAAAATGGACATCGACTGCGGCATTGATCTGGATCGCTGCACCGTGGCCTCTTTGGACATGAGCCGCCGGATCGGCGCACCGGTCATCAGCAGTATGGTGGGCAACACCCTTCTGAAACAGGATGCCTCCCCGCTACCTTGTTAAATGAACGGCTACCTATGTCTAAAAAAGCGCCCGCCTGCGCATAGCAGTTGGGCGCTTTTTTCATGTGCATCTCGGAATGTATAGGCTGGAACCTTCGTTTACTGTCCTTCCTTCTTCTCCCGTTCCGCCATCTCGCCAGCAATCTTCTGGAAACTGTCGGCAATAAATCCATAGTTCTCCCGGCGGTGGGGTACCAGGCACTCGCTACAGTCCTTGACGCCGCTTTCCAAATAGGTGAAGTTTCCCCCGCACTTCCGCCCCAGCATATAAAGCGGGCAGTAGCAGAACAGGCAGTTGAACTCCGTCCCCTCCGGCACCGGGTGGCAGGGGTAATATTCGCACTCCTTGTTGGTATAGAAAGCGAAGTGCTTGCCCTCCCAGTATTTTTTTTGTTCGCCCATAACCGTATCTCCTTCCCGTTGCGTCAATTCTCTTTTGTCTCCTCCCAAGGGGTAAACAGACAGTAGGCGGGGCATAGCTCCCCCATATAGATCCACACGTTCTCCCCCATCTCCACCGGCTCCGGGAAGGTCAGGTTGGGGATGAACAGCTTCAAAGTGGTACGTTTCTTCCCTTTCAGATTTACCCCCTCCGCCGTGGGGTGGGTCCGGAATTCCTCTACCTGCTGTGCCAGGTCGGCGATGCCCAGCTCCCGCGCCAACCGGGGCAGCACCTCGTTCTCCTTACAGTAGGATACGTGGTCGGGGTTCTTGATCCAGGTGAGATTCAGCATAGCGGTCTCCTTCCTTTCTGCTCGTCGTCACTGTCTCCTGCATAAAGCTGCGGCCGCGGCAGATCCCATGATCCGCCGCGGCCGCTTTTCCGCGCGCTTTCCCGACGTGCGCCCCACTCTCAAACACCATAGGTCTTCCGGCTCGTGCCTTTCCAGAGCGATCTCGCTCCTGCGTCTGCCGTTCCGCCTTCTCAGGGCCCTGCCCCAATGACCGGCTCACGCCTCGAACGGCAACCTCAAGCACATACGGCTACGGGTATAGCTCCGGACTCCCACCGGCTTCCCTCATCCCTGCGCCTGCCCGAAGGGCAGCACTCGCGCAGAGTCATGATGCTCCATATAAACTTGGCTGTGCACCCTTATTATACTCCATGCAGGCCAAAAGTCAAGAGACGGGTGGCGGTCCTGCTGCCTCGGCATTCAGAAATTGTGTTTTGATGATATTCAGACCCAACCGGCCGCCGGCCGCCTTGCCGAACCCGTCGATAATCTGATTGATTGTATCCGCACTCTAAAAGATTTTTAATTTTTCCTTTGCACGGGTGATGGCTGTATAGAAAATGCCGTGGGAGATCTGCTCGGAATTGCTGCTGGGGATGACCTCCTTGGCGGAATTGTACTCGAGGCCCTGCGCCTTGTGAATGGAGACTGTATAGGCCAACTGAAAGGGGACGACCGAAAGCCCAAGGAGTGGTCGTTGGAGACCCCGTCCAGCTACAGACGAAGTCATCCCCAGACTCTTCCGTGTTTTTGATCTCGTCCCCGCCGGTAAAGCGGATCACCGCGGAGTCCTTGCTAAAATCGAGCGACGCGAGAAACCTGGGGGAAATGTACTTCCAGAATACGCGCTCCTGCCCTCGCTTCCCCGTATTTAACACCAGGAACAAGATACCGGGGTCCAGCGTAACCTCCAAAGCCACATATGCAGGGAAGGCAAGATCCCGTAGCCGATAGTGGACAGCGCCGTCCAGCGATATCTGCGGGGTCGAGGTTCCCTTACTCTGGACCACAAAGCTCCGCTTTGGCCGCCTAGACACCTTTGGAGACGGGACTAATTCAAACGTCCCATCCGTATTAGGCCATGTGTCTTCAGTCGAGAACCTCTCACTGATTTTCCGCCCGAGCCCAAAAATGCCTAGAGCATTGTAACAGCGTCCCGGTCATCACCAGACCATGCGGTGTGGGTGTTACTATATCGCTGAAGCTGTTCAGATATAATTTTCATGCCCCCTTCATGTTGACAGAAAATCCTTCCAAAATTGCTTATATGCTAATTGTAATCAATTTTCGCTCTTTATTACAAGCTACATGCCATATCCTCTGATTCCAAAATTATATCTTTTCCTTTCGCCTGCAAAATCCAGATAATATTTTGTAGTAAAACACCACTATAGCATGACTGATTGCCAGCATATCATAGAGGTATTACAAATTTAAAAACCACGTCTCAGCCTCAATCGGCTAAGACGTGGCTTTCAAATTTGGAACAGACGGTTAAAACCGACAAGAAAAAAGCCGCCCACAGGGCGGCCTCAAACCGAAGCCCAGCGTAGGCTAGTTCGGTTTGGAAAGGAGGAGCAGCGGCGTGAGCGCGCTCTGACATATAAAATAAGTCGGAGCAAGCGATCCATAGCTTGCTCCGACTTGGTGCGCGAGGCGGGACTTGAACCCGCACGTGCGTAATGCACACTAGAACCTGAATCTAGCGAGTCTGCCAATTCCACCACTCGCGCATCTTTAGCGCTCTTTGCAGCGTGAAAATTATATTACCATCTGTCCCCCCACTTGTCAACTCCTTTTTTCGATCTTTTTGCTTTTTCTGGTGCGGAGTGGAAAATTCCAGTTGACAAATCCGTAACGGCTCGTTATAATAATCTAGCAGTCTTTCGAGACGACAATATGCGGATGTGCTGGAACTGGTAGACTGGCTAGCTTGAGGTGCTAGTGGCCCATGGCCGTACGGGTTCGAGTCCCGTCATCCGCACCATCGTAGACAAAACCTGCGTATAACGATAGTTATATGCAGGTTTTGTCTATACTTTGTAAAAGTGTATTAAAACCACAGCATAGAACTGGCTACCATTACATATTGCAAGTGTCAGCAAGCAGATTTAAAGAGATGGTATCTCTCTTAAACCTGCCTTTATTTATGTTTTGGAAAGTGAGGTACCTGTGAAACTTCCGTATGGCTACGTTTTAGCTGGCAAGGAAATCACTGCGCATGAAGAAAAAACAGATGCTGTCCGCGGTATATTTAAATACTATCTTGCTGGAGCCAGCTTAGGAAAGATTGTTAATATGCTCTTTGCAAAAGGACTTTCCTTCTCAACCGGTCATTCCAAATAGACCAAGGCCGCTATGGAAAAGCTTCCCGTTAACAAGAAATCTATTACAATCGTTGGCATGAAAGTATATTGGGATGCTCAATCGAAGAGGATGTAAAATATTATTCCATGTAAAGTTCTCTCCTCCAATATTCCGTACTGCCTTATTTCCACACACCGAAACTTTTTAATATATACCGATCAGATATTCAATGATATAGATTTTAGGTATCTTAAACGATTTCCCAATCTTCATTTAGTGGATTGCGCCATCCTTCAAAAGCTCATACGCCGTCTTCTTACCGATTCCGCTTTGAAATCTAAACAGAAAGAGATGTTCCAAAGGTATAGTGACCTCTGGAACATCTCTTTTTTGGTAGCTTAATT